>Ga0136642_1000462_pt1 | contig 21622 bp, 17 predicted proteins | sample LowCatLa1302831Y_FD_115313 | JGI IMG/M metagenome (GOLD analysis project Ga0136642, IMG submission 115313) | Freshwater microbial communities from Lower Cathedral Lake, Yosemite National Park, California, USA - 13028-31Y | ecosystem: Environmental > Aquatic > Freshwater > Lake ... | reverse complement strand
TTTTAAACGGCGACCCCTTGTTCATGCCCACGAAACTACAGAACGTCAGTAAGTACACCGAGAAGAACTCCGGGGGCCCAAATTGCAACGCAAACTTGGCAACCAGCGGAGCCAAGAAGGTAATCATCACGATCGCAAAAAACGCGCCTATGAATGAAGAGGTAAACGCTGCAGTTAAAGCCTCACCTGCTTTACCATTCCGAGCCATTGGGTAACCATCAAAGGTTGTTGCAACAGACCACGGCTCACCTGGAATATTAAAAAGAATAGATGTAATCGCTCCACCAAATAATGCACCCCAGTAAATGCAAGAGAGCATGATGATGGCTGAGGTTGGAGGCATTGTGAAGGTCAATGGCAACAGAATCGCAATACCGTTTGCACCACCAAGACCTGGCAACACGCCAATAATCACGCCAAGTGTGACGCCAACCAACATCAACAATAGGTTAAAGGGTGTCATTGCAACGGCAAAGCCGTTGAATAGAGCGTTAATTTCTTCCAACTTGTACTCCTTTTTTTCTAATCTTTTTTAATTGTTTTTTTAGTTCACGCCAACGAACTCGAGCGGATTAAACCATGAGCCATGTGGCAATGGAACCTGAAACCAGAACTCAAACATCAGGTATAGGGCTACGCTCACTCCAATTGATACAGCAATTGCTTTCCAAAGAGGATATTTACCGAGCCAAACCATGAAGATAGCGATGTAAAAAACAGAGGAAACATAAATACCAATAAGTTGCACGCCGAGCACAAAAACAATTGCTGGCAATAGGACTGCCATCACTTGCTTTAAAGGCTCGCTATCGACAAATGACTCTGTTTTCTGATGCTTATTAACAATTGCAGCTTGATAAAGAGTGATCGCGCTCGAGATCATGATGATCAAACTAATGTAGAAGGGGAAATATCCTGCTTCTGGGCCATCACTCCCCCAACTCGCACCTAACTTGAGGCTTCCAATCATGACTGTTAGACCAAACACGAGGAACAAGATAGCGGTAATGATATCCACTGCTCTGACACTGATTGCTGAGTCTTTATTTGAATTGTTTGCTTGTTCAGACATTTGGTTTTTCACTAATAAAAGTTGATTAATGCGCCTACTTAAAAGATAGGACCCCCAAATGGAGGCCCTATCTCGTTTTCTTAAAATTACTTAGCCAAAAATCCGGCTTCAGTCATTAATTGCTTATGCAGCGCCTCATTCAGAGTTAACCAGTTTCTAAATTCTTTACCAGTCATAAATGTCTGATTGAATGCACCGTCAGCCATAAACTTTTTCCACTCTGGGGTTGCGCGTACTTTTTTGAACAAATCGATATAAAAATCAACCTGTTCTTGAGTCACACCTGGGGCCATGAAGATGCCGCGGAGCATTGTGTAGTCAGTTGTAACGCCTGCCTCTTTACAAGTTGGTACGTCGTACCATGATTGAGTATCAGTAACTTTTTCTTTGTAAGGCATACGGGTATCATCAAATACGCACAAGGCACGTAATTTGTTAGCACGCCACTGAGCCACTGCTTCAATCGGATTATTCACAGAAGAATCAATGTGATTGCCAACGAGCTGCACAGCGACGTCGCCACCCCCTTTGAATGGGATGTAAGTGAACTTTGCGCCTGTGGCTTTTTCAATCGCAACGGTAATGATTTGATCTTCTTGCTTAGAGCCAGTGCCACCCATTTTGAATTTACCTGGGCCCGCCGCTTTGGCAGCATCAATATATTCCTTGGCTGTCTTATATGGCTTTTCAGCGTTATCCCACAAAACAAATTGATCAAGCGCCAACATGGCTACTGGAGTAATGTCTTGCCAATTAAATGGAACGCCAGTGGCTAGTGGAGTAGTAAATAAATTAGAGAGCGTGATCACGATCTTATTAGGATCACCCTTAGCCTCTTTCATCGCCAAGAAACCTTCAGCACCAGCACCGGCACCTTTATTCACAGGAATAATGGCCTGCTTCATTAAATTGTTTTTAGTGACGATTCCTTGAATCATGCGAGCCATTTGGTCAGCGCCACCGCCGGGACCGGCAGGGATAATAAATTCAACAGGCTTAGTAGGCTCCCATGCAGCAAATGCAGGTGATACGCCAACAACACCGAGGGCTAAGGTGGTGGAAACTAATGCCCCTTTTAACTTCATCTTCATTGATGTGCTCCTAAAAATGGTTTGCCAATTTATTTTTGGCTTATTTAATGTGTGTATGATTTTTAAACAAGATAGGCAACTTGAACTTGACTACCATCAATAATTTCAAAATCGATCCACACGAGTTTCTGCAATCGGGTAGAAACCCTGATCAATCACGCCAAAGACAGGAATAGTGTACTGACATCTAGGCTGAAAAACTGCACTCAATGCACAAAAAGGGCACAAGATGAAAATGGCTATGTATTTAGATGAGCTTTATGCCTATCTAAGTGTTTACCCTAGATAAGATTGGTGCCGCTTGCCGGAATCGAACTGGCGACCTTTTCATTACGAATGAACTGCTCTACCAACTGAGCTAAAGCGGCGAATCTTTTTCATTCTAACGGAAGCGATCGAGGAGCTTTTTACTGAGCTTGTCGAGCTGCGAAGAGTCTTTAATCAAGAATTGCAATCCATTTGAATCAGCGATCAGTAGAGTATTGCCCGCAATTCTGCGGATATCTTCCTCACCCTTAAGACGAATACGCGTTGGCCCTCGATCCGTTTCGATATCCCAGATGCTAGGAGTAGTAAACGTTGAGACCTTAGTAATTCTCTCAATCACTGGCATAAATTCTCTGGCAGCCAATTCTTCTTCAATCAGAGAAAGCTCTGCTTGTGGAATCAGTGCAACATCTGGAAACCAGCAAACTTCTTTACCAGACTGATTCATGATCCCGATACCAGCAGCAGGCGCAGTAATTGGAAATGCTCGTACTGGGTGTACACCAATATGGCGCTCACCTTTTGCATCAATGAAAACCAAGCTTCCAAGTGCATTACGCTCTAACTGATGGGCCTTGTTCATACTCCACCCCCAATGTTCTTCGCGATCACTTCTAATTGCTCTTCTTGCTTTTCTTCTTGGGAATCCTCAAGACTCTCTCCAATCGCACCACCCTCAACCAACTCAGCGGCATGACGCAGTTGAGCCTGATACAGAGTATGATAAGCACCCTGGGCTTCCATTAATTGGTCGTGCGAGCCAATCTCTAAAATCTCGCCCTTATCAAGCACCACCAGGCGATCAGCCTTTCTGAGGGTCGATAAACGATGCGCAATCGCAATGGTTGTGCGACCCTTAACCAGGTTATCTAATGCACGCTGAATTTCTTTTTCGGTAGTCGTATCGACTGAGGATGTAGCCTCATCCAAGATTAAGATGCTTGGATTAATCAGGAGTGCGCGTGCAATCGAGATACGCTGGCGCTCACCGCCAGATAAAGATTGGCCACGCTCACCAACTAAAGAGTCATATCCTAAGGGCAGCCTAAGAATAAATTCATGGGCATGAGCAGCGCGTGCAGCCTCAATAATTTCTTCTCGAGTCGCATCAGATTTTCCATAAGCAATATTCTCAGCGATCGTGCCAAAAAATAAGAATGGCTCTTGTAAGACTAAGCCAATACATTTGCGATAGTCGGCAATTCGAATACTGCGTATATCGCGCCCATCCAAAGAGATTGAACCTGAACTCACATCGTAGAAGCGGCAGATCAAGTTCACTAAGGTGCTCTTTCCCGAACCGCTATGCCCTACTAAGCCAATCATTTCACCAGGAGCAATATCTAAATCAACCCCTTTGGTGACTGCGCGGTTGCCATAGCGAAAACCCACTCCTCGTAAGGAGATACGACCCTGAACTGACTCCAATGGTGCTGGGTTGATGGGCTCGGGAACGCTCGATACGTGATCCAAAATATCAAAAATACGCTTAGCGCCCGCAGCTGCTTTTTGGGTATGAGAAACAATCCGGCTCATTGAATCTAGGCGAATATAAAAACGTCCGATATAAGCCAAGAAAGCAATTAATACACCGACCGTTACCTTTTGATGAGCAACCTGCCAGATACCAAAACCCCATACAACTAGTAAACCCGTTTCAGTCAGCAGAGTGACTGTAGGAGAAAATAATCCCCAGACGCGATTGACGCGATCATTAATTTGTAAATTATGTTTATTAGAGTCAACAAAACGTTTTAGTTCGCGATCTTCTTGAGCAAATGCTTTGACCACCCGAATGCCTGGGATAGTATCAGCCAAGATGTTGGTCACTTCAGACCAAATACGATCAATCTTTTCAAAACCAAAGCGCAAGCGATCACGCACCACATGAATCATCCAAACAATAAATGGCAATGGTGCCAAAGTCACTATGGCAAGCAAGGGATCTATCGATACCAAGATTGCTGCAGTCATCGTGATCATCAGTACATCCGTTACAAAATCTAGGGCATACAAAGATAAGAAAACACAAATGCGATCGGTCTCTGCGCCAATCCGAGCAATCAAGTCACCAGTACGTTTGCCGCCAAAATACTCAAGTGATAATTTGAGCAAGTGCTCAAAAGTAGTATTTCGTAAATCTGCGCCAATACGCTCGCTCACCAAAGCAAGTAAGTAAGTCTTCCACCAGCCCAAACCCCAAGCGACAATGGCAGCGCCAAATAAAGCGACCAAATACATACTTGCCAAATGAAAATCAATTGGATTACCTTTCTCATATGGAATTAATACGTGATCCATTAGTGGCATCGTGAGATAAGGTGGAATGAGTGTTGCGCCAGTTGACAACAAGGTCAGCACAAAGCCAAGTGCAAGTTGTTTTTTGTAGGGCTTTGCAAAACGCCAGAGCTTAAATAAAGTCCACGTAGAGGGCGGAGTATCGTCTTCTGGATCACAGGTAGGACATGCATCTGTATGAGTCGATTTTGGGCTCAAGCAAACTGGACAAACTTGTTTGTCGTACTCACTTGACTCGCCTTGACTTTGCTCTTGACCTCTAGTGAGCTGCTTAAAGCTGGACTGCAGACGTAAGACCTGGGGATTTACTGCGAGAGTGAAATACCAGGCTCGCAGCAAACTATCGGCAGTTTCCAGCCTAAGATGGCCGACTCCAGCATGGTCGCCATGAGCTAAATGCTGACCTCGCTCCAAAGGCCAAGAGTCAAATTGCTTGCTATCGGTCCAAAACAGACCCTCTTCGCTTAGTAAAAGCAGGCTTTTTTCAAAGTGGAGATCGGCATTCAAATCCAACTCAACCCATGCCAGCAGGGCTTCTAGCTTATGAACTGGGGATTTTTCGCCCTGCAATATCAACTGCCAATAGCTTGGCAAGCTCGGGGCAAAAGGTAGGATTTCTGGCTTCATCGACACTAAAAGTATAGTGGAGCTAGATTTTTTAGATTTATAGCTCCTGTCAACTTTAGCGCTCTAAAAAGCGTTGAATTATGAAAGCAAGCCTTTTTATGTATTTTTGCTAATTTTGTGAGTTTTAAATAAAAACTAGAAATAGAGAGACTGTCTGACGCGTCATAGCCAAACCCTGGCCAAAGCACTCGCAACACCCTACACATGCCCCAATTACTAGATAAATCTATCGAGATCCTGAGCGTTAAGCATCTCCGTGGTCCTAATATGTGGACCTACCATCCTGTGATTGAGGTGTGGGTTGATATTGGTGATTTAGAGGACTACCCCTCCAACCTTATTCCTGGTTTTTATGACCGCCTAGTCAAAGCGCTTCCTAGTCTGGTTGAACATCGCTGTAGCGTTGGAGAAACCGGTGGCTTCTTAAAACGCGTTGCAGAAGGCACTTGGCCAGCGCACATTCTGGAACACCTGACACTTGAACTGCAAAATTTAGCCGGCATTCCAGGTGGCTTTGGCAAGGCCCGGGATGGTGACCGCCGCAGTGTTTACAAAGTGATGGTCAGTGCGATCAATCAAGAAGTAACTCTCACTGCCCTAAAATATGCACGTGATTTGTACTTAGCTTTAGTGCAAGATAACAAAGACTGTGTTGCGCAAGTACAAACCATTATTGAAGAGCTGCGTGATCTTGGTGATGATCTTTTACTTGGTCCAAGCACAGCATGCATTGTGAACGCTGCCGAAGAGCGTGGTATTCCTTCTATTCGTTTATCTGAAGGTAACTTAGTTCAATTAGGTTATGGTGCCAAACAACGCCGCATCTGGACTGCGGAAACTGATCAAACCAGCGCAATTGCTGAAACGATTTCTAGGGATAAAGATTTAACTAAGAGCTTGCTGCGTAGCGCAGGTGTCCCCACCCCTGAAGGCAGAACCGTGACTAGCCCAGATGATGCCTGGGAAGCCGCGCAAGATATTGGTCTGCCTGTAGTTGTCAAACCAATTGATGGCAATCATGGTCGCGGTGTGTTCATTAACCTCTTTACCCAACAAGAAGTTGAAGCTGCCTATGCAGTAGCTATTGATGAAGGCAGTGAAGTACTTGTTGAGCGCCATATTATTGGTGATGAGCATCGTTTACTGGTAGTCGGCAACAAAGTAGTTGCCGCGGCTAAAGGTGAAACTGTTTGGGTGACTGGTGATGACAAACATACTGTTCATGAACTCATTCAGATACAAATTAATTCTGATCCCCGTCGCGGTACTGCAGAAGAATGCCCACTGAATCCAGTGCGTATTGACTCGGCTGTTGAATTAGAGCTCGCACGTCAAAAACTGACTGGCGCTAGCATTCCTACAGTAGATCAAAAAGTGCTGATTCAGAGCAATGGCAACGTTGCTTTTGATGTCACTGACTTGGTTCATCCAGACGTTGCACACCAGGTGGCATTAGCAGCGCGCGTGGTTGGGCTTGAAATTGCTGGCGTTGACTTGGTTGCTCAAGATATCAGTCGCCCAATGGCAGAACAAAATGCTGCCATCGTGGAAGTCAATGCTGGCCCAGGTCTTTTAATGCATTTAAAGCCAGCGAGTGGCAAACCACAACCCGTCGGCAAAGAGATTGCTAACTACCTCTTCCCTCCGGAAACAGATTTCCGTATTCCGGTTGTAGGTATTTGCGGTGAAAATGGCAAAACTCCTGTTGCAGAAATGATTGCGCACTTCTTGCGCCTGACAAACGCCTATGTTGGCCTCTCATGTAGCAAGGGTCTGTTCTTTGGTAATCGCGCTATCCCACATACCAAGTCATCTAATTGGGAAAATGCACGACGCACTTTATTAAACCGCGCAGTAGAAGCAGTCGTAATTGAAAACAATCACCTCTCTATGCTGATTGAAGGCTTGGCTTACGATCGCTGCCAAGTTGGCGTCGTTCTCAATGTAGACCCCAAGGCGAACTTTCCTGAATATGCAATCTACGATGAAGAGCAAGTCTTTAGCGTTATCCGCACCCAGATCGACGTTGTACTCCCAAGTGGGGTTGGTGTTCTCAATGCTGATGATCCCTTGTGTGTTCAGATGGCAGAGCTCTGCGATGGTCAAGTCATTTTCTTTAGTGAAGATCCAAATTCTGAAGTCGTCAAAACCCATCTACAAAATGGTGGCCGGGTAGTGCTAGTAGGTAAACAACAAATTACCCTTAAGTCTGGCAAGTTGGATCAAAAATCGATTCCTGTGCCACGTCACTCTGAATCAGACTCTGCTGCCCCATGGAGGGGAATGAACCTCGGTGCAGCGATTGCTGCAGCTTGGGCTTTAGATATTCCGTTTAATGTTATTGAGGCTGGTGCAGAAACATTTGTATCAGACCTTACCGTTGTAACAGGAGCTTAATTGGAAATCACCCGTGTTCGTATGTTGCGTGGCCCTAATTTATGGAGCCGCCATACTGCTTTAGAAGCAATCGTTGCTTGCGAAGAAGCGAAACGCTCAATTGATTCTATCCCCCAATTTGAAACCAAGATTCGTGAACGCTTTCCGCAACTAGGAAGCATGCGTCGAGGCAGTCAAAATGAAGTGCTTTCCTTGGCCCATGCCCTAGAGCATGCCGCTCTAGGTTTACAAGCACAAGCGGGCTGCCCTGTAACTTTTAGCCGAACTGTTCAAACAATTGATATTGGTGTCTACCAAGTTGTTGTGGAATACACCGAAGAAGTTGTAGGTCGTATGGCCTTTGACTTTGCCTTTGCCCTCATTCAGGCCACCTTAAATGACGCCCCTTTTGATCTGGCTGCTGCTCTCTCTGAGTTAGAGGCCCTATATGAGGATGTGCGCCTGGGTCCTAGTACTGGCTCTATTGTGGATGCAGCGGTCCAACGCAATGTCCCTTACCGTCGCATGACCGAAGGTAGCATGGTGCAGTTTGGCTGGGGCAGTAAACAAAAGCGTATTCAGGCGGCTGAAACTAGCGACACAAGCGCAATTGCTGAAGCAATTGCCCAAGATAAAGCATTAACTAAGAACTTACTTGCAGCTGCAGGTGTATCAGTTCCTACTGGTGAGGTGGTAACTACTGCAGATGAGGCTTGGCGTGCTGCACAGAAAATTGGTGGCCCAATTGTTGTCAAACCAAAAGATGGCAATCAAGGTAAAGGTGTTGTTGCCAATATTCAAACTGAAGAAGATATCAGGGCTGGCTTTGAAGTAACTCAAGGCTTTGGTAGTGAAACTATTGTTGAGCGCTTTCTTCCTGGCGCTGACTATCGCTTACTGGTAGTTGGCAATCGTCTCTCTGCTGCAGCCCGTCGTGAACCTGCCCAAGTGGTTGGTGATGGTACCCATACCGTAGCAGAACTGGTTGAAATAGAAAACCAAAATCCCTTGCGTGGCGATGGACATGCGACAGCGCTCACTAAAATTCGCTTTGATGACATTGCTCTTGCCCACTTGACAAGCAATGGGCTCAGTCCTCAGTACGCACCTAAGATCGGTGAACGCGTATTACTTCGCAACAATGCGAACTTAAGTACTGGTGGAACGGCCACGGATGTTACTGATGATGTCCATCCCGATGTGGCTGCCAGTGCAGTAGCTGCTGCACAGATGATTGGCTTAGATATTGCTGGCGTAGATATCTTGTGTGAAGCCATCTATAAACCCTTGGAGCAGCAAGGCGGCGGTATTGTGGAAGTGAACGCTGCTCCCGGCTTACGCATGCACCTTAAGCCCTCTTATGGCAAGAGTCGTCCAGTGGGCGAAGACATTATTAATACCTTATTTCCTGCTGGCGAAGATGGCCGCATTCCGGTGGTTGCAGTTACTGGTACCAATGGCAAAACAACTACTGTCCGTTTAATCGCTCATCTATTAAATGAGACTGGACTTCGTGTTGGCATGACTACAACTGATGGTGTTTACGTCAATCATCGCTTAATTGACTCTGGCGATTGCAGTGGGCCCAAGAGTGCGCGCAATGTATTAATGCATCCAGATGTCGATGCTGCCGTTTTAGAAACTGCCCGTGGCGGTATGTTGCGTGAAGGTCTTGGTTTTGACCGCTGTGAAGTAGCCGTAGTTACCAATATTGGTGAAGGCGACCACCTCGGACTAAATTACATTACGAGTGTTGAAGATTTAGCCATTCTGAAACGGGTCGTTGTGCAAAACGTTGCGCCAACTGGCGCTGCTGTCCTGAACGCCGCCGACCCAATGGTCGCTAAGATGGGTGACAAGTGTGCTGGTCGGGTAATTTTCTTTGCCCAGAATCAACACCATCCAGTGATTGCTGCACATCGTGCCAAAAATAAGAAAGTGATCTATTTTGATGGCACCTATATTGTTGCTTCAAAAGGTTCGCGTGTTATGTACCGCTTCCCCGTGAGTGAAATTCCACTGACTAAAAATGGGGTACTGGGCTTCCAAGTAGAAAATGCTATGGCCGCAATTGGTGCGGCTTGGGCACTCGGATTAGATGCTGAAAAGATTGCACGTGGCCTACATAGCTTTGAGAGTGACGCTAACTCCGTACCAGGTCGGTTTAATCAGTTCCAGCACAAAGGTGCAACCGTGATTGCTGATTATGGCCACAATCCAGATGCAATGCGCGCCCTAGCAAGTGCTATTCAGGCTATGAAACCCACGAAGAGTCATGTTGTGATTAGCGGTGCTGGGGATCGGCGTGATGAGGATATTCGTGATCTCACCCGGATTCTTGGCAACTCGTTTGACAATGTCATCTTGTATCAAGATGCCTGCCAACGTGGTCGTGAAGATGGTGAAGTACTTAAGCTATTACAAGAAGGGTTAGTAGGCGCCACCAAAGCCAAGCAAGTCAAAGAAATTCATGGAGAGTTCAAGGCGATAGATACTGCCCTCAACGATATCTCTGCTGGAGATATCTGCCTTATTCTGATTGACCAAGTAGAAGAGTCGCTTGCCTACCTTAAAGAAAAAGTGAAGCCTTAAGAGTGGTATTGCTTTAAGCGGTCAATTTCTTCTTTAGATCCCAGCATTACTGAGACACGCTCATGTAGGCTTGTTGGCTGGAGATCCAAAATGGTTTGAGTACCATTAATCGAAGCGCCACCAGCTTGCTCTACTAAGAAGCTCATGGGATTTGCTTCATACATCAAGCGTAGCTTGCCAGCTTTATTGGGATCGCGCTGGTCCCAAGGATACATAAATACCCCACCACGACATAAAACCCTATGAACGTCAGCTACCATTGATGCAATCCAGCGCATATTGAAGTCTTTATCACGCACGCCAGTAGTGCCCGCTAAGCATTCTTCAACATAACGGCGGACTGGTTCAGCCCAGTGGCGCATATTGGACATATTGATCGCAAACTCTTTAGTAGCTGGTGAAATAGTCGCAGCATCTTTGATTAACAAGAACTCACCAGTCTCTTTATTTAAGGTGAACATGACTACGCCATCACCTAAGGTCAGCGCCATCGTAGTCTGGGGGCCATAGACTACATAACCAGCAGCCACCTGGTGACGTCCTGATAATAAGAAATCAGAGGTGTGTAGTGGCGCATTAGGCTCCTGCTTCTTCAATATTGAAAAAATGGTGCCAATAGATACATTGACATCGATATTAGAGGAGCCATCGAGTGGATCAAACAAGAGTAGGTAGTCACCAGTGTCTTGCACAGCTAACGGTAATTCCATTTCTTCTGAAGCAAGGCCTGCAAGTGATTTACATCCTTTAACGCCATCGATTAATTGATCGTTCGCGATGATATCGAGCTTTTGTTGTATTTCACCCTGTACATTGCCGCTACCCGCAGAACCCAATAAACCAATCAAAGCGCCCTGAGCTACTTCATGACTTAAGGTGGAGCAAGTATTAACTACTGCGAGCAATAAGTCCTGCAGGCCCACAGGTATCGCAGCACCCTTCGGTTTAGCGCTAACCAAATACTGCTTGAAATTGGTATCGATGCTTGAGGACAAAAGCGTTTCTCCGGTTGTGACCAATGTAGTTCTTTAAGACTCTATTTTGCCCTGTTCTCAGTAAAAGCCTTAAAAAGAGGAATTTAATGCCCTGCCTTCATAAAATTGGACTTTTTGATGTTTTTTTTGATGCTATAATGCATCATTATTGATGAGGATAAATATGCGAACAACCGTGACAATTGAAGATGATCTGTACCAGAGAGGGTTAGATCTTGCTGATCCAGCGATGGATAAGGCTGATCTTTTTCGAGAGGCTATCAATGTTTTTATACGAGTTCAGGTAGCTAAAAGACTGGCTTCTTTGGGTGGCAAATCACCCCAAATGAAGAGCATCCCCCGTCGCAGACCTAAGAGCGGTCAATAATTATGACGATGGTTTTGGTAGATACATCGGTATGGGTTGCTCACTTTAGAAAATCTAATGCCGCTTTTGAATCCCTATTAGCGAATGACCAGATTCTCTCTCACCCATTAGTCTTAATAGAATTAGCTTGTGGATCACCACCATCACCAAGATCCAAGACCTTGGATTATTTGAAAAAATTGCAGCAAGCAACAGTTGCTACTCCAAATGAGACTTTAGAGTTCATAGAAAAACATCAACTCTATGAATCAGGCTGTGGGGCAATTGATATATCGCTTCTCACCTCCGCCCTGCTATCAGAAAATGCCCTGATATGGAGTCTTGATAAGCGTCTGGAAAGTCTTGCAGCTAAATTAGGTATTTCCTATAGTCATAGGCTCCACTAGGGAACTAATTTAATTACCTAATGCCTTACCTATAACTTCCCGAGCATCTGGGGAGAGGGTTTGGCAGGCTGCCACGCGCTCCAAAGCCGCTTTCATCTTATCTTGATAAGGCTGGGCAAATAGACGCCAGCGGTCTAGAGCCCTAGCTAAACGCGCTGCCACCTGAGGGTTGATTGGATCTAGAGCGAGAACACTATCGGCCCAAAATTCATAACCACTGCCATCTACCTGATGAAAACTAGCTGGATTATTAGAGCAGAAAGCATGGATCACGCTTCTTACTCTATTAGGGTTATTCATCTTGAATGCTGGATGTTCACGTAATTTCTTCACATCACTCAGAGTTGACTCAAGGCCATCTACTGGAGGGCGACTAGATTGCAAGCCAAACCATTTATCAATCACTAGCGCATCATTTGCAAAGCGCTCATAGAAATCGATCAAACAATTTTTTGCTTCCTTAGCCCCATGAATCACTAATCCGGCTAAAGCAGCATAACGATCCGTCATATTGTCAGCAATCCGGTATTGATTGACTGCCATTGGCGCCCAAACAGCAGTATTGGCTTCAAGCAACATACTCAGTGCCAAGTTTTTTAAACCCCGCTTGCCTGCATCTACCGCATCTGACTTAAATGATCCAGGTGTTTGCATTTGTTGATAGAGAGCAGCCCACTCTAACTGCAACTGCTGAGCAATTTCCCTTCGGAATGCGCGGCGTGCAGTGAAGAGTTTCTGGGGATCCACACTGGCGCACTGCTCATATAGATAGGATTCAGCAGGCAGTGTTAGGGCCAGATCTTTAAAGGCTGGATCAAGTTCAGGATCTATTAAGAGATTGCGATAGGCATCAATCAATTTAGCGTCAGGCAAGCGATGATTCAAAATCATTTGCATGGCCAGCTTCTGGCCAGCTTCCCAGCGATTAAATGGATCATCGTCGCTTGAGAACAGAATCAGGAGATCCGCTTCGCTTTGTTCAAAATCCAAGTTAATTGGGGCCGAGAAATTCCGGTTAATCGAAAGCACTGGACGCTCATCAATATTGTCAAAAGTCCAGGTTTGACTTGCTTGCGTCAATTCCAATAATTGTTCTGCTTGATCATTGCCCTTGGTAATCAAGCGCATCTTTAATGGGATATGAAAGGGTTTCTTTTCTGCCTGACCTGGACTTGGCGCACAACTTTGCGTTAATGTAATTCCATATTGTTTTTTTGCCGCATCGTAATGCTCTTCTACTTTTACTCTAGGAGTTCCGGCTTGGCTGTACCAATTTCTAAACTGGGTGAGATCTTTGCCGTTGGCATCAGCCATCGCCATTAAAAAATCATCACAAGTCACTGCTTGACCATCATGCCGCTTAAAATACAAATCCATACCCTTGCGAAAGCCCTCTTTACCTAGCAGGGTTTGATACATCCGCACCACCTCAGAGCCTTTTTCATAGACGGTCACCGTATAGAAGTTGCTGATCTCTTGGTACTCATCAGGGCGAATCGGGTGAGCCATCGGACCCGCATCTTCAGGAAACTGCAATTGACGAAGTAAACGGACATCCTCAATTCGCTTTACCGCTCTTCCAGATTCACTACCCATCTGATCAGCAGAAAACTCTTGGTCCCTAAATACGGTCAAACCCTCTTTCAGAGATAACTGGAACCAATCTTGGCAAGTCACTCGGTTACCGGTCCAGTTATGAAAATACTCATGCGCAACAACACTTTCAATGTTGGCAAAGTCTGCATCTGTAGCAGTTTCAGGTTGAGCTAAGACAAACTTGGTATTGAAGATATTTAAACCCTTGTTCTCCATTGCACCCATATTGAAATCACCTACTGCCACAATCATGAAGCGCTCTAGATCTAACTCCAGTCCAAAACGTTTTTCATCCCAATGAATCGAAGCAATTAAAGAATCCATGGCATGTCGGGTCTTCTTGAGATCATGGGGCTCTACCCAAATCTGCAATAGCTTCTTGGCGCCACTGCTAGTAGTGATAGTCTCTTCAATGCATTCCAACTTACCGGCCACCAAGGCAAACAAATACGATGGCTTTGGAAATGGGTCGTCCCAGATAGCGCTATGCCAGCCGTTCGGTAATTTTTCAGTTTTTAATAAGTTGCCATTGGATAAAAGAATTGGGCATTCTGCTTCACGCGCGCGTAAGGTCACGCAATAACGCGCCATCACATCAGGGCGATCTAAGAAATAAGTAATCTTTCTGAAGCCCTCAGACTCACATTGAGTAAAGAAGTTTCCATTAGAGACATATAAACCCATGAGGGAAGTATTTTTATCTGGTGAACATACGCAAATGATTTCAACAATGAACTTCTCTTTACCCTCTTTTGGCAAAGAATGAATCGTCAGAAAGTCAGGGGTCAATTCAAAGTGACGATGGGCCTCACCGTTAATCCGTAAACTCATAAACTCTAATTCATGGCCTACCAAAACAAGGGGCTCTCCTGCCTTAAAGCTCTTACCTGGCAATACCTCAATTCGACTTTTCACAATCGTGCGAACCGGATCTAAAGCGATATCCAGCTCTACTTGATCAAAGGTATAAACAGGAGGGCGGTATTCGAGCCGACGAAAGCTCTGTGGTAGATCAGTTTTCATAGTTTTTATTTTAAGCCTTGCACAGGACTAGCGTACCCCTTCGTTGGTAAGCTAACTCCAGATCAGGGTGGCAATACCAATCGCAATAAAGGTCACTGCGGCAACGGCATGCACCCACTTAATCGGCATTCGTTTGGTGAATTTTTGACCAATCCAGACTGCGGGAGCATTAGCTAACATCATCCCCAATGTGGTGCCAAGCGTTACAGAGAAAACATCTTCATATCGTGCGCCTAGGGCGATCGTTGCGATTTGGGTCTTATCTCCCATCTCAGCCAAAAAGAATAATCCGACTGTTAGCAGAAATACCTGCCATGCTCGATCTACTATCTTTGATCTGGCAGCATCATCAATATGATCTGGAACCAAAAGCCATAGACCAATACCCAAAAAACTTAGGCCCAAAATCCATCGCATGACATCTGGAGAAACTAAAGTAGTTAACCAATGCCCCAGGAGAGCAGCACATACATGATTAGCAATAGTAGCAATGAATATGCCCGCAATGATTGCCAAAGCTTGTTTGGGATAGCGAGCAGCCAACATCAATGAAAGTAGTTGGGTTTTATCGCCCATCTCCGCTAATGCAACAACACCTGCAGAGAGGCCTAGAGCAAAGAAATCCATGAATGTATGAGCCTAATAAGGTGCTGATTGAATGGTGCGATGGGTAGTTTAAATCTCCCAAAGCACCATTCTTACACAGCACTGACCCAATACCAGGTCTAAATCTTCAGAAGCTCATTTGCGCAGGAGAAAGACAAACCTTGAGCATGGGCAACCGGTTTAGATGTCAATAGCCCTTTATGCACACTCAAACCATTTCGCAGATGATGGTCAATTGATAAGGCATTGATAAGTCCTCGATTCGCTAAAGCTTCTACAAACGGATAAGTCGCATTGGTTAAGGCAAAAGTAGATGTTCTAGCAACAGCGCCAGGCATATTAGCTACACAGTAATGCAACACACCGTCCACTAAGAATGTAGGATCAGCATGCGTAGTGGGTCTAGAGGTTTCAAAGCAACCGCCTTGATCAATCGCCACATCCACTACTACCGAACCTGACTTCATCTTTTTTACCATCTCATGCGTAACTAACTTTGGCGCAGTACCACCAGGCAAAAGAACTGCTCCAATTACCACATCCGCTTCGTAGATCTCTTGCTCAATCAATAGGCTGTCAGAATAAAAAGTGCGTACTCGGTTGCCATATAAGGTGTCTATCTGTCGCAAACGATCAATATCACGATCAAAGATACAGACATCCGCACCAAGACCTACCGCCATCTGCAAAGCATTACGGCCCACCACCCCGCCTCCGAGAATGACAATCTTGGCAGGTGCTACACCGGGGACTCCCGCTATCAACACCCCTAAACCACCATGCGTCTTCTCTAAATGAGCTGCTGCAGCCTGAATTGACATACGACCAGCCACCTCACTCATGGGAGCTAATAGGGGTAATGCGCCATTCATTGCCGTCACCGTTTCATAGGCAATGCAAGTAGCACCAGACTGAATTAATGCTTTAGTCTGCTTTGGATCTGGAGCTAAATGTAGATAGGTAAACAGAATCTGATCTTCACGCAACATAGCGCATTCTTGTGCTTGCGGCTCTTTCACTTTCACAATCATCTCGGCTTTATGAAAAACCTCTGCAGCACTGTCGATCAGAGAAGCACCAGCAATACGATAAGCCTCATCCGTCAGACCAATTTGCTCACCTGCCCCACGTTGAACCAGAATCGTATGGCCTTGTTTGTATAGCCCGCTGACATTACCAGGGGTTAATCCCACCCGGAACTCGTTATTTTTTACTTCTTGAGGTACGCCAATAATCATTACTATCTCCCGTTATTTAAATACGCGATTGTTTTTTGTTTTATGGTGTATGCCAACGATATAAAACATGACTAAATACACCGCCAATAGACACGGACCCAATATCAAAGCGATCCGTGCATCCTCGTGAAAGCCCATCATTACAACGACTAAAAAGATGAATGCCATTGCGAACCATGAGGAATATGGATACCAAGGAGTGCGATAGGCAAGCTCAGCTACTTGAACCTTAGTTAATGAGCGACGGAATTTGAGTTGCGTAAATAAAATCGCAATCCAAACCATCAAGCCAACAAAGGTGACTGCAGCCATGACGTATTGGAAAGCCTTATCCGGAACAAAATAGTTCAAGATAACTCCTGTCATAGAAACTGCAACCGTAGCCATTACAGCGTGATGCGGAACGCCATACTTCGAGAGCTTTGCGAATGGTGCTGGTGCATAGCCATTATTTGATAAGGAGTATAAGATCCGGCCCCCGCTAAAAATACCGGCGTTGCATGATGAAAGCGCAGCGGTAATCACCACGAAATTAATTAAGCCAGCAGCTTCACGCAAGCCGATCCGCTCAAACATGACCACAAAAGGACTACCCTGTTGACCCACTTCATTCCAAGGGAAGATTGCGAGAATGACTAAGATCGCACCCATATAGAAAATCAAGATGCGCCATGCCAATGAATCAATCGCCATTGGAATTGTTTTACGTGGGTTCTCAGCCTCACCTGCAGACAAACCAATCATCTCAATGCCAACATAAGCAAATAGGACCATCTGCAGCGAGAGCAGCATACCGCTGATGCCATTTGGGAAGAAGCCGCCGTGTTGCCACAGATTACTTAAACCTATTGGTTGCCAATCATTGGTAAATCCAAACAAGATCACCGATCCACCCAGTGCAATCATGGCAATAATCGCTACCACTTTAATCAGAGCAAACCAAAATTCAAACTCACCAAAGACTTTGACCGCAATCAGATTAATTAAGCCCATCATCACTATAGAAGATAGGGCCCAGATCCACTGTGGTATTTCTGGGAACCAAATACCCATATAAATGCCAACAGCAGTCACTTCTGCAATACCCACCACAATCCAGTAAGTCCAATAACCCCAGCCGACCATATAGCCCGCTAATGGACTCACATAATTATTAGCATAAGCTGCGAAGGAGCCCGCTACCGGTTCATGCACTGCCATTTCGCCGAGAGTACGCAGCACGATGAAAGCAACGATCCCTGCCAAGAGATAACCCAAGAGAATGGAGGGGCCCGCAATTTTGATCGCCGTTGCTGATCCTAAAAATAATCCAACACCAATCGTTGAGCCTAAAGCCATCAAGCGAATGTGCCTTACTTTGAGATGGCGTTTTAAGCCAGTTTGTTCAGTCTGCAAAAGAGACCTCCTTTCGGTTTAACGTTGGCTCACTTACCAACGAGGCAAAGTCTAGGGAGTGCTTGGCAGATGTACTAGGGGATAAAAATACCTAAAGTGCTCAAAGATATAAAAAGTAGATGCCCTGAAAATTAAATGTCTTTTAAATCAAGACTATTGCGGCATCAAAAATATTCATGACTGCAGAAGAATCAGAAACTTCTTACAGGGAATCCCCTAAAGGATTTGTTGCTAATAAAGCAAAAGTTAGTCTTGTGCTGCAATCAGATTGAGAATCTCAGCAGCAGCAGCAAGACCACAGGCTGCAGTTACCATCACAGTAGAGCCGTAACCAGTGCAAGCTAGGCCGCCACTTGCTGTGCCAGCACGTGGTTCGTGCGAATAAATAGCGCGAATCCCAATATGTTTCTTGAGGTTTCTGGAAAAGCCATGATCTTGTCTAAGTCCTTGGCGCACCTTTGCCAATAATGCGTCTTGCTCAGTGCGAGAGAGATCATCACAACGCACAGAAGTTGGATTAGACTTTCCACCCGCTGCACCACACATTACTAGTGCACGACTATTTTTAGTAGCCCACACTGATAAAGCAATTTTGGTTTGGACTGAATCTGTGGCATCTAGTACTAAGGCATCTTTTGGTATTAGGACATCTAAATTTTCTGGCGTTAGAAATTCATCACAGGGTGATAATTTAATCTCAGGATTAATCTGTAAGATACGCTGAGTCATGGCCTCTACTTTGGCTTTACCGTACTGCCCTTCTAAAGCATGCAGTTGGCGATTGGTATTGCTCTCTGCGATGTGGTCAAAGTCAATTAAGACGAGATGCCCGATACCGGTTCGGGCTAAAGCCTCGGCAGCCCAAGAACCGACCCCGCCCAAGCCGGCAACGACTACCGTGGCATTGCGAAAGCGCTCACGTAGCTCTGGCCCATAGAGTCTTGTGACCCCACCAAAACGACGATCTTCCATGCTTTCTGCTAACTTGTCTTCTACCATAGCTTCTCTTTATACTGAATAAATGGATTCCATTGCTCAACTTCGCAAAAACTATACCTTTGGTCAGCTTTCTGAAACCGATGTTCCAGGCAATCCTTTGCCTCTTTTTAAACTCTGGTTTGACCAGGCCGTAAGAGCAGAGTGCCCCGAACCCAATTCTATGACCTTAGCTACGGCTGATAAAGCTGGCAATCCATCAGCTCGTATTGTCTTACTAAAAGGTGCTGACGAAAATGGCTTTAGCTTTTTTACTAACTATAAAAGCCAAAAAGGCAAAGAATTAGCAGTTCGCCCTCAAGCTGCTCTCCTATTTCATTGGCATGAGCTTGAGCGCCAAGTCCGCATTCAAGGAGTCGTAGAACGTATAAGTGCTACTGAGAGCGATGAATACTTCCACTCTCGCCCTTCAGCATCACGAATCGGTGCCTGGGCTTCGCCGCAAAGTTCAGTCATTCCTAATCGTGTATTTTTGGAGGAGGCCGAGGAACGTTTCAAATTAGAGTTAGGGGATGCGCCACCTCGTCCCGAGCATTGGGGTGGTTACCGCTTACGCCCCACTGAAATTGAGTTCTGGCAAGGTCGCCCTTCCAGACTTCATGACCGCATCCATTACAAATTAGATGGAGCAACTTGGCAGATAAGCCGCCTAGCCCCTTAAGAGTATTGCGGTGCTATTAGCGCTTTAAATTTCGCTCTGAACTTTGCTAATTTAGGTGCAACGACTGCCCTGCAATATCCTTGATTGGGGTGTTGCACAAAGTAGTTCTGGTGATAATCTTCAGCCGGGAAGATAGTTGGTGCAACATCAATCTGTGTCACGACAGGCTTAGAATAAATTCCAGAATCATTCAGCTCTTTTACCACCTCATGTGCAGTTCTATTCTGCTCATCACTGTGCGTAAAGATCACTGATCGATATTGAGTACCATGGTCATTACCTTGATAGTTCAGTGTAGTGGGGTCATGAATCACAAAGAAAATTTCTAATAGATCTCTAAATGAAATGACTTGTGGATCAAACATAACATCCACAATTTCAGCATGACCGGTAACCCCAGTGCAAACTGCTTCATAAGTAGGATTAGGCCGGGGACCCCCGGCATATCCAGAAACAACCGATTTCACTCCAGTAATTTGCTGGTAAACAGCCTCAAGACACCAAAAACATCCACCGCCCAAGGTGGCCTGCTCTAGTAAGGGCTGATTTTTATCAAAAGTTTCATTCATGGCTTTATCCTAATGCCTTATTCTTATATTTGCCAACTATAAAAATTATGAATCGTTTCACTATCCAGCTTGATGAAATCAAAGCAGCCTATGCTGCTGAATCTAACCCTACTCTTGAAGTGAGGTTGGAGCGTATTGGTCAAATCGAAAAGATGATTAAGGCCAATGAAGAGAAAATCTGCAAAGTACTCTCTGCTGATTTTGGAGTTCGCCATCCGATTGAAACCCGCCTTGCAGAATTTCAAATGGTATATCAAGGTTGCAAGTACATGCGCAAACATCTTAAAGAATGGATGAAGCCTGTGCAAGTAGAAACTCCCTACTATATGGGGTCTTCAGAAGCGTGGACTGAAAGTCAATCGATTGGGGTTGTTGGCATCATGAGCTCGTGGAATTACCCAATTCAATTAGCACTCGTTCCTGCAATTGCTGCCATAGCTGCTGGCAATCGGGTTTGGCTAAAGCCTTCTGATCGCTGCTCCCGTACCTCGGGATTTTTAGCAGGCTTGATTCAAGAATATTTTCATCCTAGTGAATTTTGTGTCACTACTGGTGGTATCGATGTAGCTGAACAGTTTGCTGCGTTGCCATTCAATCACCTGCTCTTTACTGGTTCAGAGAACATTGCCAAAAAAATAATGCGTGCTGCTGCTGAAAACCTTACGCCAGTGACCCTGGAGCTTGGTGGTAAAACACCAGCCATCATCGATTCCACCGCCAAACTCCAGGAAGCGGCAGCTGCCATTATTTATGGCAAATTACTGAATAGTGGTCAGACCTGCATTGCGCCAGATTACGTTCTGATTGAACAAGGTAGCCAAGATGCTTTTATTCAAGCACTTCAAGCTGCTGCCCAATCACAATTTAGCAATCCTGAAGAACTTACTGGCCCAATTGATGATGATCAATTGCAATACTGGCAACATCTGGTGAGTGATGCTGTAGATCGTGGCGCAAAAGTGATTCCCTTATTAAATAGTCCCTCTGCTAGCACAAGAAGATTTGAGCCTGTTGCACTATTGGATGTATCGCCCGAGGCTCGCGTTCTGCATGAAGAAATATTTGGACCTATTCTGCCAATAGTAAGTGTTGCAGATACTGCTGCAGCTATTGCTTATGTTAATAAAAGGCCTAGCCCATTGGCGCTCTACTGGTTTGGTAAAGATAAAAAGAATATGCGGCGTATTTTAGAAGAGACTCACTCTGGTGGTGTCACCGTTAATGACACCCTATTACATGCAGCAGTTGAATCCTTGCCCTTTGGTGGAATTGGTGCCAGTGGTATGGGCACTTATCATGGCAAAGCTGGCTTTGATACCTTTAGTCACCAAAAGCCAATACTGGAAGTGCGCGGCTTATTGGGTAGTAATATTTTGAAGGGGATTAAACCTGCTCGCCCACCCTATGGGAAGAATACAGAGCGTCTTCTACGCAGACTAAAGTAATTAATTCGGGAAAACCCTTGTA
>Ga0136642_1000461_pt1 | contig 21623 bp, 20 predicted proteins | sample LowCatLa1302831Y_FD_115313 | JGI IMG/M metagenome (GOLD analysis project Ga0136642, IMG submission 115313) | Freshwater microbial communities from Lower Cathedral Lake, Yosemite National Park, California, USA - 13028-31Y | ecosystem: Environmental > Aquatic > Freshwater > Lake ... | reverse complement strand
GGTGGCCGTTTGCCATGACATATTCATCTGTTTGATGACGGATTTTTGAATTCTTTTGCTTTGCATTCTGCTCGAGCCAAGCAACATCAATCTCAATGTCGAAGTGACCAGAGTTTGCAAGAATCGCGCCATCCTTCATCACTGTGAAATGTTCTTCGCGCAATACATCGCGATTTCCAGTTACGGTAATGAATACATCACCGATCTTTGCTGCATCAGCAGCAGGCATTACACGGAAACCTTGCATCAACGCATCTAGAGCTTTCGTAGGATCAATTTCTGTTACAACAACATCTGCGCCCATGCCCTTTGCGCGTTCTGCTACACCTTTTCCACAATAGCCAAATCCAGCTACTACAAAAACCTTGCCAGCAATAAGTTGGTTTGTTGCGCGGAAAATTGCATCCAGAGTTGATTGTCCGGTGCCAAAACGATTGTCGAACATATGCTTTGTATCGGTATCGTTAACTGCAATCATTGGGAACTTGAGCGCCCCGTCTTTTGACATTTGAGCCAGGCGAATCACACCAGTTGTGGTCTCTTCGCATCCACCAAGGACTCCTGAAATCAACTCTGTTCGAGTTGTATGAAGAGTATTAACTAGGTCGCAACCATCATCGAAAACAAAATCGGGCTTGATATCAAGCGCTGCGTTGAGATGTGCATAGTAACCATCGCGATCAACTGCATTTTTTGCAAAAACTGAAATTCCGTATTCGTGTACAAGAGCTGCTGCAGTGTCATCTTGGGTTGAAAGAGGATTTGATGCGCAAAGGGCAAGCTCGGCTCCACCAGCTTTGAGAGCAAGCATTAAGTTCGCTGTCTCAGTTGTGACGTGCATGCAAGCTGCAATTCGAATACCAGTAAATGGCTTTTCTTTCTCAAAACGCTCTTTTATTTGTTGAAGGACGGGCATATTACGTCCTGCCCATTCGATGCGTTTTTTGCCTTCGGCCGCTAATGCCGAATTTGCGATATCAGATGAAACGGTTGAAGCGGCTGTTTGTACAGACACGTGTGCTCCTAAAAAATTATCCGAGGCTTCGGTTGTTTGAGAGCACTAGTTTACCCGATGAGTTCGAGGACCTTATCCCTGACTTTCTTCATAGTAGCCTCATTCACCGCTTCAACATTTAGGCGTAGTAGAGGTTCAGTGTTGGATGGACGAACGTTGAACCACCACTCACCAGCGGTGACTGTGACTCCGTCGAGTTCATCAATCTCATAATCCTGGCTAAAAGATTCTCGAATAAGCGCAAGGGATGCTTGTGTGTCTGCAACACTGGTATTGATCTCTCCACTCAAAACATAGCGATTATACGGCGCAAGAAGTTGTGAAAGTTTTACAGTGCTTGCTGAAAGTTCTGCAAGTGCAAATAGAGCAGCGAGCATTCCAGAGTCTGCTCGCCAAAAATCTGCAAAATAGAAGTGCCCTGAATGTTCGCCCCCAAAAACCGCGCCAGTATCGGCCATCATTGCTTTGATATAGGAATGTCCCACTCGTGAGCGGATAGGTTTGCCGCCATTTTCAAGAACTACTTCAGGAACTGCTTTTGAAGATATCAAATTATAAATTACTGGCGACCCTGGCTTGCGCTTTAATTCACGAACTGCAATCAATGCAGTCAGTGCGGATGGGTTGACGATGGCACCTTGCCCGTCGACAAGAAAACATCGATCTGCGTCCCCATCAAATGCCAATCCGATATCAGCTTTATGCTTCTTTACTGCTTTTTGTAAATCAACAACATTTGCTGGATCAATCGGATTTGCTTCGTGGTTTGGGAAAGTTCCGTCCAATTCAAAATACATTGGAATTACTTCCACATTCAGGCGAGCCATGACTGCCGGGGCTGTGTACCCTGCCATGCCATTACCTGCATCAATGACAACTTTTAGTTTGCGTTTTGCTGAAGTTAAATCTGGCCCAAAAAGGGAGAGAAGAAAATCTACATAATCAGTCAACATCTCTTGCTCGGTCACTCTTCCAAGTGAGCGAGTTGAGAGTGGCACGCCTTCAAGGATCAAATCACGAATACGGCGAAGTCCAGTTTCTTGACCAATGGGACGAGCAGCGCTCTTACAGAGCTTTATACCGTTGTACTCCGCTGGATTATGGCTTGCGGTAAACATTGCTCCGGGGAGGTTGAGTTTTCCTGAAGCAAAATAAGCCATATCCGTGGAGGCCAAGCCAATTCGAATTGCATCGAATCCTTGTGAGGTCACACCGTCTGCAAAAGCATGCGCCAACAGTGGGGATGAGGGACGCATATCCTCACCAATAATTACAGTTGCTGGTTCACGCTCTTCTTGAAGAAATCTGGCGAAGGAAGCGCCGAGGGCAAATGTGAAGTCAGGAGTAATTTCATTATCAACAAGACCGCGAACGTCGTAAGCCTTCATGATTGTGTCAAGAAATTCCCGAGTAAACATATTCCTAACTTACAGGGTGGGTTGCGGCATGACTAGCCGACAGTAAAGTGAGCTAATTAGTCGGGAGTGCGCGCAAATGACCTCTGCGGCCAAGCTCCGTTGGTGAAGATTGTGGTGCAACACGTTGCTCGGAATATGACTGAGCAACTTCTCGTACAGCATCAGCAATGGCCATTAAATCATCATCGCTAGGTCCAGCACTTTCACCTTGTGGCTCTTGCTTAATGAAGTTCCAGCCGTTTGGAACAGTCAAAGTCAAGCTATGTTGTAAACAAAGATCATATGCGTGTGGTTCGGCAAATGTTGCGAGAGGTCCTAATACTGCAGTCGAATCTGCATAAATATATGTCAGAGTTTTGCTAGCACTTGAACGACAACTTGCACGAGAGCAGGTTCGCCCCGTGCGTTGGAGATTTCTTGTGCTTACCACAATGAGAGGCTATCGCGTTCAATCGTCAAAGTTGCGGATTTCAGTGCGAAAGGCTGCGCACGTCGACAATCGGAAGCGTCGATTTTTCGAGCACAGCACCTGCGCCAAGCGGCAAATAAGCTAATTGAGATCCTGAGCTATTGCGAAGAATCGTCCCGCCGTAAACGGGGTTACGGGTTTTACTTGTGAAAGAAATGGAGCGAACTCCTGCCGTGCCTGGATTCCAAAATGCAATATCGCTGCCTGTGACATGGTCACTCATGCTCCTACCTGAAGCGCTCTTCCAGTTGATGGCGACATCAATACTGCTACCAGTAAAAACAAATTTCGGATTCAGTCCCGTGAAATTCAATGAAAGTTGAGTCAATGGGGAGACTGGAATTGCCCACGCAAAATCCGCACCTTGGAGTGATGTCAGGGCTGCTGCGACGAGAGGTTGATCAGATTCAACATGGATCGACATAGGAGTTGAAGATGTCAAATCTGCAAGAGGGATGTCAATCACTTTTCCGTGCGGAATGAGGCGACCATCAAATCCAAGAGGCGTGAATGCTCCGTCCCCTGAATTTATCGTTAACTTCACATTTGCATCGAGATTTCCAGGTACTAAAAATCTTATTGTCGATGCCACCTTCCCATTGCTTGATTGCATTAATGCAGGGATAACTAAATCCTTGGAAGGGGTATCTTGAGAATTAACAAAATCTGTCCCGAGGGATGAAAGGCCCTTCTTTCTCTGGTCGAAGAGGAAACTTGTTACTCGGCCAGCGCGCGTTATAACGTGTAAGACAACTGAGTCCTCGCCAGGAACTAGGGCATCTAGCAACACTGGCCTATCAGAATTTGCTGGGACGACTAGCGAAATAACCGGTAAAACTTGTTTGGATGAATATCCGATGATGTCTACCTGCGCTGGGCTTAAACCGCTGTTAACAATGTCGAGCTGATCTTTACTTGTGAGGCCGCCGGCTCCGCCGACAAACCATTGATCGGCGTTTCCAGACTGACATAAAACAGCACCGATGCCGTTTCCAGAATTATTAAGAACGAAAGATGTGGCGGGGTTTCCTTCTACGAGCAAGGCGTTTGAAGAAATATTCTCAGTAGAGGAGAGGGACTTGTAAAAAGAGATTGATTTTTTGGCAACGTGGCGCACCGAACTTTTATATTTAGGCAAAAATGCAGTCGTAGTGCCATCACCTAATTTTGAGGGGCATACACTCGCCGGAAATGCGCTTTGAGATTTCCCGAAGTTTTGCGCCGCAGGCACCGCATTTGAGACAGAAAATGCAACTAAGAGAACGCCTGCAACTCCAAATATTCGCTTATCTACTTGATTGTTTGGATATCTCCACAGGGAGCGAAGTTGTGTAAACATCAGACCAGCTCCTCAAGAGAAATTTCGCGCTTTCGACGCCCTGCAGGAAGAGCAAGGACCATGACAAAAATCAGAGCAATCAGCTGGAGCGAGAGAAGCGTACGGTGAAGAGTTCCGTCATAAAGTACCGTTACATGACCGGCGTGGAGAATTGTGAAGATAGGAAGCCCGTTAGCTGCATGCTCTAGAGGAACTCGTTGCCCATCTAGAAGAAGTCGCCAATTTTGATCATACTTTTCAGCGATATAAATAACTCCGGGTTGGGTGAGATTTACCTCCGCACTCACGTTGGTCGAGGGGACAACGAGAGTTGATTTATCTTGACCCACAAATAGGACGCGTGGTGAAGCTCCCATTACTTTCCAAACTATTCCATTTGACGTCGATGACATCCGAGTAAAACCACCACTACCGTCAATGATACGAATCAGTGATTCATTATTAGTTGCCTTGAGAAATAAGTACTGAATTCCGAATTGACCTAATATCTTTGCAGAGGTTATTCCAGAACCCGCAAGGAGATCGCTCATAGTTTGAACAATTTCTTGTGGCGCGGCTATCGTGACATCGGCATCTCCAAGCTGAAGGTCAGTACCTCGAGAAATTCCATACATAGTTTGTCCATCAATGACATTGATAACCATTGTCTTTGGTTTGGCTGGAGTATCTGCAAGTGCGCTCACAAATGCTGGGACAATTTGCTCTTGGTTTGCTTTCGCCAGTGATTGTGATCCACCTGTGATAGCCCATATAGGTGTTCCTATGAGTGAAATTGCAGTTACCGAGGCTATAAAACCTGTAACAAAGTGGCGTCTACCTAATGGAATTACAGAGAGAGTAGGTATGAAACTTTCTGCATGGAGAAGAACGCCGGGAACCACAAGCGCCGTTGCAATCGCAATAAGCGGGCCTGTCCAAATATTGGCAAAACTTCCATGACCCTGAACACTGAAGGCACTAAGTGCAATTCCGGCGGCAATCGCCGAAGTTGCCATGAAACTTGAGGTGCGAAGATTTTTTATTGTAAATGCAGTCAGGGCAAAAAGAAGTACAGGAGAAATTAACCATAATGGGGGTGCGCCGGCGCCACCAGGATTAGCTAAAAATTGCGGCCAACGAATTCCCGACTGCAACGGAATTCCGGGTTCAAGGAAAAATTGTGTTGGATGTAAAAGCATTGCAAGTGACCATGGAGTCACCAGAATCCAAGGAGTTATAAATAACGCAAGGCGTCGTTTGAGTCCAGCAGATTCGGGCGCAAAAAGAAGTTTTTGCGCTCCCATTTCACGGTATTGATGGCGAAGTTCATAGATGTTCACACCAAGGCGATAGCCCTGCAACAAAAGCCAACCAGCTAGAACAATTGGATTAAATGCACAGAACAGCGCAATCAAAAGTGAAATAGCAAAAATTCGTCTCCATGTGGCACTTTCATTATCGCGCGTGAAGGGTGCGATAAAAAATAACGAGGGAGCAACCAAAATAATGATCAGCGTTCCTAATCTTCCCTGATTTATGGAAGCCCAGAGCACAGGAGAAAATGCGTAGATACCTGCGCCAACTAATGCGTAATAACGAGAGGAGCCTAGTTTTGTAAGAACCCGAAAGAAGATATAAAAAGCAAGGATCGGTGCAAAAAGAAAAAGTAGCGTAATTAATAACGGTAAGTTAAAACCAGTCACCACACTTGCCAATCCAATGATTGGGATCCACGGCGGGGTTACCGCAGCGGAGCCCAAACCAACCAGATGCCAGGATTGTGCGTACTGACCAAGCAACGTCAACCCACTCTGCGGAACGACTGCAAGTGCCCCCCCGGATAAGTTTCCGAATCGTTGACGCGCGGCAAGTAATGAAACAATTGATATTCCGAAGAAGACGATGAAGTGTGGTTTCTTCGCGAGTATTTTCCACAGTGGATCATCTTTGACTGGAATTAAATCAGGATCATCGAAGCTATCGCCAATTACACCGATGTCTGAATACGACTGTGATGACCCTCGATAGTCATCTTTTCCTGAAGGACGAATCGCTTGTGTAATCAGTGAGGCAATTCTTTCACCTGCCATACGAAATTGAGACCACCGTGGCGGGATAAAACTTTTAATGATTCGTGGTGAAATCAGGCGCTTCTTTTTACGATACCTACGAGCTTGGAAGATTTCTCGTGGGTTAATGAGAAGTAAACCAACAGCTGCAATCTCATCACCGGCATATCCGGGAAGTTTCGCAAGCAAATTTAGGATGGCTCTGGCAACACTTGTCGTGAAGAGCTGGAGGGAAATCCACGGCAAGGTCCACCATGAAGAATTAACTAACAATACGTATGCCGCATTTCGCCTATCAAGTAACAGTGGGCGGTGAAGAAATGCTTCAGAAACGTCAACTGCTCTGCGTTCAGAAGATGATGCTTCGGCATGATAAGCAAAGGCTTGCGGTACAACAATTACTGAGTGGCCTGCAACGTATGCGCGCCAACCTAAATCAATATCATCTCTAAAAAGAGCCAGATTGGTATCAAGACCACCTAACTCTTCATACACATTTCGACGAATCAGCGCGCCCGCAGTGCTTACTGCTAGGACTTCGCGAATATCATCGTGTTGACCTTGATCTTGTTCGCGCCGTTCTAGCCCCGTCCAACGTGAACCATTGGATGCAATAGAAACTCCAACTTCAAGGAGATGATCGCGGTCATACCAACCTTTAAGTTTTGGACCTGCGATTGCAACTTGTGGACGATCTTCGACGGCCGCTAAAAGATGAGCGAGCGCATTTTTATCTGGCGCGCAGTCATCATGTATCAACCAAATCCATTCATTTTCATCGGCAACTGGAGTGAGTTCCAATGCATGATCAATTGCATCTCCATAACCCATTTCACGGTCTTCTTGAAAATAGGGAATCCCAGCTGATTTAAGAAGTTTGAGTGAATTATCATTTGAGCCAGTATCGACAGCAATAATTCGATCAACTTTGCGTTTTTGAGATCCGATTGCGGCGATAACTTGGGGCAGCCAGGTTGCGCCATCATGAGTCACAACTACAGCTGTGACGAAAAACTTATCTGCCATTTAACGAGCCTATAGATAGTGGAGTCAACGCTCCAGCTGATCTAACTAATCTAACTGATCCAAATAACTTAACTAGTTGAGTAGCTTTACGCTGTACGGCGCTTAAGGCGACGGCGTTCACGCTCAGAAAGGCCGCCCCAGATACCAAAGCGTTCATCGTGTTGGAGGGCATATTCAAGGCATTCTCCGCGGACGTCGCATGAGAGGCATACGCGCTTTGCTTCGCGGGTGGAGCCGCCTTTCTCAGGAAAAAAAGCTTCTGGATCTGTTTGAGCACATAGTGCTCGCTCTTGCCATGAAAGTTCTACGGCCTCGCTCGTTGGTAATGAGGAAAGCTCATTCTTGCGTTCAGTCATAAAACTCACTCCTATTTCAGAATGACAGTACTGCCTCGAATACTGCCTCGAATCCGGTCTGGCTTGCCCAGTGGTTTCGCTAAGGAGAATTACACGGGTGTAACCCCCTCCGAGTCAAGTCCTGAGGGGCAGTATTTTCCCGATAAAAAAGCTTCTTTTTTCTCGATTTTCTCGCAATTGTCGCTAATTATTAGGTAATTCTGCAGATGAAAATCCAAGAAAAATATTCTCTGCAAGGGTTGCTGGCGGTACTCGAAATCCGGGAGCGATAAAAGTATTGATTAATACTGACTTTGCGCCAATCTGCGCTCCCTTACCAATAACACAATTCGATAAAGTCACATCAGAAGCGATTACAACATCGTCATCGATATAGCAACCTGAATCTAGCGTTGAGGGTTGATCTATGACCACATTTAATCCATGCAAGACCTGCGAATTCATTTGAAAAACACGGCTGCCTGTCAGGGCTAATGAAAGCGCGTCGGATGTTGCCACGCCAGAAATTAAGTCTTGGGTCGCCCGAAGCAGCGCATTGGGATTTCCAATATCTAACCAATAACCAGGATCCACATATCCAAAAAGGCGCATCCCTCGGGCAAGTACACCCGGGAAAGTTTCACGCTCTACTGAGACAACTTCACCTTCCGGGATGGAATCGATGACTGATCGATTGAATATATAGCAGCCTGCATTAATCATATTTGTAGGCGGATTCTCCATCTTCTCATTGAAAGAGAGAATTCGATTCTCACCATCAACTTCCACTACACCAAATGCGCGAGCATCGGGGACTTGCGTCAAATAGAGAGTTGCATCGGCGTTCTGATCAGAATGAAATTTCATTTGCTTGCCCAGATCATGACTACTTAAGACATCTCCATTAAAAATTACGACTGGGCCACTTCCGTGCAATGTGGATGCAGCATTTCTAATGGCACCGCCAGTACCTAGAGCGGTTTTCTCAACGGCATAAGAAATCTTTATTCCAAATCGCTCACCATTGCCGAAATAGGGCTCAAATATTTCTGCAAGATAGCTTGTCGCAAGCACAATTTCGGTTATTCCAGCTTCCCGCGCCTTTATAATTTGATGTTCGGTAAATGGAATACCAGCAACTTTTAGCATCGGCTTTGGCGTTGTTAACGTAAGAGGTTGCATACGAGTACCCATTCCGCCAACCAAAAGAATTGCAGATGTTATTGGGCTACTCATTTATGCGCTGATTCGATTCGCCGCTTGTGCAATATGCGCATCAGTGGAAGTGAGCGCTACTCGAATATGTTTACTCCCGGCCTCACCGTAGAAGCTTCCGGGGGTGGCCAACACTCCTCGTTCAGCTAGCCATGCGACTGAATCCCAATCGCGCTCATTTCTTGTGCACCAGATATATAAGCCGGCATCGCTAAATTCCATAGTGAATCCAGCTTTTTCAAGGGCCGGTTTCAAAACGTTTCGCCGTGCCGAGTACCTGGCGGCTTGCTCGGTAACATGCGTTTCATCGCCTAGCGCAATTGCCATTGCACGTTGAACGGGGGCTGGCACGAGCATTCCTGCATGCTTGCGGACTTCACGAATTTTCTCAATCAACTTTGGATCACCGACTACTACGCCAGCTCGGTAGCCTGCCAAATTACTTCGCTTTGAAAGTGAATAAGCAGAAATCAAGTTTCTGTTATCGCCGTTAGCAACTCTCAGCAAGGAGTTAGGCGCACTCATGCCCGCAGCTGGAAAATTGAGATAACACTCATCAGAGGCAATGACAGCGCTATTTTTACGACTGTAATCAATAACCGCTTGCAATTCAGAGAGGGAGTGCACACGCCCAGTTGGGTTAGATGGAGTGTTTATCCATGTGAGATCGCTTTTGCCCCACGATTCTGGTGAGATTCCAACTGGTTGATGTTGCGCTCCAGCAATGATTGCTCCCACTAGATAAGTTGGGTATGCAATTTCTGGATAGTTGACGGTTTGCGCTTCTAGAAAAGTGGGGAGCCACGCAACAAGTTCTTTGGATCCGATGGTTGGAAGAACATCGTAATCTCCGCTCACTCCAAGAATTTTTTCAGCCCAATTCCTGATGGCTGCTCTTAAATCCAGTGAACCAATTGTGAGCGGGTAACCCGGTGAGTTTGCAGCGCGCACCAATTCATCTTGGATAAATAATGGTGTGGCATCTACGGGCGTACCAACAGAGAGATCAATAATTCCTTCAGGATGTTGCTTTGCCTTTTCCCCATAGGGAGCAAGTGCATCCCATGGAAAATCCGGCAGTTTCATTTTGCGGGTGCTGCAACGACCTTTGCGTGGTCAGCATCTGTTGCGCCTACTTTGCTTGCTCCACCAGGAGAACCAAGTTCGACGAAAAATTCTGTGTTGACGTTTTTAAAATCAGACCATTGTCCTGGAACATCATCTTCATAATAAATAGCTTCGACAGGGCACACTGGCTCGCAGGCACCACAATCCACGCATTCATCAGGTTGGATATAAAGCATGCGCTTACCCTCGTAGATGCAATCGACTGGGCATTCCTCGATACAGGACTTATCCTTAACGTCGATGCAAGGTTCTGCGATTATGTAGGTCATGGCACGCCTTTCAATCTATAAAGAAGAATCAAGAACAGGTGAATTCTAAACTCATTTAAAGTCAATGCCTGCCATTTAGACGACCAAAATATCCAGGCAAAATTTCCGAGGCCGGCATAGTCCGATGGCTAGGCGAGATTTAATGAGCTTTATGGAGATAATAGCCAGATGGGGGAACTGGAACTGCCTGGACAGAGCGCGATTGGATCCAAAGTCACAATTCGCCTCCACAATGAAAATCCCGCAGAGGGGCTATTTCGAGACATACTTGGAATTCTCGAGTCCAGCACAACAGTCCGAAAAAAGAATGGCGAGGTCATTACATTTGACCCTACTCAAATTGCGGTGTGGAAAGTGATCCCTTCAACAGACCACGGCACCAATCTGTTCCTGTATAACACTCAATCTCGTGAGGTCGATGAAGTATTTGCACGCATTGGAAAGCGTGTCCACATTTATTGTTGTGGACCGACGGTTTACCGAGATGCACATGTTGGCAATTTGCGGACTTTTCTTCTTCCGGATTTAGTTGCGCGAATTCTCCGCTTTGATGGCTGGCATCCCATCGTTGTGCAAAACATTACTGACGTCGGGCACATGGCAGATAATTTTGAGGATAAAATTCTTGAAGAAGCACAACGCGAAAAACGCGCACCACTTGAAATAGCCCGAGAATTTGAAAGCAAATTTTTTGAAGATCTCACTCTTCTTAATATTGAGCATGCTCAAATTTCACCACGCGCGAGTGAGTCCATAGATTTAATGCAAGAAATGATTTCCACTTTAATTTCTGAAGGATTTGCATATGTAGGTGCTGACCAATCAGTGTATTTCTCTGCAGAGAAATTTGAGAGTTATGGAGCAATCAGCGGCAATCGTCTTGATGCATTAAAGCCAGGTCATCGATATGAATATAGTGATGACGGTGAAAAGCGCTTCCATGCGGACTGGGCGCTGTGGAAATCTGCTGGAGAGCGCACCGAGATGGTCTGGGATTCACCTTGGGGCAGCGGGTTTCCCGGTTGGCACATTGAATGTTCTGCCATGTCTATGAAGTTTTTGGATTCACGCGTAGACCTGCATATCGGTGGAATAGATCTTCGTTTTCCTCATCACGAAAATGAACGAGCGCAATCTAACTCTGTGGCGCACCGTGAAGTTGTAGAGCTTTGGCTTCACGGAGAACACCTACTCTTTGAAGGTCGCAAGATGGCAAAAAGCACAGGGAACGTGGTCTTAGTCCGGGATGTCATTGAAAAGGGCTTTGATCCGCTTGCTCTTCGTTTAGCATTTCTGGAGAGTAAATATCGAAATCAACTTGATCTCTCGTGGGATGCCATCCGAGCAGCTGATAAAACCATCAAGCGATGGAGGCTGCGAATTTCTGAGTGGGGAACCCCCGCTGCTGATATTGAAGTCGAAGAATTTATGTCACTCATTCGCAACGACTTAGATTTTCCACGTGCACTCGTAAGATTGCGAGCTTTAGAAAAAGATAGTTCAGTTGAAGCATCAGTAAAGAGTGCCAAGTTTATTGCTCTCGATAAAATATTGGGGCTTAACCTGCAATCCCATTAAATAAATCTGTTTCACGTCCCTCAGAATCAAAAGGAGCGGATTTATCACCTTTCACAAGGGTGTAGTACTCATCCCCCATTACCTGAGTTCCAAGATTATTTGAGAGCGCGAAAAATGGACCGTCTAGTGATATCTGGGTGGGGTGTGCTTTCATCGCTTCAATTTTTTGGACTGAAAATTCTCCGGCGCTCACAAGAGTTGTGACTAATGAATCATCTTTTGCAAACGGAAGTTCATCTGCGGAGTCGACGCCAAGGAAGTCACTTCCAAGTTCCTTCATTTTGTCAATTCCCTGCTGGATGACTGAGCGAGGCATTGTGTTCCAATATATTTTTGAAATATTCCAATCTGGCGCAGCTAATTCAGCAGCCCTCATTGCGACCCGATGGGCTTGAATGTGGTCTGGGTGGCCATATCCACCCATTTCATCGTAGGTCACAAGAACTTGAGGTTTTACTTCTAGAATTATTTTCACAAGTTCTGCTGCTGCATCCTCGACATTCGTTTGCCAAAAAACATCTGGGCGATTGTTTTGCTCCATTCCCATCATTCCACTATCGCGATACTTGTGGGTTGGAGAGCCTAGAAAACGGAAATCTGTAACACCCAATGCGGCCATCGCATTTGCTAATTCAGTTTCACGGTGCTGGCCAAGTTCATCTTTTGCATTACTAGCCAGATGCGCAAGTTCAGGGACGAGCACCTCGCCTTCTTCTCCTCGCGTGCACGTCACAAGGGTCACACCAATGCCTGCGGCAACATATTTGGCCATTGTGGCCCCGTTGTTGATGGTCTCATCGTCTGGATGGGCATGGACGAGAAGTAGGCGGCGGGTGAAGGTTGATTTGGTGTTCACGAGTGTATTTTGGTCGATTGCTCTACGATTCGTCCAATGACTAACGATCCCAAAAACCGTCTTCCGCGAGATGAGCGGCGTGCACAGCTTTTGAATGCGGCTCTTGAAGTCTTTACTCAGGCCGGATACCACTCAGCCCCGATGGATGAAATCGCTGATCGCGCCAGTGTTAGTAAACCGGTTTTGTACCAACATTTTCCTTCGAAGCTAGATTTGTATCTTGCCGTACTTGACCTTCATATCGATTCACTTCTTTTTGATATTCAAAAGGCTGTTGCATCCAAAAGCAATAATGGGGACCGCGTTTCTGCAACAGTTGCTGCCTATTTTGATTTCATCAATCACGAAGGTGAGGCATTTCGCCTCCTTTTTGAAAGTGATATGGCCGTTGAGCCTAAGGTGCGTGAGCGTCTCACTCGTATGACCTATGACTGCGCAGCTGCATTCTCCGCCGTTATTTCCCTGGAGACAGGCATGAGCAAAGAAGTTTCAATGATGCTAGCGACTGGGCTCATCGGAAATGTGCAATCAGCTGCTCGTCATTGGCTTGAGCGGGATCAAAAGGTCTCTCGCGAAGAAGCTGTGAAATTAGTTTCAGGGCAGATTTGGCGGGGCATTTCTGGTTTTCCACGTCAGGAATAGTGACTAAACTTTAGCTATGGCTACAAAAAAGAGTGATACTCAAAATACAGATGTACGTATCGGCATCAGTGATAGCGCGACAGACCTTCGAATAGAAACTAGTCTTTCAGCTGACCAAGTTTTAACACTTGTGCAAGAAGCGCTCAAAAATGATGCACCTCTTGTCATCACTGACACAAAAAATCAAAGCACCTTAATTCCTGCGAAGAAGATTGCTTTTGTTGAATTCGGCAGCGCCCCTGAGCGTCGCGTTGGCTTTACAACGCTTTAAAAAACTCTCACCACGCGTCGATCATTAGCTAGGGCTTCGAGTGCCTGCCATTGATCTGGTTCAGTCGTATTTTCTGCCAATTCATTAATTTTTCCAGTGCCGTGATAATCACTTGAGCCGGTACGCAAAACACCTAAATCTTTGACGATTGCACTTAATAAGTTTCGTTGTTCACCCGTGTGGTCGCGATGAAATACCTCGATCCCATCTAAACCAGCCTCAACATATGAGCTAAAAGTCTCTACAGAAACCGTGCGTCCGCGAAGTGAAGCCATTGGGTGGGCGATTACAGATACTCCACCAGCAGCTTTAATTAAAGCAATAGCGCGCTCTGGGGTCGGTGAATAATGCGCGACGTAATAAGGAGAATCATTGTGCAACCATTTTTCAAAAATCTCATCGCGATTTTTTGCTAATCCTTTAGCAACCATGGCATCGGCTAGGTGTGGACGCCCTAGGGTTGCGCCTTCGGAAAGTTGGGCCAGAACTTCCTCCATGCTAATTTCAATCCCGGCATCATTCATTCGAGTGATAATGCGTTGCATTCGACCAAAACGATTATCACGAGTTTGAGCCAGCACATCTTGAAGTTCTTTGTTATTTGAATCAAAGAGTAGGCCGAGCATATGCACACTAATTCCGTCTTCGGTCTGGCACGATATTTCAGATCCCAGTACAAGGTCCATTCCAGGGCGCAGATGTCTACGAGCCTCATCCCATCCAGCGATACTGTCGTGATCAGTCAGAGCAAGAACCTTTATTCCAGATGCGAGTGCCTTGTTAATGAGTTGGGCTGGAGTGTCGGTTCCATCACTGATAGTCGTATGGGTATGTAAATCAATCATCGTTTCCCACCGAGGACAAATACTGTGCAGCCTGCCAAAATTCCAATCACACCGACCCACAAACCTGGTGATAGTGATTGGTGGAGCCATGCCCAAGCCATAACTGCAGCAACCGGAACTTCAAAGAAAACAATGAGAGAGACGACAACTGGTGAAACTCGCCTCAGCACCATATTGAAAAGTGTATGTCCCATAAATTGAGCTCCGAGGGTAAGCAAACCCAACATGATCCATTGGTTACGGTCAAAGTGAATGAATTGCAATCCACCAAAAACTATAAATGGAACAGTGACAATCGCGCACATTCCATAGCAAAGAGTTGTATAGGTAGTAGTTGCAAGGCTACGTTGTACTTTGGAACCAATACCTACGTAAGTGGCCGCTAAAAGCGCACAAACTAAGCCGAAAATATCGCCGACAAATGCTCGGAAGGAGAGTGACAGGTCTACTCCAGTAATGACAAATACCGATGCAAAAGCTATGAACATTCCAATAATAGAAGTAGTCGAAACATGCTCACCTTTAAAGCGAACATAGAGAGCGGCAAAAATCGGCTGCAGGGCTGCTAGCGCCGTACCTGCTGCCACACTTGTAAAACGCATTGCCATAAAAAATGCAAGGAAGTGAAATGCTAAAAAAATCCCAGCTAATGCCGACTGGCGAATAAGCGCGCGCTTTTCCGGATTACGCAATTCACCGGTACGCCAAGCAAACGGAAACATGATGACGGAACTGATCGCATTTCGCCAAAAGACCATAGTAGGAACTGGCATCACACTTTTCGCAATGAGCGGACCAGAGGTTCCAATGCCAATAATTCCAAGAAGGAGAAAGGGGATGTCTCGCCCTTTTGGAAGAGCAGCGTGGTCTTGTTGTTTCATCAAGGATGAACAGTAAACCAGAGCAGGGCAATCACACAGATGGATACAAGGGCGATGATGATGCCATAGACAAAACGCATGCGTTGAGTCGAGGCGAACTCACCCATCAAACGCTTATCGCGTGAAATGCCATACATAAAGAAAAGAAGCGGAAGGAGAAGCACTGCATTTAAAATTTGCGTGAGAACCAAAACCCGAATCAGTGGCACACCAGGCAAAAGTATTAATCCCGCTGCCAAAAATGTCATCATGCCAAAAGTTGCATAGAACAGTGGTGCATCCTTTGGACCATCATCCAATGCAGCTGGTTGACCAGTGAGATCTCCAACTGAGTAAGCAGTTGAAAGAGGCAATATTGACGCTGCAAGAAGCGCTGCGCCTACAAGACCAACTGCAAAGAGCGCCTTCGCGAGCGTTCCGGCAAGTGGCTCTAATGCTCGTGCTGCCTGTGCGGCATCTGTGATGTTTGTCTGGCCTTGTTTATTTAAAGTTGCGGCGCAAGTAACGATAACGAAAAATCCAATAATCCCAGTGAGCAGCGAACCAGTCCACACATCGATGCGAAGTAATTTGAGATCATCGCGCGTCAGACGCTTATCCACTGCATAGGATTGAATAAATGCTAATCCCCACGGAGCAAGAGTTGTTCCTAGCGTTGCTGTGGCGATGTAAATCGCGTCGTGATTGAACGGCATCGATGGAACAACAACTCCATGGAGAGCTTTGCCCCAGTCGGGATGTGCCATAAATCCAGCTATTACATAAGCGATGAAAACAGCAGACAGACCAAAAAAGACTTTCTCCACTCGGGCAAAAGATCCACGCAAAACTAAAAATGACACGATGAGTGCGGCAGCGGGAACGGTGATAAATCGCGAATAACCAAAGAGTTGGCCAGCTGCTGCGATACCTGCAAATTCTGCAGTGAGTGTGCCGAAGTTTGCAATCAAAAGTGCTACAGCACTAAGAGTTCCAGACCTTGCGCCATACTTTTGCCGCACAAGTCCAATAAGCCCCTGACGAGTAACAACACCAATGCGTGCACCTAAATCTTGAAAGAGAATCAGAGCGATTGTTGAAATAACAAGCACCCACAACATTTGGTATGCAAACTTTGCGCCTAATTGTGAGTACGTGGTGATACCGGCTGGATCATCATCTGAAAGTCCTGCGATAACCCCAGGTCCCATAACCGAAAGCAAGGCAGCAAGTCGTATCTTGCGTTGCGTTGTCATGAAAGGGCACCAGATCCCTTTGATAACCCGTGCTGCTCTTCTGGCTTCAGAGCATCGACCAAGTCATCGGCAAGGATTCGACCAACTGGCTTTCCTTTTTCATCAATTACAACAATTGATGCGCCGCGGTTATTTGAAAATTCTTCAATCACTTCCTCAAGAGGAGAATCAATATTTACAGCAGTTGGATACGGAGGACCAATTAATTTACTCAATAAATCCCCTGATTTGGCAGCAACTAACTCAATAATCTGGATATGGTCCATCAATTTGCCTTTGGCGTCGATGATGACAACTCCATCAGAAATATCACGATCACGACTTTCAACTAACATTTTGAGTGCGGAGCCAACAGTGTCATCTTCTTTGGCAATGACCATGTGTGTTGTCATAATTCCGCCGGCTAGGGTTTCATCAAAAGAAATCAATTGACGCAATTGTTTTGCCATTTTAGAATCCATAGCTTTCAAAATATCTTCACGGTGCTCATTATCAAGATCACGAAGGACCTCTGCGGATTCATCAGGTTCCATGCGGCTGAGAAGTTCGGCGGCACGATCTTCGGATAGTCCACGCAGCAAACCTTGTAGCTCCTCATCTTCCATTTCTTCCAACGCATCGGCTGCAAGTTCTGGATCCAACATTTCAATAAGAGCACTCTGCTCACGGCCCGCAAGATCTTCAATCAAGTCTGCTAAGTCAGCAGCGCGAAGTTGTGAGAGAGCCGTCTTGGACCCGGAAGTTTTTACGACTCCCGAAGTGTCTGCAAGTGAAGCCACAGTCGACCAATCCAACACATGCTGAGGTGTTGCACGTCGACCAAGTGCGCCAGGAAAGATGCGTCGCAAAAATGTGACAAAGGAAATATCTACACCGACGACTCGAATTTCTTTATCAAGCGGGGCTAAGTAAAGGTCAGAGGAGCGAACCACTCGCAAACCATTCACATCAACAATTTGGTGATCAAGAACATCGCCGTCTAAAAGTGATTCACCTTCACGTCGCTTGTAATCGGTGAGGTTAATTGTTGTTGAGGAAAGTCGAATTTCATTATGTGTAAGTTTGGCGATGCGTGCACCATCAATAAAAGATTTACGTTGTCCAACTTTTACAATCAAACCTGAAACTGGTGGATATGCATCTTCCCCGTGACGTACGACGACGTCGACAAGTCGTCCGATTTCTCTTCCATCTTCATTTCGAACAGGACACCCAATCAAGCCAGCAAGTGAAACTAATGAATCGCGGATGCTCTTTCGGGCGAGTACCCGATCAATTTTTCCCGTCACCTGTGCAACTTTTGCCACTCTGGAAAGTGGAAGCTTTGGTGACTTTTGCATAGGTAAATCTTACGTGCAGGATCACGTATGAAGCGAAAGGGGCACTCCAACCAGGGACTTGCGTTGCTTCATTAGTTGATCAACTATGGAATAGATGGCAAGGGATGCATGACTTTCAGGGGCCGAGAGGACGATGGGTTCACCATCATCACCACCTACGCGAAGGGCTGGGTCAAATGGCACCGTTTCAAGTAGAGGCACATCGCCACCAACGAGAGTCGATAGCCGTTTTGCGGTTTCAGCTCCCCCACCACTTCCGAAAAGTGAAATTGATGCCCCGCAATCCGGACAATTGATATCCGACATATTTTCAATCACTCCGACAATGTGTTGCTTTAACTGGTGAGCGATTCGCCCTGCGCGTTCTGCAATTTCAGCAGCAGCGATTTGTGGAGTCGTTACAACCATGATTTCTGAGCCCGGAATTAGTTGACCTAAACTGATGGCTATATCTCCCGTGCCTGGTGGAAGATCGAGCAAGAGCAAGTCAAGATCGCCCCAGTATGCATCGCTAAGAAGTTGTTCTAATACTTTGTGCAAAAGAGGGCCGCGGTATGCAACAGGATCAGAGCGATCGGGTTTAAACATTTCCATGGAGACAACTTTGACTCCATAACTTTCTAGTGGAATAAATGTTTGATCTATGGCGGTTGGACGCTGACCCACAAGATTCATCAGCCTAGGTATTGAATGTCCGTAAACATCGGCATCAAGTATTCCGACCTTGAGCCCCCTTGCGGCGGCAGCGACTGCCAAGTTGACTGTTAACGAAGACTTACCGACTCCGCCCTTACCCGAGGCAATCCCAATAACGCGTGTCAGCGAATCTGGTTGAGCAAATGTAATGACTTTTTCGACGCCTCCGTGTAAAAGCTTCTTTACATTGTTTCGTTGTTCATCGTTCATGACGCCAAATTCAAGGTCTACTTTTTTGACTTCTTCAATACGAGCCAAAGCCGCTTCAACATCATTTCTTAAGCGATCGCGCATTGGGCATCCAGAAATTGTTAATAAAACTTTTACCTGGGCAATCCCTTTTGCAAAAATTACACTTTCGATCATTCCTAATTCTGGAAGCGGGCGGCGTAATTCTGGGTCAATAACGGTGCCGAGTTCTACGTGAATACGGTCGATAATCTCATTATTCAAATTTTTCATAGTAGGTCAGGATCTATCTGCGCTTTCTGTTTATCGAGCGTGAAGCCGGTTGTCATCTCATTTGTCACATCATCAAGAGAGTTGCCCAAAGTCCTCTTAATCAATTTCTTTGGATGTAAGTCTGAGACTTGCAAATCTTCAAAGCCAGGGCCAAGGTTTTCGCGAAGTTCAGATGTAGCAGCATTGGCAATAACTCGTATTCGTTTCATGAGTTTTGCAGCATCTTGAGCGACGTGCGGAAGTCGATCCGGACCAATAAGAATGAAGGCCAGGACTGTGAGAGTGAGAAGTTCTCCGGCGCCAATTCCAAACATAGTGAAAGCCTACCGCGAGATGGGTTAGGACTTAGTTGCTAAAAGTACGCCTTGGCCAACGGGGAGCAAAGTTGATGTCCATTGGGAGTCCTCTTTCACAAAGCGAATTCCGTCTCTTCGCGAGATGCTCTCGAAATCCCTTTGGGTTGGATCTGCAACTTTTCCACCGCTCAATGCATGATCAATAAATAGAGTTCCACCACTGCGTAGCAATCGGTGAGCTTCCTGAACCAAATCCATTAAGTCAACTGCAGGTCGAATAACAACTAGGTCATAATTTGCATCTGCAAGTTTGCCGACAACTTCTAAGATATTTCCAGTTATGAGTCTGTATCTGGCTGCAGCTATTCCTGATTCATCAAAAATGTCCCGCGCGCTTGCCGAATGTTCTCGCTCGGTATCAATGGATGTCAGTACTGCATCCTTTGGTGCTCCTTGAAATAACCATAATCCGCTCACCCCTGATCCAGTCCCAATTTCGACTATAGATTTTGCTGAAAGAGATTTCGCAACATATTGCAATAAAGCTCCAACGGCTGGTGATGGATCAGCTGCACCCATTTCAACGCCATTTGCCCGAGCCTGTTGAAGATGTATTTCTTCGCGAGAAAAACTTTCAGAGTATGCGGTCATATCTCCGCGATTATGCAAAGTCATAATGATGCAATCCATTCGATGAGTACGCGGGGACCAAATCCGGTTCCGCCTTTAACAAATTCACCTGCATCAACATCTGACCTGCCAGTACCCGCGATATCTAAATGGACCCAATTGCACTGGCCGACAAATTTTTCGAGGAAGAGCGCCGCAGTTATTGAACCGCCACCAAAGTGACCCTTATCTGCAACGTGACATAAATCGGCAATCTCACTTTCAAGTCCAATCGAATAATCATCAACGAGGGGCATATGCCAGACGCGATCGCCGGTTACATTTCCAATTTCATGAAGTTTTTTAGCCAAGCGCTCGTTTCGTGTGTACATCGCGGCATGTTGGCGGCCTAACCCCAGTGTCGCTGCGCCAGTCAAAGTGGCAACGTCCACAAGATAATCTGGTTTCAATTCTAAATTTGCATATGCAAGACCATCAGCTAAAACCAAACGTCCTTCTGCATCAGTATCCAATACCTCAACAGTTGTTCCACCGTATTGGGTAATCACATCGGAGGGACGCTGGGCTGTTCTTGACATTGCATTTTCAGCGCACATCATCAACGCGGTAACTCGAACTTGTGGTTTTATTTCTGGCATTGCCATCACAGTTGCCATAACGGCGGCAGCTCCAGCCATATCACTCTTCATTGCAATCATGATGTCGTATGGGCGCTTAAGGGAAATACCGCCAGTATCAAAAGTTATTCCTTTTCCCACGAGCACCACATGTGGCCATTTGCCTGAACCTTTAGGTGCATAAGAAATTTCAATCATGCGTGGACCAGGCTTTGGTGAAGATCCACCAACCGCACGTAGCCCCCCAAATTGGGCAAGCTCCTTACCTGAGCGCACTTGTACGGTTAAGTCTTTGTGGCTTGCAGCAGCCGCATTTGCTTGCGTCGCCATCCATGCAGGGGTTTTAATATTAGAAGGAGTGTGGATGAGATCGCGTGCGTTATAGACGGCATCGACAAAAGTTTTTGCCTTGCTAATTTCTGCTTTAAAATCTCCAAAAATAATAAAAGTGCATGGTTCTTTTTTACCGGACTTTTTATCAGTTTTTAAATTCCATACATACTGTGAAAGTGCGAGCGCACCAGCGTGTGCGACTACATTTTCTTTTTTGGAAATCAATCCATCAAGTACATGAAAACCAGTGCCTTTTGTTTTGCGGCCGAGGGCAGCACCGGCTTTGCGAAGTTCCTCGCGCGATTCCGTTCCGATTCCCACCAGATACAGTCTTGCGATTCCATCTGCTTCTCCGACGGGTAACTCAATAATCTCACCAGCTTTACCTGTGAAATCTGGCCAGAGAGAAATTTCTGTTGCTAGATTTACATCAAAGCGATCAATGACTGAATCAGCCACAGAGTTGAGCAAAGCCACTGGTCCGCCATCGGTCGACTTAACCCCGATTGCTATAGCATCCACGCCATTCCACGAAGCGAGTAGCTTAGAATCGTGGCTGGACGTGAGTTCAGGAGAGATAGCTTTTTTCACATCTCTGAACTTAACGAATTTTGGAGGTGAATGTGAACTGGATGGACCCCGTGTGGCGAGACTGGTTACTCACATGGCCCCTCCTTCT
>Ga0136642_1000460_pt1 | contig 21638 bp, 5 predicted proteins | sample LowCatLa1302831Y_FD_115313 | JGI IMG/M metagenome (GOLD analysis project Ga0136642, IMG submission 115313) | Freshwater microbial communities from Lower Cathedral Lake, Yosemite National Park, California, USA - 13028-31Y | ecosystem: Environmental > Aquatic > Freshwater > Lake ... | reverse complement strand
CAACATCTGTTGAGGACTCTTACAAAAATGCGCTGGGGTGATGATGTAGGAGCAGGATCTCCTCCACCGATTTGCAGGCTCATGGCATATGGTAATAGCATGCTACATAATGTGCCCGTTGCTGTACAGTCTTGGAAATTAGATCTACCAGACGGTGTTGATTATATTCAAGTTGGAGAAGGAATTAAGGACTATGGTAATAATTTTGTTCCTGTTTTAAGTTCTCTAACGTTGGAATTAATACCAGTCTACAGCCGCGCACAGCAACTAGGCTATTCAGTTGATAAATTCAACAAAGGTAAGTTAGCAGATCAAGGATATCTATAAAATGGCCGAAATTGTATATAGTAAAGCAAGTCCCTATTTTAACACTGTTCAGAAATCTAATTATCTAGATATTATGAACATACGTGATCTTCCGTCGTTAAAAAATGATACGCAAATCACCTTAACTTCGCAATATAAACATCGTCCTGATCTGTTGGCGTTTGATATATACCAGAATGAACAGCTTTGGTGGGTGTTTGCCATGCGGAATAAAGATATAATTAGAGATCCTATATATGACATGCTACCTGGCGTGAAAATTTTTATTCCGCAACTCACAACCATTAATAAAGCATTAGGATTATAAAATGCTGGATTCAAATACCAGTTATTTCAATACAAGCACTGCATTTGCTTCAGCGGGTGCAACTAATCCATTGAACTACTATAGCTCGTACAACTACGTGTTTACCCTTGCAGTATTGACACAGGACCAATTTAATAGTACTTCATATCTTGCAAAATCTCCCCAACTAGACCATGTGATTTTTAAAACGTCTGGGAAAGGTACGCAAGGGATTACTGATAAAGAATTATTTGTCTACGGAGTACAACAACCTGGATTACAAAATGCTCCGCCAGGCACTGGGGAAGATACTAGATCTAGCGGCCCAACAGCAACCGCTGTCAATTCGGATTTAAAACAATTAGTAGGTGAGTTTAACAAAACCGGCACTGGCCGATTTGATCTATTTGTAGAAAGTCTTGAAATGAACGGTCCTTGGAAATTAACCGAAGGAGCAGTTGTGACACAGATTCAAATGACTGTAGTTGAGCCTCTCAGCATGAATGGATTCCTAGAGTCGCTAAGAGTTAATTGTTTGGCCGCCGGGTACGATACATATATTCAAAAGCCCTTGTGTTTAAAAATAGAATTCTGGGGATGGAACGACACAACAGGTAAAGCTGAAAAAGTACCAAGGTCTGAAAGATACTGGACAGTCGGTTTAAACACTGTTCAAATTACCTCAGATGAGCGCGGCACCAGCTATAGGTGCGGGTTCGTGAATATGAACGCAAACGTATTGGGTATGGACGCAGATGTTCCGGTAACTATGAAGATGAAGGGCGAAACAGTCGGGGACATGCTAAAAAATTTAATAAAAGAAGTTGAAGATGCAAAAAAGAAAAGCAATGACGCTGAAGGATCTGCAATTTTTAATTCCTATGAAGTTAAATTTTTACCAATAAAAGCACCCGACGGTTCTGCAGAAACTATTACTATTGAAAATAAAAAAATCAACGATTTTTTAAGAGCAAACTCTATGTTTGAGTTTGCGGCTCCTACTGATAAAACAGCTAAAAATAATTATAGATTTGTGGGCAATGAAGTTACTGCTATCAAGTACGATAAAAAAGGAGAAACGATCTCCGTTAAAGCAGGAACTAAGATTTTTGATATCATGGATGTGGTTATAAGAGATAGCGAATACACCAAGGATTTCATCGACAGCAAAGATAAATGGAAAAGCAAATACAATGGTAAGGTTCCTTGGTACAGGATATACGTTACTACAAAATTAAAAGAACAAAATAATCCAAAAGAAAATCGTCCTGCGTTTATTATAACCTACGAAATACGTCCCTATTGGATACATTATTCACGTCTACCTGAAGAATTTGGATCCTGGGATACTGAGGGAATACGTAAGACATTATCTAGGTCATACAATTATATCTATACAGGAAAAAATATTGACTTATTAGATTTTAAAATTTCTCTTAATTCATTGTATTTTCAATCTCGTCCTTACAAATTAGGTGTGCAAGATAGATCTGCTACATCAATGGGAGCATCGCCATCTAATACTGTAAAAATAGCCGCCTCTGATCAAGCAAGACAGAATCCTAATACTCAAGTCAATACTGCTCCGGCCATTGCTGGCGACACCAGCGGCGGAGGTCTAGATGGAAAACCGATACAGATATCACCGTACCAGTCCCTAGCTAAAGCAATACAACTTGGTTTACTTGACAATAACGAAATGCAAGGAATGACTTGCAAGATTATTGGTGATCCTTATTACCTTGTGACTTCGGGGATGAGTAACGTCGAAGCTGAATTTGGAACTGAAACTCAAAATAAAAACGGAGAAGCCCCATGGCTAGACGGTGAGATTTACATAAGCATTGATTTTAAAAATCCTAGAGACTATCGATCAGACGGCCTTATGGACTTTGGCGGGGAAACTGTCGATCATTTCAGCGGAATATTCATGGTAAGATCGATGGATCATCATTTTAGAGATGGTGAGTTTACACAAACATTGAATCTAATAAGACTTGCAGGCCAACAACCGTCTAAGAAAATAACAGCTTCAATTCCTTTTAAGAGTTCTCCAGAGTCGGGCCAACAGCAGACGGCGGACTCTGCGCCGGCCTCTGTGAATAAGTTTGGCACTAAGAGGCAGACTGCCGATCTAAGTAAGATTTTAAATCCTCAAATTCCCAGCCTGGGATTGGCAGGATTGATGGCGTCGGCACAGGGGCTTTTTGCCCAAACATCTGGAGCATTGCAGTCGTCAGTCAAAAGAATTGATGCCGCTATTTCAGATGGACTTGGAGTGATACAGGGAGTAGTAGCTCCGTTACAGGCTATTGCCTCAGTAGGTGTGCAAATAGGAGGATTGGTTGCAGTTGCAGATGCCTTGTTAAACAACCCTGGTGCACCAGCAGTCGGTCAATCGTTGACAGGATATAATCCCTACACAAGCGGCATTCCATTGCAAACAACAACGATACCGGCTCCTAGTAAAACTGCACAGAATCAAGCGAATCAAAATGCGCAGGCAAATATTATTTCCAGCTTTGTACAAGACACTAATAATCTCTATACATTAGAAACAAATTATAAAAATAATATAATTACAGCTGATGGAAAAAATTATATTACCAACCCCTCTAAAGATTCTAATCTTAATAACATTGGACAGAAAACCATTGCCGCATTAAACGGTGTACCTACCGATCCTACAGCAATCGCCGCACAGTTAGGGATTGATCCTGCACAATTTTCGGGGCTGTCAACTGACCAGCAAACATCACTATTGTCAAAGCTACAAAAAGTATTAGCGTCTGTACCTAAAGATGCAAATATCCAAGGATTCCAGGCGCTGGGTCTCAGCCTAAAGAATTTAACAGGCGCCGGCATTGCCAACTTACCCGCACTACAAGCACTGACTAAATCGCCTCTTGCAAATGTTAGCCAGTATGATCTGCAAAAAATTCTTGCTAATGGTGGAAACATTGCTAATCTACCAGGAGCCTCATCTTTTGCATCAGTGGGAGCATTGTTAGCTCTTCTTGGCGGATCTAGAGGGCAGGCAAACGGAACAGGCGGCAGCAACCCCTTAAATGCCACTCAACAGTTTGACAAATTCAGGAGCGCCGCAGAGTTAAACAATGCAAGTTTAAATACCAATGGACTGCCACCCGCAGTTCAAGGACTAGGGTCAGTTGAGTCAAATAATGCCAATGCAATCCGAACGCTACAAGGCATTGGAGGATACTACGTTGAAATAAACACTGTGAACAGTCTATATGGAACACAGCGAGCACTTAGTCCTTTAGATAAACTAATGCTGACAAAAACAAGTTAATATATGGCAATCAATTCAACCGAATCAAAACACAAGTTGCTTGAAGGGCAAGTTGTTGGCGCCGGTCCTTTCTTGGCAAGGGTAGTAAACCATCTAGATTCTACTTTGATGGGCGGTCTTGAAGTTTTATTATACGAAGGCGGAACAGCCGATTCAAATTTGCAATCAAATACTATTCCGGTCTATTACATGAGCCCATTCTGGGGAACAACCTCGAGTGGATTTGAAGGCAACAACTCGGCAGATTTTAATGATGTACAAAAATCATACGGTATGTGGATGGTACCTCCTGACATTGGCTCATGCGTTATGGTTATATTCGTTAGAGGAATGGCAAATGCAGGCTATTGGATTGGATGCATACCTGACACTTATCAAAATCACATGGTTCCTGGAATCGCAGCCAGTCGCAACGTTGCACTAACTCCGGAACAAGAAAGAAAATATGGAACTACAAATCTCCCAGTTGGAGAATTTCTTAAGCGTAGTAGGGATTTATCGGGCGCAGATGTCAACAAGTTCACAAAGCCTGTCCACCCGTTCGCAGACCGACTCCTGGCGCAAGGTCTTATTTTAGATGACATACGGGGAATAACTTCTAGTTCAGCTAGACGAGAATACCCGTCTAGCGTGTTTGGCATCAGCACACCTGGTCCAATTGACGAGTCAAAAGGATCTAAAACGGGGGAAATAGGATTTGATGTAAAATCTACAGCCTACGTAAGTAGAATGGGCGGATCTCAGTTTGTAATGGACGATGGGGATAAAGACAATCTCAATGAGCTTATAAGAATTCGTACTCGTACAGGGCATCAGATATTGCTACACAATAGTAGTGATTTGATCTATATTGGCAATGCCGCAGGAACAGCATGGATAGAATTAACAAGTCAAGGCAAAATCGATGCCTATGCGGCCGATTCTATATCATTACATGCAGAAGGAGATTTTAACCTACGTGCTGACCGTGATTTCAATATTGAAGCAGGTAGAGCTGTGAAGATAACCAGCGGAGAAAACCTTCAAATAGAATCAGGCAACAGCATTTATGGATTAGCAGTAAATGATATAAAAATGCAGACAAGTAAGGAATTACATATCAGCGCAGGAAGTGACATGTTTCTTGGCGCACAATCTGATATGCATATTAGTGCAAGCGGCGACAATTTAAATCTTGCTTCTGGCGGAAACACTAATATCAAAGTAAATGGTGATTTTAGATTGGGATCTACTAATTCTTTTATTCAAGCAACAGACAATTTAAATATCAACGGCGGCCAGACAGTAAAATTAGGAAGTCAAGGATCTGTTAGTTTTAATGCAAATGATACGATTTCAATTGCCGCAACTAAGAAAATTAATGTGTTAGGGAAACAGGCATTGTACCTAACATCTCCGGCACTTGGCATTAATGGTCCTGCGGCAACAGCTGGTCCTGCCCCCGATTCTGCTACTGCTGATGCCCCAACTTTCCCAGATGCACCAGAACCCCTTCAAAGATATAATTTACCTAATAGACAACCTCCGGGATCCTGGAGCGACGGTGAATTTTACAAAGCCGCAGATATTGTTACAATTATGACTCGAGTTCCAACACACGAACCTTGGGAGCATCATGAGAACGTTAACCCTGAGAGATTTGGATTCGGCGGAACTGATTCAGAAAATACTGGTACAAATACTTTTTCAGGTGCTAATATTGTTTACAATAAAAATCCGTCCTACGCACCACCTAGCAAGACAGGTAATCTTGCAGAAGATAATATTGCGGCATTCTTGTGGACTATTCGCAGAGCAGAAGGCACAGCCAGCAAAGATGGATATAGAACACAATATACCAGCGCATTATTTGACATTGACAATGCAGGTCTACCCCCTGGAGTTACTACTCCTACGGGAGCTGGTAACTATAACGGACTCAAATTTTATACATATGGTAGCAACTCATATGATAAAAACGGTGATAGTTACACTAACAGAAGTTACAAATACAAAGATCATCCTAGAATTGTTTTAGGTCCAGCAAGACTCAGATCTTCTGCCGCAGGCGCATACCAGTTTATGCCAGACACTTGGGACACCTGCAAAAAAGCCTGCAACTTACCTGACTTTAGTCCTGCAAGTCAAGACAAGGCATGTATATACCTTCTTCAAACTCGCAATGCACTGGACGATGTTAGAGCAGGTAAGTTTTCTTCAGCGGCATACAAAATTAGAAAAATATGGGCCAGCTTTCAGGGTGCAGGATACGGACAGCGTGAAGTTCCTACTACAACATTAGCTCAATATTTTAGAGAAGGAGGAGGCACACTTGTTGCTTAAATATACGCATGCCATATAAAAATATCATAATCAAGCCTGCTAATTATAGCGAGCAAAATAAAGAACAAACATCTCAGTTTTATGTAGGATTCTCCACGCAAGATCCCATGTCAAGAACTGTGACGCTGTATGATTTTGATATTGTCAAGCAGGATCTGTTAAACTATTTCAATACACGTCAGGGCGAGCGGGTAATGCAACCTAGCTGGGGTACTATTATATGGGACAAACTGTACGATCCGTTCACTGACGAAGTAAGGGCCGAAATAGAGCAAGATATACAAAAAATTGTAGCATCAGATCCTAGGGTCAACATTATGTCAGTGACCATAACAGAAGCAGAATTTGGCCTAGTCTTGGAAATTAATCTCAGATTTGTACCTACCAGCCAAGTTGATGTGATGCGGTTAAATTTTGATAAACAAGCCGGATTATCACTACAATAATCTACGTAGTTTATGTTACTAATAAATATGTTATCCAAATGGCATAACATATATGATACCAGCAACTAACTCAAAACTACTTGTCGCAGAAGATTGGACTAAGATCTACCAATCCTTTAATAATGCAGATTTCAAATCGTATGACTACGATACTCTTCGTCGATCAGCAGTTCAATATCTAAAAGCAAATTATCCTGAGAACTTCAATGACTACATTGAAAGTTCTGAGTTTATTGCCTTGGTAGATCTCATCTGTTATCTAGGTCAGAATTTAAGTTTCCGTGTTGATTTAAATGCTCGTGAAAACTTTCTAGAAACAGCCCAGCGCCGAGATAGTATCCTACGTTTAGCACAGCTGATCAGTTACAATGCACAAAGAAATACACCAGCCAGCGGGCTTTTAAAAATTACCGCCATCAGCACGACAGATTCTATTACTGACAACAACGGAATCAATCTTGCCAATCAAATTATCAGCTGGGATGATCCTTCTAATAATAACTGGTATCAGCAGTGGATTCTAGTCATTAATTCTGCAATGCCGTCCGGTATGGCATTTGGGTCTCCAGCCCTGTCAGATACCATTGGCGGAATTTCAACAGAACAATATAGAATAAACACAGATCAAACTGGTGCTCCTGTATATACTTTTAATAAATCTATCAGCGGATTGGCCATGGCGTTTGAATTGGTAAGTGCAACCTTTAAAGATAAAACTTACATATATGAAGAATCTCCACTGCCCGGAAGACAGACTGGCATAATTTGGAGGAATGACAATCAAGGAGCAGGTGCAAAAAATACTGGATTCTTTATGCATTTTAAACAGGGATCCTTAAACAGCACTTCGTTCTCTGTTGATAATCCAGTTCCAAATGAAATTGTTGGTATCAATGCTACTGATATCAACAATAGTGACGTTTGGCTGTGGCAACTGAGTGCGAACGGAGCCTACGATAGAGAGTGGTCTAAAGTTGAGGCTACGGTGGGCAATAACGTTATCTATAATAGTTTAAATTTAAACACAAGAACTTTATATGCTGTTACTTCTAGGATCAATGATCAAATTGATTTAAACTTTGCAGATGGCAACTTTGGTGATCTACCTAAAGGTAAGTTTGCATTGTATTATAGACAGAGCAACGGATTAAGATATACGATTTCACCATCAGACATCAACGGCCTGTCAGTAAGAATACCCTATGTAAACAGTGCAGGACAAACGCAATCTTTGTCATTGACATTGAGTTTGCAATATTCTGTCTACAATAGTTCGCCTGCAGAAACAGATTTATCTATCAAACAAAAGGCTCCTCAAAATTATTATCTACAAAATAGAATGATAACAGGAGAGGATTATAATATCGGACCAGTTACCGTTGCATCGGACGTTATCAAAGTTAAAAGTATCAACAGACAGAGTTCTGGAATTAGCAAATACTTTGATCTCAATGATGTCACAGGCAGGTACAGTCAAACAGATATATATGCTCAGGATGGGATAATTTATAAAGAAGATCAACAGCTGAGTTTTACATTTACATTTGATAATCGTAATCAAGCATTTGGTGTTTTGAAATCTAAAATTGAACCATTGCTTGAAAACCCAACAACTAGAAATTTCTACTTTGACAAATATCCAAGACCAGACTTGTCAAACATCAACATCAGTTGGACTCTTGCACAGACTGAATCTGGGCAGGTCCGTGGCTATTTCAAAGACAAATACGATTTTGCCAGCGGCACCACAACACCACAGCAAGTTGGATATTTCAGCAGTAGTAATACACAATATATTACAGGTGGCGCCCTGATTAAATTTCAGCCACCTGCAGGAAAATATTATCTACCATCAGGAAGACTAACTGACCAAGCTGACTCTACAACACGCACATACACCTGGGCACGAGTATCTCTAGTAACCGGTGACGGGTCAAATAGTGGCAACGGTCTCTTAAATGACGGCACCGGTCCAATAGTACTAACAGGGTTCATAGCTGACGGTTCTATCCCAGTTGAGATAATTCCGCAACTTGTTACAAGTTTACCGTTCGCTCTGGAAAACCAAATTGTAAATCAAATGGTAGGAAAACTTAACTTTGGATTAAGTTTCGATAGGCTTACTCGAGCATGGTATATAGTTACGGATACTAATATTGATCTACAAACTAAGTTCAGTCTAATATACCAAGGAGATGTTACCAATCAAAATGTTGATTCATCTTGGATTTTTGCGTTTCAGTGGACTGGCACTTCTTATACTGCATTCTATAGAAAAACAAATTATGTATTTGAAAGTGCAGAACAAACTTCATTCTTTATAGATGATTATAAAAATAATTTTGATTATGTTTCCAATACTACTATCAAAGACAAAATTTCTGTATTAGGTATTAATACGATTCCTAATCTAGGAAATACATGGCGACACGGCTCGGCCACCCCACAATCAACCCTAGGAGTCAATGGAGATTTCTATCTTAATACACTTAATGATATTGTAAGTAGAAAAATAAACGGCGCCTGGATAGTAATACCTGCAGGACAGACTATCAACGAATTAGGTAAAGATCATTCATGGCAAGTTGATGAATCTATAGTTGAAAATGACGGATACGTAGAACCTAAAAAGATTTTGATTAGTTTCTATGATTCTAAAAATAACGGACAAATAGACGATCCTGATAGTTTTGCAATCATTACCGACAGTCAAAATACCTTAGTGCAAACAGGGTTCCTTGGAAACTTCGTATATTTTCAATTAATGAAAGACGGCTCAAGATATCAACTTTATCCCTTCAGCAAGTTTATTGCATACCCCGACGAAAGCTATGTAGATTCTCCAATAGATGGTCAGTTGTATTATTTCTATTCGGCAGATGTAGTTAAACAATATTCTGCAGAAAACCTAGCCTATCTACTGCAACCGCAGTTCTTTGCTCGTGCAGGTCGTAGCAATTTAAAATTTCATTATATTCATAACAGCGGAGAAGAGAAGCGTATAGATCCTGCTAAATCAAACATCATTGATATCTATATGCTAACCAAAGGTTATGATACTGCTTACAGAATGTGGTTGTTAGACACTACTAAAATGGAACCTCAGCCTCCGACGACAGCTACACTCGAAGATACCTATAGTCAATATCTCAATCCTATAAAAAGTATATCAGACACGATTATATATCATCCTGCAAAATATAAAATTTTATTTGGACCAGCCGCAGAATTAAATCTACAGGCAACATTTAGAGCTGTAAAAAATCCTAATATTCCTATTAATGATAATAATTTAAAAACTAGAATTATTTCTCTAATTAATGAATTCTTCGCCCTCGACAATTGGAATTTTGGTGATTCGTTTAATTTCAGTGAGTTATCTACCTACGTTATGAACATGATGACACCTGATATTACAAACTTTATTATCGTTTCTAAGAATGGTTCGTCTTTCGGTAATCTATTTGAAATAGCTTGCCAGAGTAACGAAATATTTGTAAGCGGAGCCGCCGTGGCGGATATAGAAATTATCACAGCATTGACTCCTTCAAGACTATCTATCGTATAAGAATTTAAAAATGGCAAAAAATACACGAAACGAATTAACTGACGTTTACAACTTAAACGATCCCAGTCACACGAGAAAGACCAGCGATTTATTACCCGAATATCTCAAGACAGATAAAAATATAAAATTCTTATCAAGTACCTTGGATAGGTTAGTTGAGGTTCCTCGAGTTGAAAGAATTAGCGGATATGTTGGAAGCAAAATTACATCAACATACAATCCATTAAAAGATCAGTATATCGGTAGTGTGTCAAAATTAACACAAGATTACCAATTAGATCCTGGTCTAATTATTAGAGATGACAGCAATAACATAACACATGCGATAAGCTATGATGACTTTTTAAACCAATTATCATATTACAATGCCACTACCGACAATCATGATAAAATTCTTAGACCTACTGTATACTCTTATGATCCCAAGATAGACATTGATAAATTCGTAAACTATACTCAATACTATTGGTTAGAAGCCGGCCCTGATCCTATAGAAATCACAGGCATACAAAAGTCCACAGTTAGTACATATACTGTTACGGACGGCGGCGCAACTGTTAATACTTTTACAACTATTGATCAAAAAATAATCAGCGACACAAATAATGCTACTGTTTTTATCTTTACTCCTAATGGATTAACACCAGATCCTACTGTAACTTTTTATAGGGGATTAACCTATGTGCTAAATGTTACTTCGGTGCATAATCTCTATATTAAGACAGCACTATCATACGGTCAGGCAGATCAGTACTCCGGAGTGCTTAATAATGGTTCCAAAGATGGACAGATTATTATCACTATCGATGACCTAACACCAGACGTTCTATATTACGTAGCAGGCGACGATACTCGTGTAGCAGGAAAAATTGTTGTTAAGTCTATATTAGAAAATACAGAATTGAACGTTGAAGCAGATCTTATAGGTAAAAAAACATACAACTCCGGTAACAATATCCAGCTGTCAAACGGAATGGTAATATACTTTCCAGATAGCGTAGTTCCTCAGTCTTATGCAAAGAAGCGTTGGATAGTTGAAGGTGTTGGCACTGCTATTAATCTAACAGATTTTGATAGCTTGCAAAATAGTGTTGATCTATCAAATAGTCTCAACACTAACTTTGATGCGCAAAAATTTGATGAGTTCCCATTTGATGATTTTAAAAATGCCCCAATTACCCCGGACTATGTGACAATCAATCGAGCCAGTGCTGATAGAAATCCCTGGTCTAGATATAACCGCTGGTTCCATGCTGGAATTATTTCGGCATCTGCTAAAGCGAATGGTGTACCTGCAGTATTTCCGCAAGACAAACGTGCTCGCCGCCCTATCATTGAATTTCAACCTAACATTAAATTATTTAATTTTGGCACAACAGCAAAAACCAATGTTCATCTAATAGATACGATAACAGCTAATGCATTTTTTACAGTTGAAGGCAGTGCAGGGTACTATATTGACGGAGTATTATTACAAGAAGGCTATCGAGTTATTTTTAACGCTGACGAAGATACTTTAGTAAGAGGAAAAACTTTTGTAGTCAAAATAGAAACTGTCAACGGAAACCAAATTGTTAATCTAGTTGAGGATATAGCTTCTAATCTCACAGTTGGAGATACAGTTGTTACAGCAGAAGGATCCGAATACAAGGGATCTAGTTGGTGGTGGGATGGCAAGAGTTGGATATTGGCCCAACAGAAAACAGGGTTAAACCAAGCTCCCGTATTTGACCTATTTGATGCCAACGGAATAAGCTACAGCAACACAGCCTATTATCCTGGAAATTTTTCCGGAACTAAATTATTCGGCTATACCAAAGGTACCATACACGACCCGGTGTTGGGCCTTGATTTAAAATATCTCAATGTTGCGAATATTGGTGACTTTCTTTTCACAAACTATTTTAATACAGACACATTTTCTGTAGCATCAGCTACAGGAACTTCGATCGTGCCTGTGTCATCCGGATTTTTAAAAATATCAAACGGGGTATCGACAAAATATGTAAATGCCTGGACGCCGTCAATTAATCTTCCTATAGCTATTTTACAGTATCAGGTGATTGAGATAGCAACATCGAACGTGGAAGTTAATGCGGTCAATTATCCGGGATGGCAAAATGATTTAAAAATAGATGTATTTGTAAATGGTATCAAAAAAATACAATATATTGAATTTGAGATTGTTCCGCAGAACCAATACTTATTTGTAGTCTTCTATAATAATTTACCTATCTCAAGTAGAGTCTTGTTTAAACTCTATACAACTGCAATTCCTAACGAGAATGGAGTATACGAGCCTAGCATAAGTTTAACAAACAATCCGTTGAATGGTCCTATTGCACAATTGACATTGGCAGAATTTACGAATCAGTTGCAATCTATTTCTGAAAAGATTCCCAACTTCTTTGGATCGGCGCTGGGTTTTAATAATTTGCGAGACTTAGGTGATGCCGCACAGTACGGCACCCGCTTAATTTCCCATATCGAACCTCTGTCATTTGCACACTTTTTTATTGGACTGAAAGAACATAGTATTATCAACGCTGTGAAGAAAGTATCAGACGATTATCAAAATTTTAAATCTACTTTCCTTAAAGCAGTTAACGAAATTACAAATGCAATAACTCCTCGAGATGCAGTTGATCAAATCTTATCTGCAATTAACGCAGGAAAAGATGTATTGTTTCCATATGGTTACTCCGACATGGTTCCATACGGGCAAGATTACGTATTGAGAACTTATACAGTAACAGATTTAAGAATCACAACATACGCTCTTCCTTCGATCGTAAATTTGGTAGATGTTAATGACAAAGCAGTGATAATTTACATTAACGGAGTACAGTTAATACTAGGCATAGACTATACTATTCCTAGCACAGATCCCAGTGTAACTTTTATTAAAAAACTAACACTCAACGATATTATTGAAATAAAGTTTTATGCAACAACACAAGGTTGTTACGTTCCGCCAACACCGTCAAAGTTAGGCCTATACCCTAGCTTCCGACCATCAAAGTATTTTGATACAACATATACAACGCCGGCATTTGTAATTGAAGGACACGACGGCAGTATCATGCTGGCATACGGCGATTACAGAGATGATATTATCCTCGAATTAGAAACGAGAATTTTTAATAATATAAAATCATCTTCGGTATATACTCCCACGCTACTTGATATCAATTCTGTGTTGCCAGGCGCATATAGAAATAAAGATTTTAGTTATAACGAAATTTTTAAACTTCTGAGCGCGGAATTTTTAAAATGGACAGGATTTAATGGAGTCGATTATCGAACAAATATAATTGCGGTATACGATCCGCGAACATGGAATTTTAGAACATCTGCAACTAACCCTACAAATAATCTACAACTTCCTGGCCATTGGAGAGGAATTTTTAAATATTTCTATGACACTGATCGTCCGCATACCCATGCATGGGAAATGCTAGGGTTCAGCGAACAGCCGGATTGGTGGAAGGCACAATACGGCCCGGCACCATTTACGTCTGGTAATACAATCTTATGGTCAGATTTATCACAGGGTATTATTCGTAGCGGCGATAGGGCCGGCATTGATTTAAATTATGCTAGACCGAATCTATTAAAGATATTACCAGTTACTGAAAATGGAACATTATTAGATCCGCAACGCATTGGTCTGGCACAGAATGTTATTTTTAATCAGACCAATGCAGAATGGATTTTTGGAGATCACTCTCCGGCCGAAACAGCATGGAGAAGATCAAGCGCATGGCCTTTCGCCGTTCAGATACTGCTTACTCTTACTAAGCCTGCCAAATATGCGTCCCTGCTTTTCGACACCAGCAGAATTAAATTTTCAGTGGCCGGTCAAACAGTATACGGCGATAATGAACAATTATTAAAACTTTCAGACCTTATTCTGTATAGAGATACTGTTGCTGGAAAATTGCAATATGCGGCTGGCTACAGCGTCCTGCTAATTGAAGCAGGGTTGCAAAGAAATAATAATTATATTAATAGACTAAAAGTAGATCTTACTGGTGTGGATTATAATCTAATATACAAAGCAGAAGGATTTTTAGACAAAGACAAGTTAGCGGTACGGATTGATTCAGTAGATCCATCTAGCGTTAATCCCGGAGTATTACTACCTTCGGAAGATTATAATATCTATCTACATCAGAGTAACCCTATTACATCTTTGTCAGTCAGCGGTATTATTATTCAAAAAAATCAAGGAGCATATACTGTAAAGGGATATGATTCTCTCAAACCTTATTTTACAATATTAACTCCTATTCACAGTTTTCAAGATACCAAAGTCACACTAGGCGGAGCTTCTGAAAATTATGTAACCTGGACTGAAAATAAATTCTATCAAACAGGTCAATTGGTATCTTACCAAAACGTCTATTACAGAACAAAACTAAGTCATACTGCGACTACAACATTCTCTCCGAGCAACTTCCAGCAGTTAGTAGAATTGCCGGTGGTTGGTGGTATCACAGTTGCCAAGGCAGTAAAATACGAAACTGTACCAGTTACTATCTCTTATGGGTCGACACTACTAACAATACAAGACGTTTACGATTTTTTAATTGGCTACGGAAAATATTTAGAAAGCCAGGGGTTTGTATTTGATTACTTTCAGTCAGACCTTAATTCAATACTTGATTGGGATTTTTCAACAAGAGAATTTTTATTCTGGACAACGCAGAATTGGATAGACGGATCGTTATTGGTGTTAAGCCCCTTCGCTCAGCAGATTAAATTTAAAACATCTGACAGTGCAGGAAATAAAACTCTATATGGAGTAGTTGATGATCTAACAGATCCATATTATCAATATAATTTATTAACTTCAGACGGAACAGCATTTCCTAGTCAGCAGTTTACCTTATCACGGGAAGATGGTGAATTTGTAATTGAATCTTTATTACCTAACACAGGTTTCTACTTTGCTCAGGTGAATATTATACAAAAGCAACATGCGGTTGTTTTTAATAATTTCAGTATGTTCAAAGATATTGTGTACGATAAAGACACTGGCTATCGTCAGCAACGTATCAAATTAACAGGGTTTAGAACAGCAGAATGGAATGGCGGTCTTGCAACTCCTGGATTTATATATGATGAAGCAGTTGTTGCTGACTGGCAACCAAACTCAGATTATGCACCGGGCGAAGTTGTGAGATATTCTGGAAAATATTATTCAGCTATTAAGAAGGTCGACGGTTCTACATCTTTTGATTTTAAAGTGTGGCGGGGATTGACATCAAAACCCGTGCCTGCATTGCTACCAAACTTTGAATATAAGATAACTCAGTTTGAAGATTTTTATAGTTTGGATATAGATAATTTTGATATTGGCCAGCAACGTATGGCCCAACATCTTACAGGATATACTCCAAGAATATACTTAGATAATATTTTTGATGATAGAATTGCACAGTATAAATTCTATCAAGGATATATCAAAGAAAAAGGCACGTCTAATTCTATTACTAAATTAGCCAAGGCAAGTCTTAATAATCTGCAAGGCGAAGTTGAATTTTTAGAAACTTGGGCTTTTAGAATAGGAGCATTTGGTGGCTATAGTTCTTACAAGGAATTACAGTTCAATCTAAATGATCAGAGATTCGTTCAGAATCCTCAGATTATACAATTTACAGGTTATCCTGCTATTAATAATGATTTCATATATCGTGTTCCTCAAAGTGATATGTTAGTTGCACCAGATGATTACGATTACGGTAGTGTGTTTCCAACTTTGGATACTAACTTCTCAGAATATATTTCTGAAATACAGACAGCAGGATATGTGCGTGTTGACGATGTAACAGCAACCGCCTATAATATTAACAGCATCTTGGACATAGGAGATCCAAATCTAATTGCAGAAGGCAGCACTTTCTGGTTAGGATATAGTCCCACTGGTAGCTGGGATGTTCTACGATATACGAGACAGAATGTACAGATCATTCAAGTTACAGTTACTGAACCCGGCATAGGTACTCAGTTCACTACTGCTCAATCACACGGATTGGTAGTAGGTGAGGTTATTGCTGTTTCAAGATTTATTCCAGATCTTAATAAAGTATATCTTGTTACGTCAGTTGAGTCTAACACACAATTTACTGTTTCTAGCACCTTAACTGCGGTACCGTATTCATCAGATATCTATATTGGAATCGTTTCTAAATTTGTTTCAGTTCGCTTCGGTAGCTTTGACGATCTGGCCTCACTGCCACGATTAACAACAACCAAATACGGTGATAAAATTTGGGTCGATGATGATGGATCTAAGAAATGGGCAGTCTACGAAAAGATCGATAATTACTCGGCTACAACATATTCAGATGCAGTTGATAATACAAATCAGCAGTATGGATTTTCATACAGTACAGATGAATCAACTTCGACCTATGTAGTTAGTGCTCCCGGCTTTTATGACAACAACTATGGATATGGCAAAATATTTGTCTATGATAAAACATCTGTTAGAGATGTTAAGGTAAACACTCTATTCACCTACTCTCTGAAAGAAGCCGGTCATGACTATTATCTAAGCACTATACCCCCACAGTACGGGTATAGTTTAAAATTTGATGCGGCCGATAATGTAATTTTTGCAGGCGCACCTGCGACAAGTAGAGTTCGAGGAGATGTAACGGGCACTGGTAATTTACGTTTTGTACAAGATACTAACAATATCACACAGCTTGATAGAACTGGTATGATCAAGATTACCGCCGTTAATAGAGTGTTGAATCAACCAGTAACCTTGGCGGCCCTAACTACTCCTAATCCTACTTCAAATGGTCGGTACGGAAATTCTATTGTGGTAAATTCTTCAGCAACAAATAAACAATTTTTAGTTGGAGCGCCCGGCGAAGGTATTGGGCAGGTTTATAATTACAACATGACATTAGGACTGTATAATACCAGCACAGTTTCAATTTCTGCGTTAGCGGCTTTATCAAATAACAACTTGCCACAAGGTAGTTTCTTTGGTCAAAGCATAGCAGCCAGTGCCGATCTTAGCATTGTGGCAGTCGGTGCCCCGGGTGCATATACTAATACTGGAGTTGTAAGGATCTATACTAAGAATTCTAACAATACATTTACAGCATTGCCTGTCGATATTACTAAAGATACGGCGGGACTCTTGGGCATTATTACCTCAGGCGACTTGCTTGGTAACAAACTTGTAATGAGCAAGGACGGAAAATACTTGTTCATAAGCAGTCCAGGAACACAATACGGATTGTACCAAGGTATGGTTAGTGTATGGCAATGGAATGGATCTAAATTTACATGGTTGCAAAACCTAACACAGCCTAATAGAAATTCTAATACAATTTTTGGATTTGATATTTCTATCGATGACAATAAACAAACATTGATTGTATCAAGTCTTGGCACGCTTGAACTTCAAAATATCACATTTGATACCTATATGGGACTACTGCCAAATGCGCAGTCTCTATACGGTACAAAATATGTAAAAGATTATACTACTGATGTTCGACACTTAAAAACAACATTTGATAATCAGTCAACACGATTCTATAGCAATATAGAGGGAGCAGGCTCAGTTAGTGTATTTAATAGATATCATACATATTTTTCTTATGCTCAAGATATACAGTCAAATTCAATCACAACAGGTAGTGATTTTGGTTACTCAGTAGCTCAGTTAGCTGGCAACATTTATGTAGGTGCCCCAACCTCTGATACTATGGCTGGAAAAAATAACGGTCAAACATTTATATTCAAAAAAATAGATACATCTGTAAACAGTTGGAAACTATTAAGATATGAAGAGCCGTTGGTAGATCCTTCAGTGATTAAACGTCTAATGGTAATTGACTCAGTGAAAGATACAATCACTCAGTACCTTGAAATATTCGATCCTGTAAAAGGATACATTCCCGGAACAGCCAATCAAGAATTAACTTATAAAACGATAACTGACCCTGCTGTCTATACTCTCGGAACAGGAAAAATATCTGTTGATACCAATACCAATTGGACTGATGATCATGTTGGAGAGTTATGGTGGGATACTGGTGCTGTAAAATACTTTTGGTATGAACAGGGCGATTTAGAGTATAGGAAAAATCAGTGGGGAACAACATTTCCAGGTAGCGCCATTCAGGTATATGAATGGGTGAGTTCTAATTTATTACCTAGTGAATGGGCGGCAGTTGCTGATACAAGCAACGGATTACTTCGAGGTATAAGTGGTCAACCAAAGCACCCTGATAATAGTGTCTTGTCTGTCAAACAGGTTTATAATGCAGTAACCAGCACGTTTAGCAATATATATTACTACTGGGTTAGAAACAAGACTACCATACCTGCCGGAGTTAAAAATAGAAGAATAAGTGCAATAACAGTTGCAGGACTAATCGCTGATCCTAAAAATCAATTAGTAGAATATGCTACAATTTTAAGACAAGATGCAGTGGCATTGGTCAATGTTAAGGATTTGATCAATAACAATTCGACAAATTTACATATTAATTTTGATAGACTAACAAGTTCAGCTCCGCGGCATACAGAATGGTTGCTGTTACAAGAAGGCGATCCTTACGGCAGTCCTTCTACAATGTTAGAACAAAAATTAATAGACAGTCTAGTTGGATATGATAAGATTGGTCAGCCGGTTCCAGATCCTGCACTGTCAGTTCAACAGCGATATGGTATCAACGTGCGACCCCGTCAGACGATGTTTGCTGATAGAGCCGAAGCTTTGAGAACAGTATTGGAATGGACTAATACTGTTTTATTAGAAAATAGAATTTTCAGTTTAAAATCAATTCCTAATCTAAAGATGATGGAAGCGATTCCATCGCCGCAACAAAATGCGTGGGACCAAGTGGTCGAAACAAATTACCAATTAGGGCTTGTTGAAACGAGAGCTCTAAGCCAAGCACAGTTAGTATGCACTATCAATAGTAACGGTGGAATTGATCGAGTGATTATTTCTTATCCGGGCGGCGGCTACAACTATCTCTATCCTCCTACAGTGACAGTTTCTGGAAACGGATATGGGGCAGTGATACAAACCACCCTAAGCGAAACAGGACGGGTAGTTGGTGCAACCATCGTTGAACCTGGATATGGTTATACAGAAGTACCAAAATTATTAGTTCGTCCGTACACTGTTTATGTTCAAACAGATTCCGAAGCAAAAAACATGTGGAGCAAGTTTGAATGGAGCCAAGCAGAACAACTTTGGACACGCATTCATAGTCAGCAGTATGATGTAACCAAATATTGGTATCCTGTCGACTGGGCGAGAGCAGATTACAATAATCTACAGCTGATTTCCTATACGATAAGCGATACATACGGGCTAAACGGAATAACTCCTAAACTGGGAGACCTTGTAAAAATACAAAATGCCGGTGCCGGCCGATTTGTAGTCTTAAAGAAAGTTGATAGAACAATCAAGGTCGGTACGTTTGATACTGACTACGATATCATTGCTGAAGAAAAAGGAACAATACAAATTGATCCTGCATTATGGCGCCCTTCTTTAACCAACTTTGCTTTTGATGAAATCGCCGCTTATGATTCTACGTTCTTTGATCAATCTCCAGACGTTGAGTTGAGTTATATTCTCAAAGCAATCAAGAATGATTTGTTTGTGGGCGATTTAAAACAATATTGGAATAAATTCTTCTTCCATGCTGTAAAATATGCATTTTCAGAACAGGCAAATCTTGATTGGGCATTTAAAACAGCCTTCATTAATGTTAGGAATAAAGCAGGATCTCTAGATAAGCGACCTACATACAAACTACAAGACAGTGCCTTCTATGAAAAATGGATTGAAGAAGTAAAACCTTACCACACAAAAATTAGAAATTTTACAACGGATTATACATCATTAGATCCAACTCATACTTTCAGTAGCGATTTCGACCTACCTGCCTACTACGATCAAACTTTGGAAGAGTTTACCACCATTAAATCTTATAGTGATCCTTTATTAAAAACGTATCCTTGGAAATCATGGGCGGACAATTTTTCCTATAGTGTAGGAGAGGTTCAAATAACTGACGGCGGATCAAATTATGTAAGTCCTCCAAAAGTGCAAATTATAACAGCTCCTAATGATACAGGGTATGGTGCATTTGCTAGGGCCTATATTAGCCTAGGAAAAGTATATGATATCGTTGTACTTGATCCTGGTAGCAATTATACAGAAACACCGACTGTCGTGTTAACTGGCGGCGGAGGTCAAGATTTTACACAAGCAAAAGCTAGAGTACAACTATACAACGGAAAAGTTAGAAAAACATCTGTAACAATGAAGTTTGACCGAATTTCCTACGGAACAGAAATAGCAGATGTCAAGACAACTGACTATTTTATAGGTGATGGCGAAACCTACACCTGGGCGCTGACCTGGGTACCGCAGGCCGAAAAGAATACTATAGATCTTACAATAGACGGATCAATGATATTAAGTGATCAATACACAATCCAATATTATTCAGATTTCTTTACAAACACCAGTGGGGTCACTGCTCTTAAGAAATTCGCAAAATTAGTATTGAACTTTGTTCCTGATAAAGAAAAACGTCTAGTCTTAACCTATACTAAAGATATTAAATTATTGTCAGCAGTTGATAGAATTAACAATTATTATAATCCTGCTTCCGGTATGCCAGGTAAAGAGCTGACACAGCTCATGAAAGGCATGACATTTGGTGGTGTTAAAGTTGACACACTGCCGTTTAACTATGCGTCTGGATGGGATGCATTGCCGTTCTATACCAGCGCCTGGGACAGCTACTCTAGCGAATCTAACTATGGAGTAGTAACCGATCCATTAAATCTTGCGGTAAGTCTATCAGCAGTACATCGAGCAGAATTGGTCAAGGTGTTAGATGAGCTTTCATTCTGGACAACACGATTAGCTCAACTCCAGTCTGCGTTAGCACAAACTCCTACTCTAATACAGGTACCAGGCGCAGGTGTGCAGTTGGTTAACAATCCCCAATACCAATATATTCTGGGACAGGTTAATGAATCGCAGATTCAAGTGAATGGGTACTCGGCAAAAGCTGCCGAACTTAATAGTCTTATTTCTAACGAGGCTGCAAACCTAATACCAGTAACAACACCATTTGCTGTTCCGGTTGGAGCAAGTATCAACGTTTATGTGACTACGGGATCGGGAAGAACTACTCGACTAGATCCAACAGTGGTACCTACCATCGTGGGAACAGGAACGACAGCAACAGTCTATATTCCATTGGTTAATTTTACTCAGGATTTTTCTGCAACTCAATATGTTACATTTAGAGATCAGACAAGTGATGGAACTATACTTCCTGGAGATCCGGACGCACTAGATGCAGT
>Ga0136642_1000459_pt1 | contig 21688 bp, 4 predicted proteins | sample LowCatLa1302831Y_FD_115313 | JGI IMG/M metagenome (GOLD analysis project Ga0136642, IMG submission 115313) | Freshwater microbial communities from Lower Cathedral Lake, Yosemite National Park, California, USA - 13028-31Y | ecosystem: Environmental > Aquatic > Freshwater > Lake ... | reverse complement strand
GTGGTTTCAGTCAACGACAACGGCACAGCTGCCAATACCGGAGTACTTGCAACAGGTTTTGGACCAATCATTTTGGACAAAGTTGTTCCAAGCAATGCTGTGCTTACTCAGTTAATCCCCAATTTTGCACTAACGATCCAGTCGTCTGTGATAACCACTATGATCGATTTGATCTTTGCAAATCAACCATTTGGTCTACGTTACGGCTATGACAACAATTCCAGTGCAATGACTTGGCAAATAGTATTTGAGTCAAACTTGAATACAATTTCTGGATTCAGTCTAGGCAATCAAGGAAACGCAACCAATACCCAGCAAGATTCCAGTTGGATCTTATTGTTCACCACTGACAATCAATTCTATACCATAACCACAAGATTGCTGCGATATGTTTTTGAAAGTAATGCAGAAATTTCGTTTTACTTTGACAGCAGTCAAAAGATATATGACATTGTTTCCAGTTCCACAATCATAGATAATATCAAAGTATTGAGCATCAACACACAGCCCGATGCTACATCAGCGTTTACAGTGGATTTTGATTGGCAAGTGATATCGGATTTTGTTGGACTCGACGGATATGTGGACCCCAGCAAAGTTGTGGTAGCATTCGCAGACTCACAAAATGACGGAATAGTCGATAACCCTCAATTATTTTTAGACATTGTGTCACCTTCAACCAATGCGTTAACAAAGTATATTATTCAACAAAAATATTTAATTAGCCAAGGGCAAGAAGATTACAAATATGTCAGTAATGCAAATAATTTAGTTATCATATTGCCAAATCAAGGTGCAATTGGTTCACTGTCACAATATCTAGATGGACAATATTTTTATTTTGCAGATACTCAAGTGGTTAAAAAATACAATAAATCACAAAGCAGCTTGAATCCGTCATTGGACTATAAAGTATATGTTGGCCGTGACAACTTGAAATTTCAGTATATTCACAATGCTGATTACGACAGCAGGATAGATCCTGGATCAAGCAATATCATGGATGTGTATGTGTTGACCACTGCGTACGACACACGATTTAGACAGTGGGTGGCCAATGGATCTCCATCGGGCATGATGCCGTTGCCGCCAAGCAGTGGCGAATTAACCAATCTGTTAGCTCCGCAATTGGATCTAATCAAATCCATTTCGGATGAAATAATTTATCACCCAGTGGGCTATGTGTTGTTGTTTGGCAAGGCAGCTGAGATAAGTTTCCGAGCAAATTTCAATGTTGTAATGAATCCAAGATCAACAGCATCAGTCAACGATGTTACTTCTAGAATTATAATTGCAATCAATCAATTTTTTGCACTTGATAATTGGAATTTTGGAGATACCTTCTATTTTACAGAATTATCCACCTATGTGATGACTCTGTTAGTTCCCGACATCACTAATTTTGTAATTGTTCCTATCCAGGGCAATTTGTATTTTGGTAGTTTATTTGAGATTCGGTGTCCAAGTAATCAACTGTTTATAAGCTGTGCCACTGCGGCCGACATCAACATAGTTTCCGGATACACATCAGGCAACTTAAAAACATTAACAGGATCAGGGTTAAGCTCGGTAGTGACAACACAAAATATAACAAGCGCAACATTCGGGGCAATTAATGGCTAAAACAACGGATCCAACAGGTAACACTGGATTAACTGTAAATCTTCTTCCAAATTTTTATAGAACACCTGCTAACAGTAAATTTTTACAAGCAACGCTTGACCAATTGTATCAACCTGGTGCAATTAAAAAGATTAACGGTTATGTGGGCAAGCGCAATGCCAAATCGGCCAAGGCCACAGATATATTTTTATCAGCACCTGATCTCAATAGACAAAACTATCAATTAGAACCCGGCATGGTGGTGCAAGATGCTTTGGGCAATACTACATTCTTTAAAGATTACATTGATTATATAAATTGTGTTGGGTCGCTGGGCGGTAATACCTCCAATCATGCTAGAATCAGCAAACAAGAATTTTATTCTTGGGATCCGCACATCAGCTGGGACAAATTTGTTAACTTCCAGAACTACTACTGGATGCCATACGGCCCTGAAACCATTAACATTTACGGACAGCTTGCGGCAATTACTAGCACATATACTGTGTCTGTGGAAAAAGAATTAAGCAACAACGAATATTTGTTTACCCCTAACGGACTTACTAGAAATCCTGCATTAAAATTATATCGTGGTCAAACTTATACATTTGAAATTGCAAGCCCAGGCAATCCTTTTAGTATTAAAACAGCCAGAAGTCTTGGTACACAAGACAGATACGAAATATCCAGTATTGATAATTACGGAGTCACATCGGGCAGTATCACGTTTACCATTCCGGCCGATGCTCCAGATATGTTATTTTATCAAAGCGAAACCGATTTGAATCTGGGCGGAGTGATCGAAGTGTACAACATCACCGCAGACACTTACATCGATGTTGCCAACGAACTAATAGGTAAAAAGCAATATAAGCTAGCTGACGGAACAGACCTAAGTAACGGCATGAAATTAAAATTTGGCGGCAACGTCACGCCTGCTGAATATGCGCTGAGTGAATTTTATGTTGAAGGTGTTGGAGTTGCTATTAAATTGGTATCTGCTTTGGTTTTAGAAGTTACTAATCATTACACAATAGAACAAACAGTACCATTTGATTCGGACAAATTCGATTCGTTACCGTTCAGTGATGCAACAGGATTTGCCGGCAAGAAGGATTACATAGTTATAAACCGAGGCAGCAATGATCGCAACACTTGGTCTCGATACAACCGATGGTTCCACAAAGACGTGATCGATGCCAGCGCACGTTACAACAACGTGATCGCAAGTTTGGACCAAGTGGGGCGAGCAGTTAGGCCAATTATTGAATTTGATGCAGACCTAAAGTTATTTAATTACGGAACCAATGCAGTTCCTGATGTAGACTTGATTGATACTTTTACTGATGATGCGTTTTCGATAATCGAAGGTTCGTTTGGGTATAACATTGATGGAGTTGCACTAACTCAAGGGCAACGTATTTTATTCACAGCTGATACAGATATATTGGTCAATAATAAAATCTATCAAGTAGAATTTTTAGATTTTCAACATCTCAACGGCGGAAGTCGTCAGATTCATCTAGTTGAAGTATCTGTGCCACAGCTGAGTCAAATTGTGTTGGTCAAACGGGGCAAACTAAATCAAGGAAATTCTTTTTGGTACAACGGCTCAGCATGGGTATTGGCACAAGAGAAATTAACAGTTAATCAGGCTCCGCTGTTTGACATGGTTGATTCGAATAAGATTAGTTATAGTGACACCGATGTGTACAATGGCAGCACATTTACAGGAACTACACTTTTTTCATACAAGTCTGGCACTGGTTCGCCTGATCCGGTGCTGGAATTTCCTCTCAGTTACATGAATATCAACAATATTGGAGATATTGTTTTTAATTTTAATTTGGCCACAGACACATTTCAATACAAATCAGGCACTAGCTTAATCACTGTGAATGTCAGTGCTGGATTTTTAATAAGTCAGAACGCAGTAGGCAGTCCAGTATACAAAAATGGATGGCAAATTTGTAATACTGCTACCACTCAAGCCGCAGTTAGAATTTATAATAACACCAATTCGACGAATTTTATCGGCACAGGATACATTGTAAACAACACTTTTATTGTTACTTCCAATACAGCCGGCACAATTTTTGCTGGCATGCTGTTGCAAGGCACTGGAATTGCCAGCGACACATATATTACCGGCGGAAGTGGAACAGTTTGGACTATCAATAATTCACAAGCGGTAGGCAGTTCTGCCGCAACTGTGCCCGTTACCGGGTCTGTGAATTTTAATATTGATATGTTCAATAATGTTAATAACCTAAATGATTTGGTAATCCGAGTATACATTAACGGAATCAGAGTAGACCCTAAATTCTGGAATGTGGTATCCGGAAATGCTTTCAAACAAATAGTACTCAATGCTCCATTCGCCACAACTGATATTCTGACAATTAGAGCATTTGCTGCTCAGTCTATTAATTCGAAAGGTTATTATGAAGTGCCCGTAAATGTGCAAAGTAATCCATTGAATGAAACCATGGGGTCTTTTTCATTAGGTGAGGTGATAGATCATGTTAATTCTATCATAGATAATATTCCGAAATCTGTATTAGATTCATCTCACATCAATATCAGCGATTTGGGTAATATAACTCAGTACGGCACAAAGTTTGTTCAGCACAGTGGTCCTGGAAGCCTATCGATTTATCACATGGCATCGGACAGTAATAATATTATTACCTCAATCGAGCAAGCTAGAACCGATTATAACAATTTCAAGCGTAATTTTGTAAAAACCGCAGGTTCATTAGGAGTCGACGGAGACCCAGTCATTCTTGTTGATTTGATTTTGCAAAAACTCAATAAAGATAAACCAAAAACTGCACCTTATTATTTTAGCGATATGGTGCCGTATGGTGCAGCCATTACTACTAAACTAAGTGTGGTGGATTACAGAATAAAAACATATCCGTTATCTGTGGCATTTACATTGAGTACACTGTCTTACAAAGCAGTTGGCATATACTTAAATGGCACTCAGTTAATTTACGGACAGGACTATACATTTAATAGTCAGGGTTTTGTTGTGATTACTGACTCTGTTGCAATGGCCACTGGGGACACAATCACCACGATAGAATATGACAGCACAGACGGATGTTTTGTGCCAATGACGCCAACAAAGATGGGATTGTATCCTGCATTTGTTCCACAAATATATACAGATACCAGTTTAATAACACCCCGTCGAATGATCCAAGGACACGATGGCAGCCAAGTGCTGGCGTACGGCGATTATCGTGATAATTTAATTTTAGAATTAGAAAAGAGAATTTTCAACAACATCAAAGTTGCATACGATACTACAATTTTTGATATTGCAGATTTTGTCCCCAGTTACAATCGATCCACTGATTATGGCCGTAAAGAATTTAATCGAATAATGTCTTCAAATTTTTATAAATGGACAGCATTGGTAGGACAAGATTTTACCAAGCCACTGAGCTACGATATTAACAATCCATTTACATACAACTATTCAAGAACTTCTTTGCCAAACAAAACATCTGCTCCAGGCTATTGGAGAGGAGTTTACAACTACGTATTGGATACGGATCGTCCTAACATTTGCCCATGGGAGATGCTGGGATTCAGTATAATGCCCAGCTGGTGGACTTCGGTGTATGGGCCAGCTCCGTACACCAGTGACAATTTGCCCATGTGGCAAGATATTAATGATGGCATGGTGCGCAAGCCGGGTCAGCCGGCTGTTTACCTAAGCAAATATGCAAAGCCATTTTTGATGCAACATATTCCAGTAGATGAATCTGGAAATGTGGCAAGTCCATTAGTATCAGGATTAGCATCGGGATCCATTACTACCGGAATCGAAAATAATTTTGTGTTTGGTGATGGCAGTCCGGTGGAATCTGCTTGGAAAAGAAGCAGCCATTATCCGTTTAGTATTCTTATCACATGCTTGCTGTTGCAGCCGGCCAAAACATTGGGCATTGCATTGGATAGAAGTAGGATCATAAGAAATCTTGCTGGGCAATTGGTTTATACTGACACTGGATTGCGAATCAGTCCTGCAACAGTCATTGTGCCCAGCACATATTCCAGTAAAACTCGTATACAAACAGCTGGTGTTGTTAATTATATCGTGGATCATATTTTGAATTTTATTTTTAGCAACAACATTGCTTTGTATAATTCTTATAAAAATGATCTAGCAACCATGACAGCGCATCTGAGCTACAGGCTGGGTGCATTCAGCGGAAAAGAACAATTTAATTTACTACTAGATAGTAAAACACCGTTGAGCACTGGCAGCGTGTTTATACCTGCTGAAGATTATTCTCTTATTTTGAATAAGTCCAGCCCCATTAGAAGAATAACATATAGTGGTGTTATCATTACCAAAATGCAATCTGGTTATGAAATTAAAGGCTACAGTAGAACTCAACCATTTTTTGCATTTTATCAATATGTGCAATCTGGCGCAACAGTTAACATTGGCGGAATTAGTCAGAACTATTCAATGTGGGCAATAAACGAAGAATATTCCATCGGGTCAACTGTGCAGTATAACAACATCTTTTATAGTGTTATACAGACACACGTTTCTGCAAATGCGTTCAATAGCAGTTATTTCACTGCGTTGGGTTCGTTGCCAATGTCGGGCGGCGTATCTGCAATTTTTAGAAAAACGTGGAATAGAAAAAATCCAGTTATTGTTCCCTACGGAACACAGCTAGCTACGGTACAACAGGTAGTGGATTTCTTGACTGGGTATGGCGAATGGTTGAAAGACCAAGGATTTATATTCGACGAATTTAATTCAAACATCAACTCAGTTACTAACTGGGAAACCAGTTCCAAAGAATTCATGTTCTGGAGCACACAGAGCTGGGCAATAAATCAAAGTGACTGGGCCGACTGGATACCAGATCAACCTGTTGCGTATGGCAGTATTGTGAGATACACCGGCGATTATTATGCAGCCTTGTATACACTTGCGCCTTCCAGCATATTTGACTCTACAAAATATAACAAACTTGATGGGTTAAACAACGTTGGAAACAGTGTCATCAGTTTGAGTCCTTCGGCCAACGGTGTTAAATTTTCAACTAATCTCGCAGTGGTAGACAGCATTAAAAACCCATACTATGAATACGAAATTGTCAAAGTAGACGGAACAGCGTTGTCTCCAAAGTTTTTAGATAGTGTACGTAATGGAAACACAGTGTCATATGTTCCAAGAACTGTGGACGGTATCTACGGCGCAACATTTTATCTAGTGCAGCATGAGCAAATAATTTTACTGAATAACAAAACAATATTCAACGATGTAATTTACAACCCAGCAAGTGGATATAGACAAGAAAAGATCAAAGTTTCAGGTCATGTCAGTACCAACTGGCAAGGCGGATTAGATATTCCTGGATTTATTTTTGATCAGGCAGTTATACAGCAGTGGCAACCGTGGCAAGATTATGCATTGGGTGATATTGTAAACTATCAAGGTTATTACTACAGTGCAATTTTTGCAATTCCGGGAACTATTGAATTTGTATCAGCAGACTGGTCGCAATTGTCATTGCAACCGACACCCAAGTTGATTCCCAATTGGACTTACAAAGCAACACAATTTACTGATTTTTATAATCTAGATAGTGAAAACTTTGATAGCGCACAACAGACAGTGGCACAGCATCTGATAGGATATCAAAAACGTCCTTATTTGAGCAATATCATTCAAGACTCTGTCAGCGAGTTTAAATTTTATCAAGGGATGATTCGTGAAAAGGGAACACAAAATGTTCTTAACAAATTGTTCAATGTGTTAAGTAGCAAAAATAAAGAAAGCCTAACATTTTATGAAGAGTGGGCAATCCGTATGAGTCAGTATGGTGCTAGTAGAGCATTTGAAAACATAGAGTTTGTGTTGGATGATGTGCTGTTTAGATCCAACCCTCAAGGTTTTCAATTAAACAATCAAGCAGATCCTACACTGCAAGGTAGTTTTATTATTGAACAGACTCCTAATGATGTTTATCTTGCGCCACTTGGCTATAATTCCAGCCCATGGCCAGTGTTGTCTAATTATTCTTCTTATTTAAGAAGTGCTGGGTACGTCAACACAAGTGATGTATTCTTAACATTGGCATCTTTGGCAGACATTACTGCGCAGGATATTACTAAATTTAGTAATGGTGCTTATGTATGGGTAACGTTCGACTCGCCACACCATCAATTTTGGAACATTTATAGATATACAAATTTGCAATTGCTAGTGACTGGTGTGTCTCTCGACAACGGCGTCTTAACTATCACACTGGAAAATTTAGCACCTTTGACAACAGGACAGTATGTTGGCTTGTCTTATGTTGCTTCAATAAAAGGATTCTACCAAGTTACATCTGTAAGCGAAAACACATTCACAGTCAACACAACAGCTTCTTCTATTCCATCGCCATTTACAAAATCAAATGAACTAGTAATATATGGACTAATTAGTCAGAGATCTGCTTCGATTGATTTAATCGATTCGGCATTGCCCACTGATTTGAAACCAGGTGAATTGTTATGGACAGACAACGGCGGCAATGGCATGTGGGCAACATGGGCACACACTCCAGTTTATAATTTATCTCAGTTGAATATTTCTTATCCACAAAATCAATTGGAATTTGGTGTTTCGCTGGCCGTAAACAATAATGGATCTGTTGCAGCGATCGGCACATCATTTGGAGAAATTATAATTTATGACAAAGTTGGCAAAGCAGTGGGGTGGACAGGTCGTCAAATAATACAACCTCCTTATATCACACCAAATGTATTAACAACAACGTTGGTAAGTACTACTCTAAATAGCATTACAGTTTTGTGGACCAGCGTCACAGCAGCAATGCTGAATGCAGCTATACAAGGACAAGGTATTCCGACCAATGCATTTATCACAACAGTTAATGCAGGCACAAGTTTCACAATTAGCCAGCCAGCAACTGCAACAAATGCATCTGCAACAGTGACTATTACAGAAAATCTAAATCCTCCCAACACAATCGGATCCAAGATGTCGATTAGTCCAGACGGTACATGGATGATAGCAGGAAGTCCGTTTGCTGGGTATGCCACCACTAACTATATCGGTGCGTGGGACAGTACCAAAGTGTATGCACCTGGCGTGATTGTGTCAGTAACCGCAAATAGGCCTACCATAACTGGCAGTCCAGTTTCTACTAAATTTTATTATCAAGCATTGCGTTCGAATTCAAATACCACGCCCGCAACAGTTTCATCCATTCCAGGCGGACTGCAATCAGTTGTTGCACAACACACCAGCGATTGGACTCCTCAGTACTATATTCCTGTCGACAGTTACGGAACATGGTCGGAATTTGTAACGTATCCAGCGAATTCTTTGGTAACATACAAATCTAATTTGTATTCAGTGACCAGTCAAAAAATCTATGGACAGATTTCACTGACAGTAACAGGCACAATTGAAAATTATATCAGTGGCGGCATCAGTTATTCGAATGTACTGACAACTAGCAGTACTTTGGATCTAGCTGTGGGCACAACGTATCCGTATGAAATCTCATTCGATGGTAATGTGTTTGGGGGAATAACCGCAGAAACAATTTACTACTTGTCTGCGGTTATTGACAGCACACATTTTACCGTCAGCACAGTGTACGGCGGCCCATCAACAATTGTGTCAACTGCATTTGGAATAATGACAGCTACTCAATTGCACCAACCAGCTCCTGATTCTGAAAATGGCCAATGGACATTTGTGCAGGCCCAAGCAGGCATAGAAGCCCAGGGCGTTATTTCTTTATACAAAAAGGATTCAAACGATATTTACTCATTGGTGGACACAATTGTAAGCCCAGCAGCAAGTGCAAATGAAAATTTTGGATCATCGTTTGGATTTTCTTCAAATGTACTATATGTGGGTGCGTCTGGCTATTTGAATAATACTGGAAGAGTTTATAAATTAAAATATTCCACTATAACACAAGCCAGCTCATCATTTAATCCAGTGGGCAGTTCTTTCTCCACTATTGCAGTTACCTCTACCACTGGTATTCGCACAGGCATGACAGTGATAGGTACGGGCTTTACAGGCGGCCAAACAGTAGTGTCAGTCATTAGCGCAACCAAGCTACTGCTGTCAGGTACTCCTAATAGTACACCGAGTGGTGTACTGTCTTTTGCAATCACCGGATGGAGCTACGACACAACAGAACTGTATGTTGGCCAAACCGCTGGTGAAAATTTTGGTAACAACATTGAAATAAGCAATGATGCCAGCACATTAGTAATCTCTTCCAGCCAGGGTATCGCTAATGGTGCAGTTCATGTGTATACAAACACGTCAGGAAATTTTGCACCGTTACAAACTATTTCCGGCACTAGTTTAACTTTTGGCAAAAGCATTACAGTTTCAGATAGCGGTACTTATATAGCTATCTCCGATGACACTGCCAGCACAGGTCAAATTTATCAGCAGGGTGCGGTAACAGTTTATGAAATAGTAAACGGCCTGTACGCTGAAAAACAAAGTTTGGTATTGCACCAACCCGAAGTTAATGGCCATTTTGGAAATAATATTTCATTTATGAATGATTATGCTACTCTAGTAGTTTATAGCCAGTACGGCAGTAGCTACACCAACACTACATTTGATTCTTTTTCAAAAGAGCTAGCAACCAGTCAATCGTTATACAACAATCCATATGTGAACGACTCCGCAGCTATGGCATCCACTGCAACAACTTTTGACCAGGGATCTACAAATTTTAATCCACAACAGACAAATAGTGGACGAGTGGATGTGTACGACAGATATAATATTAATTGGGTCTTCAGTGAAAGTCTGGCAGATCCTGACCCAAGCGGCAGCGGTTATGGTGTGGGATTTGCAGTGGGAAAAAATTGCGTGCTAGTAGGTGCGCCGTATGCTTATGACAACACAGTGCAATCAGGCAAGGTGTACGACTATGTCAAAGACACAGGCATGTACACATGGCAAATTTCCAGTCAGGATGTGGCCAAACCTGATACTGCAAAAATTAAAAAAGCATTCTTGTACAACAAAACATTGGGACGTTTGGTAAGATATCTAGATGTGATCGACCCTAGTCAAGGAAAAATTCCCGGACCAGCGGAGGCAGAATTAACATACAAAGCATTCTATGATCCAGCAACATATTCCATAGGCAACTCCACAGTCAACGTGGATGCAAATTCCAACTGGACCGACGGCAACGTTGGCCGGCTATGGTGGGATCTGCGCACTACCAAATTCTTAAACGGATATGAAAATAATCCAGTTTACAAAAACACAAGCTGGAACACATTGGCTCACGGAGCAAGTGTAGATATTTATGAATGGGTTTCAACCACGTATCTTCCAGCAGACTGGGACTCATTAGCAGATACTGCCACAGGACTAGCATTGGGCATAAGCGGACGTAGTCTTTATGGCAATACTGTGTACAGTATTAAACAAACATATAACACCACAATACAGGCTCTAGTTAACACATATTATTATTGGGTAAAGAATAAAGCAATAACGCCATCCATTACCGGAAGAAATTTATCAGCATCGAGTGTTTCTAAATTGATTGGAAATCCAAGAGGATATGGCTACAGTTACATGGCAATCACTGGATTAAATTCGTTCAGTCTGGTCAATATCAAACAGTATTTGACATCAACTGACATAGTACTAAGTGTCGAATACTGGCTGACAGATAAAATACATCAAAATATTCACAGCCATTGGAAAATCATTAGTGAAGATCCAACAACTTATATTCCAGCAGTAATGGAAGAAAAATGGATTGATAGCTTGTGTGGTCACGATGCTGCGGGTAGAGTAGTTCCGGATCCAGCATTGCCTCCTAAATTACGTTATGGTGTTGAAAATCGACCACGCCAGGCTATGTTTGTAAACAGATTTGAAGCGTTGAAAGAATTTGTTGAAGCAGTCAACCTGATTTTAATTCAAAATCAAATCGTTGAGAACAGCAACTTGGATAATATCAACACTTACGAAAAATATCCTCAAGCTGTAACAGCCAACGGAGTCACAGATATTCCAAGCGGTGCATATGATGTTACTTATGATACGTATAACGAATTGTCATACGCAAGTGTTACAAAATTTGTTTATCCCAGCATTAGTCCTGTGATTACGAACGGAAAGATAACAGGCATCATTATCAATACAGATTCGTCAGGTAACATATTATCAGGATATGGTTATGCGATTGCGCCGTTGGTCACAGTAAAGGGCAGCGGAACTGGTGCAGTAATCAGAACACGAATCAACGCCAGTGGACAAATTATTGGAGCCACTGTTATTTCTGCCGGTGAAGGCTACGACAGCGCCACAACAATGTCCGTTAGAAATTTCAGTGCGCTGATAAAAAATGATGTAAACTCCAATGACCGGTGGAGTATCTACACATGGACTCCGCCAGTTACCAAATCGTTGGGCGTCATAGTGCCTGGATACTGGACATTATCAAGAACCCAATCGTATGATGTTAGAAAATTTTGGAATTATGCTGACTGGTATGCAACAGGATTTAATCAATTCACTGCTGCCGACTTTTCTGTATCAACATTTGCTGACCTGAATGCAATAGACCCACTTTTTGGGGAGATAGTCAAGATTCGAAATACAAATACCGGCGGCTGGTTGTTGTTAGAAAAATATGCAAGCAGCGTCAGTGTTGATTGGACAAAAAGTTATAGTGTGATCGGAATTCAAAACGGCACAATACAATTAAGTAATTCACTATATCAATCCACCAACACTGAAGATGGATACGACAATTCAATTTATGACACTGACGGGTTTGATTTGTTTGCCTTAACAGAATTAAGAATTATTTTGACCAGTCTCAAGAATGATATCTTTATCAACACACTTGCTGGATCTTATTTAGATTTGTTCTTTAACAGTGTGCGATATGCACACAGCGAACAGCCTTATATTGATTGGATATTCAAGACCAGTTTTGTAAAAGCCAAGCACCGCATTGGTTATCTAGATCAGCCTGTGACATATCGTCCCAATAATTTACGTAATTTTGAAGATTATGTTGCGGAAGTCAAACCTTACAAGACCAAAGTTAGGCAGTACATTGACAATTACGAAAATATTGACAATGCCAAAATGCCAATAACTGATTTTGATCTGCAACCAATATTTGAAAACAATCAAATCAAAACTATGGGAGCATTTGTCAGCAACGGAAAAATTGTTGCAGGCGATCCAAGTATCGAAAGCTATCCTTGGAAATTTTGGCTTGATAATGTTGGCTTTGAACTGACTGATATTACAATCACCAGTAGTGGATCCGGGTATTCACTTGCGCCGCAAGTAAAGATTGTTAGCCAATCAGGTTCAGGTGCAATTGCCAGAGCATTTATTGCCAACGGCACAGTTAATCGGATTGTGCTTTTGTCCGTTGGGTCGGGATATCTTGAAGCTCCAGTGATTACATTAGACGGTGGGTTAGGCGTGGGCGGAGTTGCGGCGTCAGCCGTGGCAATTATCGGTAATAGTGTAGTTAGAACCACACGTATTGGTATGAAATTTGACAGAATTGAGCAAACGTATTACAACACACAATTACAAAAAGTGCAAACATTCACAGGCAATAATGCTTTGAAGAATTTTGTATTAACATGGGGTCCTGATATTCGTATAGGACAATCCACAGTAAAAATTAATGGTGTAGTTGCCCTACGAGATTCGTATACATTAACAGTGATCAGTTCAAAATCCAGTGGGCACACTACATATTCTGGATTGATCAGTTTTGACAAAGCACCTGCAAAGAATACGGTGATTGTAGTTTCATACAACATTGACATTGCATTGCTGTCAGCAACTGATAGGATCCAGTATTACTACAATCCAGCGACAGGTCAGCTGGGTAAAGATCTGGCTCAGTTAATGACAGGGGTAGATTACGGCGGAGTTGTGGTTAACGGTTTAGGATTCTCAGTTGCAAATGGTTGGGATAGTCTGCCTTATTATTCAGACACATGGGACGAATTTGACTCCGCATATACTGATGCAATCTTTCAAACAACTGCTAACCAACACACATTCACTTTGTCGTATGTTCCACTTTCTGGCACACAGCTTACCATTTACAAAGTGGCCTCGCCTAATCCCATTCGGTTGGACGATGTCAACTACGATATTGGCCCATTCACAACACAAGTAATCAATGCACTGGCATATGATGCACTGTTTGTATCCAACTATCAGAGCATACAAGCAGGCCTATCAATACTGGATTATGTTACTGCTAACTCTTTGAATCCAACTGAAGCAGTATTGTCAATTAGCAACTTGGTCTCGGCCATTGTCACTATGCCAGGAGTAGCAGCAAATTCAGCATTGATAGCATCTATCAATACTAATGCCGCAGTAATTGTATCTATTATTGATGGCGGCCTTGTTCCTCCAATATTATTTCCAGCACCTGCCAGCTTAACAGCAGGATACACCAGTGCGGTAGCATTGTTAAATGACAATATAACATTCTTTCAAGCAGAAATAACAGCTTACATCACAGCCACATATCCTGGCATAAGTTTTAACACTGCAATTTATCAACGCAATGTGCAGTATGCAATTTGGAGTTTGATTTATGATTTGCTGTACGGTGGAAACAGTCAAACCAGCTATGATGCCTTGAGATACTGGCTATATAACAGCGTTTCGGACATCGAGCCAGCAAATTACTGGAGAGATGTATACAATTATCTCGGAACATTGGCCAAGGCAGTGATCTTAAATGGTACTATCATTCCACTACAGGCCACATATACACAATACAAGAATGTTGCTTTGACTGGCGGTAGTGTTGCTACCAGTTCCATAACAGCAAATATTGCCGCGTTTGTGGATATTGTTAGTAGTACCATCAAGCCAACGCCTGCGATTGTTCTGCCAACTATAACGAATGGTATTCTCTCGCTACGATCTGTAGTGACTACCTTGCTAGCAGATGCACCAACAATAGCAGCATCGTTTGCAGTCAGCTCAACAGCAATAGTTAACACATATTTGGCCAACGGCACAACAAATACATTTAGCATTCCTGTCACATACACTGTAAACAATGGCGATAGATTTATTCTAAGACAAATTACCAGTGATGGATCTATTGCGCCACAAGATCGAGATTATGACACTTCATTATCCGGTGGAACAACTGACCAGTTGACTGGAGCTTACACCACTGCAACAGGACTGTCTGCTGATGATATTATTGTGGACGGTGACAGTTTTGTAACACCGGACACCAGTTATGCTCCGGAGGAAGTGGTTCCGGGACAAGTTATCGATGCAGTTGCTATCAAAGTTTTTGATAAATCTTACAACGGCTCAGCCAACATAGTTGTAAAGAATTACGTCGCAGACGGCTCCGCAACAATTTATGCGATTGGCCAGATACCTAACAGTTCAGGTGCAGTTATTGTGAAATCAGGACAGATAATTAAAACATTGAATGTTGACTACACAGTTGATTACCGAAATAGTAATATTGTGTTTAATTCTGCTCCGACTTCCGGCACAGCAATCAGTGTGTTTAGTTTAGGATTTAATGGTTATAACATTTTAGATATTGATTATTTTATTGGTGATGGCGCAACTACTGAATTTGTAACAAAGGCTGCATGGCTATCTTCAATAACTTCGTTGGTGTATGTTGATGGAGTGGTGGTAAATCCACAATTATTTGAAACTGACACGACTTATGCATCGTCTAAAGTTGTTGGATTACGATTTGCCCAAGCACCGGCTGCAGGCGAACTTATTAACTATGTTATAGTTGCAGGATCACAACAAACATTTTCAATCACTCAGGTGGAAACAGTAGCAACCACTAGTGGCGTATACACATACACACTAAAAAATCCAGTAGGCAACAGTTTGCCTAACGAATCCAGCATGATTGTTCGGGTGAACAATACTATACTGCCAGCACCAAAAACCAATTACTTTAAGATCGGCAGCAACAGATTGAATTATTCGTTAGACTCTGTTGAGTTTGCTCCATATTCCATACCAATCACTGATATCAAAGTTTACTTCGGAACAACTCAGTTGGCTAAAGGATCGGATTACACTGTTGATCTAAGTGGAATCACTATCAAAATCAATCGGTCAGTGTATAACCTATATGCTGGACACACCATGGTGGTCAGTGTAACAGTGGGAGAAAGTTATATGTACAATGCTTCAACTAATCAAATTACTTTTAGTTCGTCTTATGCTAATACTAATCTGGTTCAGGTGATAAGCTCTTATGCACATGATATTTTAAGTATTGAAAGAACAGCATCCAACATCAGTTCGATAGCTTCACTAGAACCATCTAACACACAATATTTCTATTACCAAGCGTTGTCTGGCAACATTGTTCAACTGAATGGTGCAGTTATTAATGAAAATTATGTATGGATTATCAAAAATGGAATCTTATTGTCTCCAACTATTGATTACAAATTAAATGATGACAGACAAAGTATCACATTGGGCACAGCATTGTTGTTGACTGATAACATCGAAACGCTCACATTTAATTCCAATGTTATCATACAAAATATTGCATACATGCAGTTCAAAGATATGTTAAATCGTGTGACTTATAAGAGATTAAATCTCAACAAGTTGACAAAACTGGCACAACCATTGAACTGGAACGATCTAGAAATTGTTGTTGACAACGCCAGTAACTTTGATGCACCTAACACTGCCATCAACAAACCGGGTATTATCGAGATTCGTGGAGAAAGAATTGAATTCTTTGCCATCAACGGTAACGTCTTAAGCAAGTTGCGAAGAGGCACACTGGGCACAGGTGTAAACCATTATGTAAAAACTGGGTTTTTTGTTCAGGAAATTGGATCAAGCGAAACTATTCCATACACAGACACGCAAATAACAGAAACTGTGGTGTCAAACGGCACAGGCATTGTTAATCTAAAATTTGCCCCCAAGCTGTATCCAATCACTGATCCAACGACTGGTACTGTTCGCTATGTTCCAGCGGATGTGGAAGTATTTGTTGGCGGCTATACCAGTGCAGTATTGTGGTTGCCAGGTGTGACTTATGCTGCGGGAACTATTGTTATGGTCGGAGGCTATAATTATCGTTGTACCTTAGCACATACTAGCGAAGCAACATTTGCTGCGGACAGTGCAAACTGGGCATTTTTTGTGGGAAATATTAGATTGAAGAAAGAAGCATACGCTGTTCACAATGTTAATATTGCTCCTGGTAGTCCAGCAGGCGATGTCAATTTATCTGCTGATTTTACAATTGATAACGCATCAAAATCCATAGTATTAACTAATCTATTAACAACCGGCACCCAAGTAACTGTGATTAAAAATACAGGAGTGGCGTGGGACGGGAACAAACTTGGCACAGCAGTTGATCCAGTACATGCCCCGTCAGTTAATGTAATGAATGATTCCTCAAATATTGCTAATTTTATCAAGGCCGCGCCTGGAACTTGGTATTTTGAGTATTAAACTAGCAGATAATGGCACTGGATAAATACAAGATAAAGAGAGTTAACTATGCAGACTAAAGACGCAACCGGAATTCACATAGAAGGGCATATTAAAATATATGATCCTGTTTCTAAAGAAGTTTATATTAACAAACGCAATGCGATCCATTATGAAAATATGAGTATAGCATTGGCAGAAAGTTTAGCCGATAGCGGAAACGGTTTTGTTTATAACATGGCATTTGGAAACGGTGGCACCAGCATAGACCCAACTGGCATCATCACGTATCTTACGCCCAACAGCTCCGGAACAAATGCCAGTTTGTACAACCAAACGTATGCAAAAGTAGTTAATCAGCGATCGTCAAACAACACAGATCCCACACGTAATTTTATCGAAACTCGACACGTTACTGGCACCAGTTATACTGATTTGTTTGTTACCTGTTTGTTGGATTATGGTGAACCATCAGGTCAAACTGCTTACGATACCACAGCCAACGGTGAAAGTGCATTTGTGTTTGATGAGTTAGGATTGCAAAGTTACAGCTCGACTGGCAACAGTTTGCTATTGACACATGTTATTTTTCATCCAGTATTAAAAAGTCTAAACAGATTAATACAAATTGATTATACAGTTCGTATTCAAAGTCTTACCGGCTTAACGTCAGTTTAAGGGGCTGAATAATGTCATATCAAGTCACATTTACACAATCAGGCAATCCCAGCAAACAACCGATAACAGTTCAAGACGGCACAATTAATCAACAAACAAGTTTAGATTTTGTGGGCAAAAACTTTACGGGTTACGGATCATATGTTGCTAATGATTTTCTACATCTTTTAGAAAATTTTGCCAACGACACTGCACCTCGTAGCCCGGTACAAGGGCAGTTGTGGTTTGACACTGCTTCCAATGTAAACATATTAAAAGTTTATGACGGTACAAATTGGAGCCCAGCGGGAAACTTAAAAAAATCCAGTGCTGCACCAGCAGTGGCCGCCAGCACTGCGGGAGATCTGTGGGTCAACACCAGTACAAGCCAAATGTATTTGTTTTCAGGATCAAATTGGATATTGGTCGGTCCTCAATTTAGTTCAGGGTTGCAAACTGGGCCTTCTGTAGAACAAATAGTTGACACCAATAACGTAAAACACAATGTAGTTTCTTTGTATGCAAGCAGCAGTAGTGATACCACAACTGGATATCGAGTTGTGATTATCAGCAAAGATAATTTTACTCCCAAGGCAGCATTACCTGGATTTACAATAATCAACGAGGGTATTAATTTAAGCACAGTTGGTTCCACAAACGCATCCACACCCACACGATTTTGGGGAACTGCACAGCAAGCAGATGCGCTGTTGGTAAACTCCACAACAGTGCCAGCTGCTAATTTTTTAAGAACTGATCAGACCAGTGTTTCCAATTACCCTATCAATGTTCGCAATGATGGTGGTATCTCTATTGGATCCAATTTGGGATTTAACATTGGTATCAATGGAAATACCTCAGTATTTTATTCTGGCGGCAGCGGCAACAGTGTAGAATTTTCCACTAACAATGCAGGAACTGTGATCACAGCTTTGCATCTAAGTGCAGATGGAAAATTAGGATTGGGTGCAAACAACACAAATCCACAAACAACTTTGGATGTGTACGGCGGTGCAATACTTAGAGATGACCCCACAACTCATGCAAATTTATGGACTGCAATAACTGCATTCTCGTTGAATACCTATTTGACCTACGGCAGCAACTATTACAAAGTCACCACAGCAGGCACCACAGCAACCGCAGCGCCAACTTTTACGTCAGGCACAGCCGCAGACGGCACAGCAGTATTGACCTATATAGGTGTAATCCCAGCTGCTCCAATTCCTGGTAGATTAATTGTTACAGGCACTTCAGATGTGGATGCATTGAGCACCAGCCCATTTGATCCAGGTGGAGCAAGTATGCAGACATTGGGCGGATTATCTGTAGGTAAGAAAACAGAATTTGGTGACGACGTTACCAGTTATGGTCAATTCTTTTTAAATTATTTAGATGCTAGTAATAATCCCGTAGCCGCAAGTTTGATATTGCCAGGTACTGACAGTGCTGCCAACATATATGACATTGGCTCAGCTACTCGACCTTTTAGAAACGTGTATGCACAAAACTTCCAAGGCAATTTTACCGGAACAGTAACTGGCAATATTTCTGGCAGCTCAGGCGTTTCTGCATCAGCAGCAAAATTGCAGTCATCCACTACATTTAGCTTGCAGGGAGATGTGACTAGCGATCAAATTGCGTTCAACGGCCAAACTACTTCTGGTGCTGTGACATTCACAACACAAATTAGTCAAAACTTAATTCAAGGAAAAACGCCTGCAACTGATTCACTGCTCACTGATCAATTTTTAGTGTATAGGCCAGGAGCAGCACAGACTTTGGTAAGCATGACCAAGCAGGTGTTGTTTAATCATATTCCTGTAATTCCTGTCGGAACCATCTTGCCTTATGCAGGCAGCGCCGCATCGATGCCCACTGGATATTTGTTATGCGACGGCAGTGAAGTAAAAATTGCTGATTTCCCGCAATTATTTTCTATAGTTCAATACAGCTATTTGGCTTCAAGTTTGTTGCAAGGACTGAGTACATTTGCTCTTCCGGATCTGCGAGGCAGATTTCCGCTAGGTGCTGATAACATGAACAATAATCGCCAAGTGCCAAGTAAGACTAATTCCAATCTTAATATCAGTGCAGGTGGTGGCACCAAAAATCGGGTAACTGATGTAACTGCTGACACAGTGGGTGCAGGCAGCGGCAGTCAAAATGTCACACTGACAGTTGCAAACTTGCCAGAGCATAAACACAGCCTCAATGATGGAGTTGCACAGTATTATGCTGGAGGTTTACCAACAGCACCATCAGATCCTAATGCTACTCCAGGCCTGGGTTTACCCAACAGTGGCAGTACTGGATCTGGATTACCCAATAGCGGAGGAATCATTGCAAATCAAACAGGAAATTCTGTCAACGTAATGAACCCTTATTTGACTATTAATTATATAATTTTCACTGGTGTACTATAATGAGTTATACAATACAATTAACCAACGGCACAACATTGACACAAATCGTCGATACAACCATTGATCAAACATCCACCAGTTTAGCATTGGTTGGAAAAAATGCCACAGGGTATGGTGCTTTTCTGAATGACAATTTTGTGCATCTGTTAGAAAATTTTGCTTACACAAATGCGCCTTCTAAACCCATAACTGGACAACTTTGGTTTGATACTACCCAAAACAGGTTAAAAGTTTATAACGGCACTGCATTTAATGTCACAGGCGGTGCATTGGTAGGAGCAAAAGTTCCTAGCGGTATAACTACCGGAGATACATGGATCGATTCTGGAAACAGCCAGTTTTATTTCAACGATGGAGTATCCAATATACTTGCAGGGCCCATATATAATTCCACTCAAGGACTTTCTGGATTCCAGATTCAGGATGTGGTGGATGTCAACAAACAATCACACACGATTGCATCTCTATATGTGTCAAAAACATTGATAGGCATTTTTAGTGCATCGGAATTTACTCCGGCCAGCTCTATAACTGGATTTACCGGCAATGTGGGTGTTGGGTTCAATGCGGGAAATCTAAGCGGATTTATTTTTAAGGCACCTGCCAGCTCGGCCAATGCGCTGATTGCACCTGATGGAACTAGTAAAACAACATCAAATTTTCTTTCTACTACAGATAATTCTGCCACTCAAGGCACGTTATCCATACAAAATACCATGCCATTAATTTTAGGGACAAGCGGACAAACTGAAATCAATGTCAACGACACTATATTTCAAATAGCTTCAAACAAATCAAATCAAGATTTTGCAATAAGCACGCTAGTTGGGTCAACACTCACTCCTGGTGCTTTGTATATACGTTCAAGCTCACAATCCGTGGGTATTTTTAATAATAACCCGCAGTATAATTTAGATGTTACGGGAACATTTCGCACCACGGGTGCTGCAACTATCGGCGGCATGTTTTCTATAAAAAATGCAGCTCCACCAGCCACTAGTTCTTCAACAGGTACTGCTGGGCAAATTGCATGGGGATCTACCGATGCAAGTACTTATTATGTGTATGTTTGTATAGCTACAAATACTTGGCGCAGGGCGCTGTTATCCGCTGGGTGGTAAACACTAAAAATAATGATAAATACTCGAGAATAAGGAACAGTAGAGATGGCATACACTATCAGTCACTATAACGGGACAATAATTACCACAGTTGCAGATGGCACAATCGACGCCAGCTTGGACATCAAGCTGATTGGTAAGAATTACGCAGGATATGGGCAAATCCAAAACGAAAATTTTGTATATTTGCTGGAAAATTTTGCTGGTTCCGTATCTCCTCCGGGCCCAGTGCAGGGGCAAATATGGTTCGATAGTGGCAATAATAAATTAAAATTCTGGGATGGCAGCAAATTTCGCACAACTGGCGGAGCTGAAATAGGCCCAACTGCCCCCACTGGACTAACTACAGGTGATTT
>Ga0136642_1000458_pt1 | contig 21707 bp, 13 predicted proteins | sample LowCatLa1302831Y_FD_115313 | JGI IMG/M metagenome (GOLD analysis project Ga0136642, IMG submission 115313) | Freshwater microbial communities from Lower Cathedral Lake, Yosemite National Park, California, USA - 13028-31Y | ecosystem: Environmental > Aquatic > Freshwater > Lake ... | reverse complement strand
GCAATGTAGTCTAAACTATGAAGACTTAATTGATCAATGATCCCTCCTAAATGTTGAAACCCCGGGGCGATGCGCAATGGGAAAAAGGCCCCATTAAAAGCGTACTCAGATTGACCGATCCAGACAGGAAATACTCCCGCTCGTAGCTGCTCTAAATAATCAGCGAGCATAATGGTATACCAATAGGCGTCGCCCGCTCCACTTGGCTTAATTCCGTAGACCGGATATACAACCCAAGTAGCTGCAATGCATATAATAATCCACCGAATTGTTTCAAGAGGCAACGGTTGAGCTTTTTCTTGGATTTTCCAGAAAATAGCACGAGCAGTAATGCACGATAATGTTACAGCGATGGCTAACCAATTTGAAATACCTCGGAACGCCCAAGTGTGTTCGTTTCCTGGTAGTAAGAGTAGGATCGTCGCTGTAAGAAGATAAAAAAGCAAAGCGTTCGGCACAAAGCGACCGCCTTGGTTAAGCCAGTCTCGATTTAGTCCGCAGAGCCATGCCAGAGCGGCCAAAATAAAGCACGTACATGCTTGTTGCAATCCTGAGAGTACTGGCAATCCAAGGAATAATCGCTGACTCACCATCAACCAGCCTACAATCCCTCCATCTAAAATCAAAAGGGATAAATTTAATGATATTTGGCCCTTACGATTGCGTAGGGTTTGGGTGATTCGTTGGAACATGGTCAAAAATTTAAAAATAATGAAAAACTGCAGAATCTTTTACGAAAGAAACTCGATCCGATTAGAAATGACGGGAACAATAGTAGAGTTCTGATCGAATTTATTTAACGTTAGTTGGTAGCGTACCAGTGCGACTTGCGTGTATGCAGCGTTGAAGAAAGTCTTTCTTTTCGGTTTCAGAGAAAGGTGTGTTTTTTAATACCCCCGTAAAAACGTCTTGTGCGGTAGAAAATCCTTGGGCATTAGTTCCGATTCCGATTATATTTTCGATCCTGTGATTTCCGTGAATAGTGCTTTTCCAGGTTAATATACCGTCGACCCAGACGAGTAATAATGATGAAATAGGTGCAATATCGTCGGGGTTTATTTGCCAACTAGCTTGAAGATCCTTTTTTTCAAATTGCCGACCTATAAATACTTCAATAGTGTGTGTGTGATTTAAGTCGGCGCTAAAGAAAGGGGAGTTGGTGAATGTATTTTGTCCCCATTCGTCTAAGCCGAATCTAATTTTGTTCTGAGACGCAGCTTCTATGAGTAACATATAGCCGTCCCCGCTTTTACCAAAAGTAATTAATGGTTGCCCAATATTAAGAACACTTGGAGGTAGTTTAACCGATAGTCGCCAGAGGCCGAATTCATTTGCTGTTGATGGTTGCTTGGGTAATTGATCAATACAGCGCCGCACAAAATCTTTCTTTTCCAAATCAGAAAACGGTGTGTTTTTGAATACTCCACCAAACACACCCTGGGTTGTAGAAAAGCCTTGGGGGTTTGTTCCTACGCCTACATTATTGTAAGTGTCATAGTTCCCATGGATGGTGGTTTGCCAGGCCAATTTACCGTCAAGCCATACCTGTAATTCTGATGAAATTTGTTTAAGATCAGAATCGCGTATTGCCCAGTCCGCTTCAATTTTTTGTTTAGCTACTTGGGGGCCTACAAATACTTCAATCTGATGTTCAGCATTGCTATCGATACTTAGGATTGAAGAGTTCGTAAATAAACCAGATCCCCACTCATCTAGCCCAAAACGAATTTCATTTTGGGCTAGGCTTTCAATTAGCAGCATATTACCATGAGTGCTAATTCCTGAAGCCAGTAGGGGTTGTCCGATTTTATAGGTATTTGCAGGTAGTATTATAGAAAATCTCCATACACCGAACTCGACTGAGGATGAGGATCGCGGAGGCAGGTGTTGCAGCTTACCAATTCGCCCTGAAAAACGTTCGTTTGTGTTGAAAGGATTATAACCTAGTTTAATGCTATGAGGTGGAGCTTCATAGCTGCTTTGTAAATTATTAATTATTTCAACTCCATCAAGTAGCACTCTATTGCTGGTTTTTGCGCGAGCGATTTCTAGATCATTCCAGGTATTGAAGTATGGATGGGATTTCGGTGGATAAAGTGATCCCATTTCAATTTCCATGACATAATTTTTCCCTGGTTCAATTGGAACTATGTTGGAACTTATACTGCCATGATCGTAATGATTTATAAGGAATTGCGCCTTATCTTTAGGGTTTTGTATAGAGTATAAAGCATCCGTGTAAGTATCTGTACCAATTGTAAATAGCGGCTCTTGTTTGGCCTTGTTTTCGAGAGGGAAGGTGACCTCGAAGCGGCATGGGCCATAGTTTAAAAATCCCATTCTGTATAGCCAATAGGATGGGTAGTTTCCGTAGTAGGCTAGTGGCTCGAACACTGCTGGCCTTGCATTTGCCAGACGATCCATCCACTGAATCCCCACCAGATAATTAAATAAGGCTAGTATTACGGCCGCTACGCAAAATATTACGCGATAAATTTTTTCGTACCAGTATCCAAATAACGCAGAGTGGTTGGCCGTAAACCCGGCAATTAAAGCGATTGCTAAAATTAAGGTTGGTTGAAAATCAGTTACATAGCGATTTGCTCGAAAACCGAAGGTGAGTAACGCACAAAAAACGGCTGCAAAAGCAAATAATGCACAACATGTTAATGCTATTAGTCGGCTAGGGATTTTAATTTTGCGCTTTATCGTTAATATTACGGTGGCTATTGATATAGCTAGCAGTGGTAGAACAAGCCACTGCCCATGTATCCGTTCATACCCGTAATAGTCTAACGGCCTAAGCGAGGCGTTGATGGGTAATACATATGGAAAATGAGGACTTAAAACTGGCGGAGTTAAATAATACCAATTGAGATTTGGCCAAATAAAATTAGCGCGAACAAATGGTAAACCACTGTTCATTAAGGAATTCTGCTGGTATTTGAATCCGAACTCGAGTGGGTTATCAAATCGGCCATAGTTGTAGGCCATTAGGCTAAGTCCAACAAGTCCGGCAGGGATCATCGCCGCTTTTAAGTATGAGACTAAATCGGCGAAATTGTTTATCTTCTTCCTCTTTTCTGAATGTATAAGGTAGGGGATAAATAAAATTGGTAAGGCTAGTACATAGGTAGGCCGGCACCCGACGGAGATTCCTACACAAAAACTTGCTGTAGCTAGCCATTTGAGTTTTTGCCTCTTGTAATAGAGGGAATGGTGCAATGCTAGTATTGCAGCCGAAATGCACAGATAACCACCAGCCAGTGCTAGCTCGTAGAAACCAGGATTAAATATTAAGGTCGGCGTACTGCTCCCGAAAGCTAAGAGCAGGATTACGCATGTCTCAAATGATTTGGTGCATTTCTGGAAATATCTGCTCCGAATTAATATATATAAGCGTAAATTTACTAAAAAACCGACCGAGACTAGCAGTAGAATGGCCCCATTCAGTTGCAGATCATGCCCCGTAAGTAGTGAGTAAGGCAGTAGGGTAAGTAGGGCTGGGACTATGCCGAAATACATGTAGTATTTCCCGTGGTAGAGGCTGGCATCCATTAGAATCGGCAACTCCCCCGATGCGGTTGGAGGAATTTTCATGGAGAGTCCTCCATCCAGCAACCCATCCACTAATTGATTGTAATAATCGACTTGCTGGCCGGTGAGTGGATACTTGGGATTCCAGCTGTTCTCATCCGATCCAGCCCAAAGCATCAAAAGTAGACATAGTCCCGCGGTGATGAAGAAGGGAATTTTGCTAGTAACTCGCGGTTGCTTCGAATTGATACCATCCATTGTGTTTTATTTTTATGTAAGCTGCGAGTTCTTTGGTTTCAGGAGTTATCCCTTGATGTCTCTTTGCTGAATCTAGCTCTCTAAGCTAGGATTTCGCGTTCCGACCTAGGGGTAATTTGATTTTTTCTGTTTTGAGGTCTGGCCGCAGTCACTATTCAATCCAGAGCCGATTTACTTTAAATACTAGGCCTATCTAATTGAATTATAATGATTTGTTACCAATTAATTTGGGCAATAATCAGTCGAATTTATGGCCTCGTTCCTCGGGTGTTATGCGCCGGAGGGTGTAGATGTCGCTGGCCGCGAGTGCCTTCGCGTGTTGATCGAGTGTCTTCCAAGGGTCCCAGGGTGCAGCGAGGAGTCGGCCCGTGATGCCGTCGGATTGTTCGGAAAGTAAAAAATCGATGAGACCTATGACGCGCTCTAGAGAGGCCCCGCCCGAGGCGATTTGTTTTTGGGCTGCGGCATACTCAGCAGCGCCTGCTACTTTAGGCCCCAGAGCTAGCACTTCATCGGTGAGGCGGGTGTTGATGGCGCCAGGGGCGATAGAGTTGAGGTCTATGGGTTTGTCTCTGAGTTCTTCTGCAAGAGTTTCTATGAGTCTCACGACTCCTGTCTTAGCTACACCGTAAGCGGAGAAGTTAGCCCGGGGCTTGGTTGCGCCGCCACCGGAGAAGGCGATGACTTTGGCGCGCCGCGGAGCCTGTGAGAGCAGGCGGTTGAAAGCGCGGAAGGGGTAGAATGTACCATCAAGATTGGCTCGCACAGTCGAGCTCCAGCGGGCCGGGTCAGCGCTGATGGCGGGACCAACTTCACCCTGTATGCCAGCGCAACATATCAGGCCTTCGATGTGAGGCCAGGCCTCACTAACGGCTTGGGCGGCGACTTGTACTTGAGCCCAATCAACGACATCACAGCGTGTGGAAAAAAACGATCCCTGATGTTGGGCGGTAAAATCGCTTTGGTCCGAGCGTGCAAGGCCCCAAACGTGGTGGCCGCGGGAGAGAAAATGAGTCGCAAGTGCGCGGCCTATGCCTGTGCTGGATCCGGTGAGTACGAGGTTCATGCGGCAGGTTTTTCTCGGGGCAGCAATTTTGCCACTAATGCACGTAGTTCAACGCTAAGAAAGAGGGCAACCACGGCGCCCAACAAAATGCCAAAGATTATAGAGGTTACCGACGGGGAGGGTTCGTTCAGCACACGTCCGTGCAGATAGTAATTGTATTCGCGGATGATGGGCTGATGCAGCAGAAAGATTTCTAGGGAATGATTGCCCATAAAGGTAAGTGCCACGCTGAAAGGGGATTGGATATGGTCAGGAGCGAATTTTTTCCATAAAAAAGTATAGCCTGACATCAAGGCTAAGGCGGCGAGCGGGGAAAAGAACATGAAGCCTTGGAGGTAGGGTATGTAAGCAAACATCATGAGTCCGCCGAACAGGGGCCAATCAAGTTGCAACGAGATGCGCCCGTCGCGTAGCAAGCGCCCCAGAATCAACCCTGCGAAAAATCCCGGAACGCGCAGGCCTAGATGGCCGAAGCTACCCGCTTGGCCAGTGGCGAACATCGCGTAGGCGAAAAGCCATGAAAAAGCTCCGCCTACTAAAATCAGTCGACCGATATCATCGAGCAAATGACGCACCGCGCAAAAAATAAGATACAGCGTGATGATGAGCGTGATAAACCAAAAGGAATCATTGATGCTCATGGCGTAGATGTCGCCAAACCAGCCGTGTATTCCTAAATAGTGGAGAAAAAGATTTAATCCTGAGTATTCCTTCTGGAGAAAATGGCTGTTTAGGGCCCAGAAGGCTGTAAGCACTATCCAGTAAGCGGGCATGATTCGAACTAAGCGCCTACGCATAAATGAGATAGGCGGTTCACTCTTCTGGCTCAAGGCTAGACCTACTCCGCTCAGGATCACAAAAATATCCACGCCCAAATCACCGTGGAGGAAATTTTGCCACACGAGTACGCCGCCGGCGTGATAGAGGATCACGAGTAAAATCGCTAGGCCCTTGAGTTCATCGAGAACCGCTAAACGACCCCCGACTTTGGTGGGTAATTCGATTTTTATCTCTGACATGGGGTAAGGACTGGTACTGACCAAAACGGCGAAGCTTTAGTATTTCACGCGTTCGACCGCGTAAGCGGGGAGCAGTCTGGGGGCTTCGCCGCGGAGCTCAGGGGAGTGATCCATGATGAAGTAGGCATCTATCCGGGGATACTTGCGCTCGGTTTCATTAAGGAAGAGTAGCTCAAAGCTGATCGAGGTGCCGTGACGGCTTTCGTCTCGGCGAACCGAAACCAATTTAAAACGGTCGCCCGTGCGGACTAGGTCGATGATGCGACCCGCGGGATGCGCGGCGTCTATGTGCTTTGGGTCAACGTTGTTTGGGAGCGAGGCGACGACAGCGTGATCGCCTACGTAAGGCCAACTCGAGGGGCGATCATCCAGTTTAAACAGGTAGCAATCGCGTTGAAATATATACTCACGCCCGGGTAATGCGTTGTAAGCCGCCAGACCGTTGATGTAGCTGACTTTGACGCCCTGGCGTTGCCAATAAACGAATCCGGCAATAAATAACGCAATCAAGGCTGCTAGGAACCATTTCATAGAAATAGGCTGACGTCTCAGAACGTCATTGGCGAAGGTTTTCCTGGGGCAACCTCATGCTTTTTTAGCGCTCAATGTCGGTTTTCGTAAACCCAACGGTTGGCTTCGAGCCAGCGGAGGGTTCGGATGATGCCCTGTTCGATGGTGAGCTTGGCCTTCCAGCCGGTGGACTGGATTTTTTTCGTGTCGAGAAAGATGAATGGGTTGTCGCCGATCCAGCCTTTGTTGCCGCCGGTGTGTTCGATCTTTGGGGTCACGCCAAGCGCGGCACAGATGTAGCCAATACTTTGGTTGACCTGCACGTATTCGGGTGTGCCTAGGTTGTAAATTTGCGTGTGGTGCTTCGCGTCACGAGCGGTGTGTTGGCGTGCGACGTGAAGGATGGCATCGACGCAGTCTTGGACGTAAAGGTAGCTCTTGCGCTGGGTGCCATCCCCGAGAACGCGGAGGTGGCCGGGGTGTTCGAGGAGTTGCTTGTAAAAATCGAAGACGTGGCCGTGCGTGTAGCGTTCGCCCAGAATGGAGACGAAGCGGAAGATGTAGGCTTCGTCGATCTGGCCGCCTTCGGCGTAGGCTGAGATTAGGCCTTCGCCTGCGACTTTGCTGGCACCGTAGAGTGAGGTTTGGACCGGGAAAAGATCGGTCTCAGGCGTGGGGCGCTCTGGGGTGACGAGAGCCTCGCCGTAGGTGGAGCCGGTCGAGGAAAATCCAATTCGCTTCACGCCGTTGGCGCGCATGGCCTCAAGTACGTTGAAGGTTGCGATGGTGTTCTGCTCGAGATCCTTGCGGGGATGCTGCCAGCCGTCTTTGATGTCGGCGTTGGCCGCGAGGTGGAGGACGAAGTCGGCGCCCTTCATAGCGGCGGTGAGGGCGGGCAGGTCGAGGTTGTCACCGCGGATGAGCCTGAATTTGGGGTGCTTTTTGGCTCCCTCGAGAAAGCGTTCTTGGCCGGTAGAGAGATTATCCCAGCCGGTGACGCTGACACCGTCTGCGAGGAGACGATCGGCGAGAGTAGAGCCTATGAAACCGGCAACGCCGGTGATGAAAACATGATGCATATGATAGTCCTAAATCCTGATCGTAAGCAGGGTCAATGGGAAGAACGTTTACCTCTCAGTGGATAGATTAGCAGGTTCCTTTGCTGCACCTGTTTCTGATTGATGGCTCTTCTGCGGCCGAAAGGCCGAGGGCTATTCGCGCTTTAATCGGATGACTCTCAGTTAAAACTTCTATTGGAAAATCAATAAGCTCTTAACCGTACAGGAGAGGTTGCCCGCACTAAGGGGTAATTGCTACCAAGCGATGCGTTCGTTTTTCAAAATCTTTCCGCTGAAGGCCATCCTGCACGTGCTTGCGCCGAGATAGTTTTCTCCGATAGCGACCTCGTCAGGAGTAGCCGGATAGGCCGTTATTCCAGAATCGAGAACGACCACGTCATTGAGTTTCACTAGGGTGCGACTGGTAAGTTTGAGTCGTTCAGAAACGGATCGAGTGTTCCAATCCGGGCTATCTTTCTTGGGATAAAGAGAAGCCAAAGAGATTTCGATTTTTTGCGGATGGTCTGGATCTATGAGTACCGGATCGCTCAAAGGCCCACCGAGGCTCCAATGGTCGAGTCCAAAGCGCACATGATCACGATCGACGTAGTGAACGTAAACGATGTCAGCTGCGCCTACGACTCCAGTGACTAGCAGCGGGTCAGAGGCCCCCGTCATACCGACAGGCCACTGCACGGTAAGACGCACTGCGCCCCATTGCTCGGTTGTAACTATGGATTGAAGTGGCCCTGGGCGGTAGACCTGATCAATTGTGCCTGTAAACATATCGTTTGCACTGCTTGAGCCTACGGCGTTGTAACCGAATTCCACCTGATCCGCGGTAGAGGGAGCAAAGGGACGAGTGGTGGTGAGAACCAGTTCGCCATCGAGTCGGACTGAGAAGCGTTGGCGTAGGCGAGTCGCGGTGATAGGAGAGGTGATGAGCGTATGATCATCGGGTGGGTAGAGTGAGCCTAGTTCGACTTCTAGTTCATGCGCTCGGGAGAAATCAGTGGTGATTTCCCGTGAGACAATGCTGCCTCCGCCGAAATTATCGTGGCCAAATTGCACGCGATCGCTGCCGGCATAGCGCACAAAGAAAATATCACCGGCCCCTTCTGGGCCCGTGGAGATGAGCGGCTCTGAAACCCCGACGTGGCCAGAGGGGAAACGAACGCGGAGTCGGACGGGACCTACGCCAACGCCCATGCGAGACGCAGGGCTAGGAGGTGACCAGGGACGTCGGACCGCAGAAATAATTTCACCACGAAAGCGCTCGTTGGCGACGACTTGCAGGGGGTTTTGACCGATGAAAACACGATCCGGGCTGGAAGGGTAGGCTGACACGGCTCCTCGCAGCACAGGTTTTCCATCAAGGATAAGTTCTAGTTGGCGTCGTTCTCCAGCGATTTGGGCTGGGGTTTGCCCGCTAAACAGCGGATGGCCAGCCGGGGGCAGCAGGCCACCCGCTCGAATTTCCAATTGGTGAGTTTGAGTAAAATCCAGAGAAACGGGCTCACTGAGTGGCCCGCCGGCGCCGATGTGAAAGTAGCCAAACCGTACGTGATCGCTGTCTTCGTAGTGCACGTAGATCACATCGCCCGTACCCAGCAGGTTGCCGGTTGTGACCAGTGGATCGTCCTGACCAGTGAGCCCTGCGGGAAAGCGCACTTCAAGTGCGAGCGAGCCGTGTTGGGTGCCGGTAAAGCGCTCCCAAGCGTGGGCGGGTAAATTGGCGAGCCGCTCGAACCACAGGCGTTGCTCAGGACGTGGGCGAGTGGGAAGAGCTAAAAACACCGAATTAAATAACGTAAAGCTGGCGACGAGAATAAAACCTGCTTGCAGCACTCGGCGCGTTACCACGGATAGCCGGCTCAGGCCGGTCGCTAATACTGCGAGCATGACGGCGGTAGCGACCAGCATCAGCCCAGGTACAAAGTCTACGAGGTATCGATCTTCACCGCCAAAAAACAGTGAGAGTAGGGCAAAGTTAGCCAGCGAGAGTCCGGTGATGACCCCCGTAGCCATGATCCAGCGAGCTCCACCGCGTCGGTAATTTTTTAGCCACGTGAGCGGGAGAAAAAATACGAGTGCGACAAACGGCAGGTGTGGCAGAACACCGAAGGGTCGGCCGTTGGTTTGAAAAAATGGATAATAACGCCCGTATGATGCCGTTTGAAGCCAGTAAAGGCGTAAGTTCTTTCCGATAAAATCGAGTCCGACTAGATGGGAGCCGCGCAGATCCGCAGTGGCCATCGAGTATTGGATACCAAAATCGAAAGGGCTGCCGAATCTAAGATAATTATAGGCGGCTAGACCGACCCCGATGATGGCAGCGGGGGCGATACATGCCGCCAACAAAAGGAGGGCTAACTTAAGCGTCTTACGGTCGTGCCCCTGCTGCCACCACAGCCACGCAGCCGGCCCTAGTAGAAGTGGAAGCCCAAGTACACAGATGGGACGTGCCCCAACCGCCAAGCCGAGCGCTAGACTCGCGCTGGTAAGCCATATGATTTGTGCGCCTCGTTTTACCGAGCCGAGGGCATAGTCAATGGCCACGAACCCAGCGAGGATGCAAAAGCATCCTGCGCTAATTGGCACGGCGTAAAAGGTGGGGTTATTCGCTAAGAAAAAAACAGGCGAGCCAAACGCGATTAAGACCAGAGCCAAGGCGAACCAACGAGGCGCAAGATTGGGCCACAGTCGTCTTTTTAAGCCCAGTAGCCACCACGCTGAAAGAGCAAATGCGCCAAAACAAAAAAGTGCAGTGCCGACGGATTCATGCAGGTAATAGCCCGTAACTAATTTCCAAGGTGCATACAAAATCAAAGCCGGAGTGATCCCATAATAAATATAAAATCGGCCGCGGAAATAACTCATGTCGTGCGGACGATGGGTGCCTTGCGGCCCCGCATAGGGATTCTCGAGTAGCGCCAGATTAGGATCGGGGGTAATCTTAAGATGGAGCTGACCGTCGAGCAGTGCTTCGGTGAGCAGGCCGTAATAGCTCGAGGGTTGGGTCGAGATAAAAGAACCCAACCCGGTACGGGCACCCCCGAGATAGACCAAAACGGTCAACAACAAGATCGCGGCAAAAATTGCGGTATCTCTCGTGCGGTAATTCGGCACTGCGGTGCCCAGCGCTGTCTTAATTTCTCTCATGCGCACGTCATTTTAACCATGATCAAGGTCATGCTTTTAATCCTCACAAATCAAGTGATCGCTGAGGTGATTGCTACCACACTGCTGTTGCTGCCGTTTGGCCTTAATTTGATTCACGTTTTTTCCTCTTCCGCGATGAATGCTCAGTGTATTTTTTGCTGAGCTACATCGTCGGAACCTGAAATATTTAAAATCCGCGTCACCTGAGTTTAGTTCCTGTCTCATTCCTAACCAAAAACCACCGATCACTTAGCCCAAGGCAACTTACGGGCTGCAACGAGATTGGTATAACCCTTTCGACCGAGAGAAACAGCTAGCCGTGCGATCGCGCCATCATCGAGTTCAACTCTGGCTATAGGGTCATAAACGCGGAACCCAACCTCGCGTAGGAAGGAGATCAACTCCTCATAGGTTGAGCCCACCCGCGTGTAACCTAGCGGTGAGAATTCGAAATAAACCTGAATACCGGGATTGGTTTCAAGGGTTTGGCGCATGCCGCGTAAGGCCTCAAGTTCCCAGCCCTGCACGTCAATCTTGACCAGATCCAGCAAGAGCTCGGGCAGAAAAGTGTCGAGACGCACAACCTCGACAGAGATAGTGCGCCGAAAGAGATCATTTTTGATCTGCCCCAGGTGGTTGTCCCCAGAATTGAGCACCGAGCGGTGTAGAGTCAGGTTAGCCGAGGCGGATCCAAGGGCGAGATTATGGCCTTCGATGCATCCCGCAGAGTTGAGCGCTCCATTTTGTTTTAGGGCCGCGAACATGTCTGGCTCGGGCTCGAAACAAATCACCCGGCCGTCGGGCCCCGCCAATCGGGCCATCAGGATAGAGTATAGACCAAGATTACTGCCGACATCAAGGACGCGCATGCCGGTGCGAACATGTGCTTCTAGAAACGTCCTTTCGTCGCGACCCATGAGCCCGAGCCGGTGCATACGCAGATAGAGCCAGCGCTCGAATGTTGGCGAAGTCATTCTCTGATCCCAGACGCGGCATTCACCTTTCCATATCGGCGAATCATTAAAAACCTCGACGACCCGATCAATAGCGCGGAACAGAGGATTCATCAATGGCTTTAAAGGTGAATTCGTCAGGGGACATGAACTGGGCTTGAAAGTGAAGGGGAAAATGGCCGGAAGCGGATCACTTAGGAGGGAAGCTCGGCTGCGCGCTGCGGCGCCAGCGCTTTCGCGTTAAGTTGCTCGTATCATCGAGCGGAATTTCTATCTCGGGTCGGTCGTCCCCCCCGTTGTAATTTTAAAGTTTGAGTGACTTAAAAAAAGTCCACGCTTATAAGCCAGCAGTTAGCGTTTTTTAGCGCTTTTGTTTCGCTTTGCGGTGAGTTGGATAAACTCTTCGTAATCGCGAATATAGTCTTTTGCATCGTAGGCGTGTGAGGCCATGACCATGAGTACGGCATCCGTCGTGTAGCGGTATTGTACAGCCCAAGTAAGCGGTGGCAGGTACAGCCCAAGCTGGCGCTGGTTGAGGTTAAACTCTTCGCGGTTCAGACCGTCGTCAGCCACGACAGAGCATGAGCCCTGAATGCAAAAAAGCATTTGGTGGCAAACTCGGTGTGCGTGTTGACCACGCACCTCAGGACTGGGCACGTTAAAAACAAGAAAGTGGCGTTTAACCGTAAAAGGAACGCCTTGGCCGGGGCCATGCTCGCCGACGCAGAGTTCGCCGCGCATATCTGCGTGGACGTGCAGTTTATGCAGCATTACTCCGCGGATGGTGGTCGATTGTGCGCTCGAGGCTTGGTCCGATGACTGGGCAGAGTGCGCTTTGGGACGTGGCAAGCGAGAGGACGTGCCGGCATAACCGGTGATGCGGGCTGGATTACCGGTGACTATGGCAAAAGCAGGGACTGACTGCGTGACGACGGCTCCTGCGCCGACCATAGCATCGCGACCGATGGTGAGTCCGGGTAGGATCGTTGCATTGGCTCCAATGGAGCAGCCAGCCTCAAGAATGGTTTCCGGATATTTCGAGAGGTGGCGTCGACTGCGAGGGAACGCATCGTTGGTGAAGGTAGCGTTCGGTCCGATAAAGACATTATCGCCAATCCGCAGCCCATCCCAAATCTGCACCCCGCATTTCACGGTCACTCCATCCCCTAGAACAACATTGTTCTCAATGAAGACGTGGTCACAGATATTGCAACTACTGCCAATTTTAGCTCCTGGTAAGACGTGCGCAAAAGCCCAAATGCGTGTGCCCGGTCCGACGTTACGGGATTCGTTCAGGGCCTGAGGGTGAATGTAGGGTGGTTTAGACATGGGGTGATTCGATCGTCTTTTCGACCACATAGGATGGACGTGATCGTGCGGCATCAAGCGCCCGCCAGAGATATTCTCCAAGTATCCCCAGCATCATCATTTGCACTCCAGATGTAAGTGCGATGAGGGCGGCAACGGTAGTGAATCCTGGCGTGGGAGTTCCTTGCGTAAGCTTAACATATAACAGGAACGCGCCATAAATCAGTGCGATCAAGAAAAGGACAAATCCGGTGATGGAGACCAGGCGAATCGGCGCGTAGGAGAAGGCCACAAAAGAATCTACAAACAGGGTGATTTTTTTGGATAGCGTCCACCGGGACTTGCCGTGCTGGCGGGCTTGGCGAACATATGGCAGCCGTACGGCCGGATACCCTAGCCAAAATACCAAATTCATCACATGGGTGTTTTTTTCGCGGATGGTTACAATTTGATCCACGACTTGCCGGTCGATGAGGCAAAAATCAAACCCGCCCGAGGGATAATCGGGAATGGCGAAACGACGGAGTAAGGCGTAAAAAAGGTTTGCCGTGTATTTTTTATAAGCGCCTTCGTCTCGGTCGGAGCGCACGGCGTAGACGCATTTCATGCCAGCGCGCCAGTGGGTGTGCATTTCTCGAAAAAGTTCCGGCGGGTCCTGCAGGTCTGCGGCGATGATACCCACGGCTTGCCCCTTTGAGGCAGCTAAACCGGCTAAAATCGCATTCATCGAACCGAAATTTCGCGTAAGTTTGACGATACGCACCCGGTAACTCGGCTCGTTCTGAAATTGTTGCAATAAATGGATCGACTGGTCGCGCGAGCCATCATCCACGAACACCAGCTCAAAAGACTCGCCTGCAATCTCGCGTGCGACCTTAGCCAAAGCAGGCACTGTCGTAGGCAAACTACCCTCGTTATAATAAACCGGCACGACCAAGCTGAGCTGTAAACTCTGCTGGTTAGCGGGGGTGTTGGAGTCCATGACGGGCAAGAATCTTGATCAACCGCGGAGCGGCACAGGCCGTGGCTTGAGTGATAGACCGATGCAGAGATTACAGAAAATAAACGGCACCTTTAGGGGGAAGAAACTGCGGGCTTCAATGGTGAAATACGGATCCAATTCTTCCAGAATTTCATGCGGCAGGTTGATATGCTCGCGACCAATGAATTCTTTGTAGGGAACGTTAAAGTGTTTTTTCCACACGCGTTCAGCTGAGATAGCACGGGCGAACGTGTAGGCTGGGCTGCCCTCCGTCGGGATCACGATCAGAAGCTGGCCTCGCTCCTTATTGAGCAGGCGATAGGCCTCGCGGATCGTAGCCGGCAGGTTGGGTAGGTGTTCGAAGACGTGTACAGCGATGAAGCGATCAAAGAAACCGTCGGCAAAGGCAAACGGTTGCTGGCAATCGCCGACCACGGTTTGTACTCGAGGGAAAACGCGCCGAATATCCGCCGCCATGTTTTCCCGAAACTCGTTGGCGTAGTACTGGTTCTCCTGTTCGGGGGTCAGCTTCTCGTGATGGATGTGCTCACCCAGCCCTGCTCCCACTTCGAGGGTAGTTTTAAATCCTGGATGCGAGAACTTTACGGGAAATGAATGATTGAACTTCTCAATCATGCCATAGCGACTCGGCAATAGCTCGTGCCACAGCTTCATAAATTGATCGCTGCGCTGCTGTTGCTCAGTCGTAAGCACGGGGAGAATTTTTGGCCACTTGCTGGTGTTCATAAGAAATTATTTTTAAAAGATGAAACCGTCGTGGGTTCGTTAGAAAATACAGGATTAAGTTAAAACCCAGAAAGTGAACCCAAGAGCTTCCTTAGGACGTAACGGATCGGGCAGGCATTCACTCCGCGTTAAACCCCTCGGCGCGGTCCACGATGAACTTGGGGCGAGATCTAACCTCTTCGTAGATGCGCCCGATGTATTCACCAAGGATACCGACGCTGATGAGTTGGATGCCGCCCATGAATAAAATCAAAATCACTAGGGTTGGATTACCCATCGGGAAGGGGAAACCGGCGAGCTTCATCACGAGGTACGTCAGTCCGATGAGGAATGAGGCGGCGGCGATCACGAAGCCGAATTGCGTGCTTAGCGTTAGAGCGTAGGTGGAGAAGCAGAAGATGCCGTTGAAGCCGATGCGCAGAGAACCGAAAAAGCGGTTGTAATTGGTCTCGCCGGCGAAGCGGGCGGGGCGATCAAAGGGGATAAGACATTGATTGAAACCTACGACAGCGACCATCCCTCGTAGAAACCCGTGGGATTCTTTTAGCTTTACGACTTCGAGGATAACGCGGCGCGTCATGAGCCGGAAGTCGCCGGTGTTTTGTGGAATTTTTACGTCGGCAATTTTATTGATCACCTTGTAGCCGGTGCCGGCGACGAGTTTTTTAAGCCAAGGTTCGCCGGTGCGGGCGCGGCGTTGTGGGAGGACGACGTCGTAGCCTTGTTTCCACTTATTGACCATATCGTGGATGAGCTCGGGGGGGTCTTGGAGGTCGACGTCCATGACAATGACGGCGTCACCACGGGAGTACTCCATGCCGGCCAAGGTGGCCATGGGTTGGCCGAAGCGGCGCGAGAATTTTAGCAGCTTGATGCGTGGATCGGTGAGACGTGCTTCGAGCACGACTTCTTCGGTGCGATCCGGCGACGGATCCATGGAGAAGATGATTTCGTAGTCTTGGGTGATTTCGCCCAAGATGGGCCGAATCCGGCGAAGGAATTCGGGGATGTTTTTTTCTTCGCGGAAGACGGGGACGACGATGCTCAGCAGCATGGGAATACGTTAGCGACTAAAGGGTGCGGTTGAACACTTATTTTCAGCACGGGGCGGCGAGCGCCGGTTACTGGAAATCTATATTTACGATGCGGAAGGAGCGTAGGCGGGTGTCAGGCGAGGCCAGGGCGAAGTTACGCGTGGTATCGAGCGTTACTGCAGTGGCTCGGTCGGGTGAGAGTGCGACCGTGATGCGTTCAGTTTTCTCCAAAGTGAGCGAGACGGCAGGCTGGACCGTACCGTTGACGCCCACGCCGAGAGCTAGATCGGCTTTGGCGGGGAAGCGGACCACTTCGATGATAGCCGTCTTAAATTGTTTGGTCGCAGGAAAATCAAACGCGATGTGGCGGTCGACCCAGCCGTCGTTGTCGGCGCGGTCGAGTTTAAAGAGGTAGCCGGAGCGGTGCCAGCCGCGCGCGAATAGATCGGTAGGGCTGATGTTCTCAAACGAGATGTTTTTGATCAGGAAGGCGCGTTCGCGTTTGTCGTCGGGCAACGCAAAGACACTGGCTGCCTCTAGGGTGACTGCAGTGCGTTGCTCGGCCGTAAGCGGAATTAGCAAGCTCACGTAGTTCATGCGAGCCACGTTTTGGTGGTCTATCACGCGTCCGTTGACGCTGATATCGAGGGCATTGGTGGCGATGGGCGCCCAGCCTGGCATCTCGAGATCGATTTTAGGATCTTGAACGCATCGAAGGCAGGAGCGTTGAAGGTGGAGCGACGGGCGATCCAACCATCTTCGTCGACGCCGCTCAGGTCGAACTTATCGCCCTTTTGGTTAACCAGTTTACGGAAAGAGGTGAGATCGGGTAGGTCGCCGATGGAGATTTCCGTGACAGAGGCCGAGACGGCGCGCGGGTCGTTAGTTCCGTAAACTTGCGCATCGGAGAAGTGCAGGCTGATCGAGGTAATCTGGGTAGCCTCCTTAATGAGGCGGGTGAGGGTGAAAGCCCCGCTCTTTAAGTTAACAATCTCCGTGGGCTTCTCGTTTATCGAGACGGTGACATCGATGCCTTCTTCGCGAAATTTTTCGATGTTGGGAATCGTGCCTTTGAAAGTGAGGATCTGACCGGCGCGGGAGGGCCCGAGTTTAAAGAATGCGTCTTCGGCGACCCAGCCATCTTCGAATAGGCCTGAGTATTCTAGGCCCGGGTAGCGCGATAGATCACCCGGAAAGTCGTTAATCTTAGTTGGGCGCGGGAGGGCGAGGTATTGTTCCTCTGTGATGATGGAGGCATCGCGCATGAATCCTACCAGACGACGATCATCGAGGTTGAACTTAACACCCCAGAGGCGCATTAAGCCGCTTTTTTCCTTTTCGATGGGTCGGGGGGCTTCGCCAAAATCGAGGGTGATGTAGGCATTTTGCTCAAAGTATTCGGGCTTTAGCGGTGGTGAAACGACGCGAGCGGAGCCGTGGCCTACGAAGGGCAACGGGTAATCTTGTTCTCCGATAACAACCGCGTTGGCTGGAAGTTTTGAGCGACTTCTGCCCAAGGACGTGCGTGAGAAATCTATCATGAGGCGCAGCTTAGGCGAAGGGTTGATGATGTTAAACAGGTTGTACCGACCGCTACCGTGAAAGTAGACCTCGCCGTGGGTGATCGGCTCGGGCTCGCGTTGGAAAAACGCGGCTTTGAAGCGAGCGGACGAGTAATAGTGCGGGCTCAGCTCGGAGTGAATAAAGACCAGATGGTCCTTCACCTGACTCTCGAGTTTGTATTGGAACATGTTCTGCACGACCCAGCCCGTGCCGGGGTTGGCTTTGTTGAAATGGTCAAGGTCGCGGCGAACGGATACCAAGAGGCGATCTTTGTAACTGAGATTACGTGACGAGGTATCGGTCCAGTTGTTGTCGAGTTTGCGGATCGACATGACTTTGTAGTCAGGGACTTCTCCGGTCATAATTTCTTGAGGTAACAAGAAGCGCAGGAGGGAGAGTTTTTCGATGATACGCGCTTGGGGCCCGAGGTCCGGGTCAGGCGTGCGGAGAAATTTCAGCACCGCAATGTTGGCGATGTTGTCCATGTAGCTGCGTGAGAGAAAACGCGTATCAATGCCTTGGGTGTATTGGGCGAGCATCTTCGCGGTAACGACGTTACTAATGTCGCTCTCGATGGCGTCGAACTTGATATCCTTGGGTGGAGTGAAACTGACGCCAAGGCGCGAAGCGCCTACGACTTCGGTCAGGCCGCCGCCGTACGTACCGAGAGAGGCGTAGGTGTAGTACGCATGAGGCCAGATCGTACGGACAAAAAAGACCATGAAGGCAATCGCGGCCCAGCGACGGTATTTGGGCGAGGGGCCGAACAGGTAGTGCGCGAAACCTTGGGCTAGGTACAGCGTGATTACCGGTTGGGCGAACATCGCGAGTTTGAACAGACCGAAGTCCTGGCCTTTGTTGAAAAGGTAGAAGCCTAGAAATAGCATCAACGCGCCGAGGTATCCCATGGGTGCGCCTTCGCGGACGTTTTTCCAGGCCCGCACCATCATGAAAATCAGGAACCCTAAACTGATTACGATCAGGATGGAGATTAACGGATCATCTCCGACTACACCGAATGCATGCAGACCGAAAAGCATTGGTAAAAACGAGGGCACGAGCGTCCATGGGAAAAGCACGAGGCCACCGCTTTGGTCGTTAATTTCAGCCATGGCTCCGAGGCCGGCGGAACCTACCGATTGCATCACCAAGGTGTTAATGAACTGGTAGGTGTTGGTTGCGATTAATAGAAACGTGATCGCCGCGACGCCGCCGATGAAGAGGGCGTATTTGCTGAAAATGGCACGGTCAGTGTAGCGCAAACGCAGTGCGCAGATACCAATGCCAAGTGCGACGAACGGAGCGACCTCAGGGTAGTAAATTGCTAAGCAACTAGTGATGAGACCTCCGAGGGCTAGCTTGCGCCACGTCATGTGGCGCGTTACGAATAGCACCGAAGCGGCCGATAGCAGAATTGCGATACCGCCGACCTGGGCGATCAGCTGGTAAAGCGTGCCGAGGCCGAATAGTGGGCTCGTAGCGAAGAGCAGAAATGCGAGCAACGTGACCTTACGGTAGCGACCTTTGAAGATAGATACGGCACCGAGGGCGAAGATTTGCAGCATGCTCAACATCATGATCGTCGGCATGAACGTTTGATGGGCCTTAAGGCCGGTGAGCGAGGCGACCCAGGCGACGGCGAGTTCGGATCCGGGCCGAATCTGCTGCAGGCCGTGCATGTACCAATAATGTTGCGTGTAATTACGGCCCTCGAGATCGGTCTGAAGCGGCAGGTCGTAGTATCCGTGGTTGAGGAAGCGCTCGGCGGCCAAACAGTAATTGGCCATGTCGTCGTTGCCGTAAGAGATCCAGTTGAACCCGAAGCGAACTGCCGGCCAGCCGACGTAAAGTAAATAGACGCAGACAATACCGAAAAACGGCGCTAGCTGACGCCACGGCAATTTTGGCCGGCGCCAGATGTAGATACCCACCGACGCAACGAAGAGTCCAAGGGTGAGCCACGGACCGGCCACGCGTACGGGGATGCCCCAGACGTTGAGGCGGGTGATCAGTACAATTAGCAGCGCTAGGCCGACGGTGGGCGCAATTAACCAGCTCCAGAGTACGCCGAGGCGCGGCCTGAGTAGGGCGACGACGGCTTGGCCGACAAATGTGAGGTAAAGAAACGTCCCAAGGACGAGAAGCAGTGCGATCATGCGGGCGTAAGAATTATGAAGCGTTTACACTCCGAAAATACCGACGAGAAAACAAGCCCGCTTTATGCCTCAATCACCGAAGATTTTTGCCACAGTACTGGCGGGTTTGATCCCTGTGGGTGTTGTGGCGGGGCCCTCCGCCTGAAATCCGCGAAAATAACCGCTTTTCCAGTTAGGTATTACCAGCGAAGGCCAAGTGCCTGCAACCGGGCGGTGATCGCGCCGCGGAACCGCGTCGAACGGGCATAACGATTGATCGTATTGCCGTCGTTTTGCTTTTCTCCGTGGAAACGGGTGCGGATGCGCGCCATTTCTTCGGCGCCGGTCGTGTGAATCGCTTGGCTAGTCTTTTGCTCAGCATGGACGCGGAAGCAGCCAAGGAAATAAGGCACTCGCTTGATGACGCAGCCGGCGCGGTGAAAACGCGCCAGCAAGTCCCAATCGAGGGCGAACTGAAAGCTCGGATCAATGCCGCCAGCTTTGTCCCAGGCGCTTTTCCGCCAAAACATCGTTTCTTGTGGGATGTAATCGATCCACTCGAGCGAGGGCGCGTCGTGGCGTGGCATTACCCACCGGCCGACGTCGCGGTCTTCTGGGTCGATAATGATACGGTGCCCGTAGATCACGTCGACCTCGGGATGCGTCGCGAAATACTCGGCGACGTAGCGCAGCGCCCGTGGGGCGATGAGGTCGTCGGAATTTAGCCAGGCCATAATGTCGTTAGGCCCCAGACTGGATTCGAGATGGAGAAACCCTTTGCGGACGGCGTCTGCCTGACCCTTGTCCCGAACGGATTCCCAGTGATGAAGCCGTTTCGCGTAGCGGGCGATGATCGCTGCGCTGCGGTCTTTGGATCCGCCGTCCTGCACGACGTAGCGCAGACGCGGATAATTTTGATTCAGGATGCTTAACATCGTACTCTCGATGAAGCGTTCCTGCCCGTAACTCGGAGTGACGATGGCTAGTTGCGGTAGCTTCGAGTCGGCAAGGCGTGGCTTAGGAATGCGGCTATCCCAGAGGAGCGGTCGCGGCTCGTAATGACGCAGGATACCGATCTGCATCCAGTAGTTTACTACGACTTTTTTAAACAGCCACGTGTCAAAGGGACGCCACCATTCTTCTCGGACGTATCCACAGGCTCCGAGGTAAAGTTTGCGGAGTTTAGCGGTGAACGTAGTCGTTTCGGCGGAGAGCTGGGTAATGATGTTCGCTCGTTCGACGCACGCGCGGTGGAGGACTTGAATGACCGCTTCTTTTTCGCCCAGGAGTTTGCTGTAGTGTTTGGCCTGTTCTAGTCCGGCCAAACCGTTGGCGTAATTGGCGAGTGATTGGTCCTTGTCGGCGATCTGGGCCTTAATTTCCGCGATCTCACGATCGCGCATGGCAACGAGGGCCTCGAGGTTGCGGATGTGAACTTGAGAGGCTTCGAGGGTCGCGATCCAATTAGGATAATCGCCGGGGAGTTTGGCGAGCGTGGCTTCTGCTTCACTACGGGCCGTTATCGCTTCGGCCAGCCCAGCTTCAGTTTGCGTGAGGGCAGCTGCCGTTGCACTTGCAGTCGCTTCGGCCGAGGCTCTGGCGCTGGTGAGTCCAGCGATCAGACGGTCTTTTTCGCCGTGGGCCGTATTAAGTTCACCGACCATGCGCTGGAATTCTTTGATATGACCGTCGAGTCTTATGATTACCGCCTCGCGGGTGTTACACACTGATTTGAGTTGGTCTATCTCAACATCTTTGGACTCGATTTCAGCGTCCTTGGATACGCATTCGCCTTCGAGTTCAGCCTTGATGGCCTCCATCTCAGTTTTGCGTTCATTGGCGGCGGCTTTCAGTTCGTCGATCTCTATGTCCTTGGTCGCACATTCTGCTTCAAGCTCGGCCTTGATGGCTTCCATCTCAGTTTTGCGCTCAGTGGCCGCAATTTTGAGGGCGGCGATCTCAGTGTCTTTAGTGTCGGTCTCCCGTTTGAGTTCCTCGATCTTGTGCTGGCGGTCGAGGCGGTCGTTTTGAAGATCGGCTAAGCGTGGGGCTGAGGCAGCGATTAAGGCCAGCGTTTCGGCGGGCAGATTGCGGGCTTCGCTGACCGTGTTGAGCGCAGCGTCCACTGGGGTCGCCAGAAGTTGCTCAATGGCGCGGCGGATATCGGCCTGTGAGAGGGTTTTTACGCAGGGGCCGTCACCGAAATGGCAGTCCCAGTTGCAGCCGAAACACGCAAGGGGTTGAACGACGGACACGCCTTGGCGGGCGGCGGGGCGGAAACGGGGCCAGTGCCCACCGCCGAAAATCCCGACGACGGGCCGGCCGACGGCGGCTGCTAAATGGAGCGCCCCGGTGTCGTGGCCCACGTAGAGCCG
>Ga0136642_1000457_pt1 | contig 21770 bp, 25 predicted proteins | sample LowCatLa1302831Y_FD_115313 | JGI IMG/M metagenome (GOLD analysis project Ga0136642, IMG submission 115313) | Freshwater microbial communities from Lower Cathedral Lake, Yosemite National Park, California, USA - 13028-31Y | ecosystem: Environmental > Aquatic > Freshwater > Lake ... | reverse complement strand
GATTGAACTTGCTCGACGCTTGGTTCATAACACGCCGTATGACTGCCATGACGCGGTCGGGAACGAACACCTTCGCCGCCGAGTCCATTACTACTTACTAGTAGGATGTTCTAGACACCACAAGCCCTGTAGAAATGAGTCAGCCAAATCGTCCTTCTTCGGGTGCTTGGCAAAGTGTTCCTGCCACACTTGAGGCACGAGTGCGCGAGCATGCGTTATGCCTGTCGTTTTGCGTCCTTTATAACTTGCAGTTGAATCATCCACTGTCACAATGTTCGACAGCTTGTGAGTCGCTGAAACCCCCTGAACTTGATATCCACGGCAGCAAAAGTACATCTGCAGCATTGCCTGAACCCCGAACATCCGCCGGTCCATCTGGTTCTCAACGCACACCAAGTCAGCCCCCTTCCAAGAAGCTGATCGCTGGTCGAGACTACGAATGAGAGCAGGTGCTAGATCCAGACACGACCCCTGTGTGGCCGAAGATACGCACTTCTTCCACGTGTTCTGTTTGAGGTGGTTGAACACCAACTTGACCAGGTCCACCTTCTTGGTCGCATCCGACGTCAGGCCCAACTCTGTCATCTGCTCATGAAGCTGGTTGACTGTCTTTTTGTTCAACTCTACCTTGGTTACCTTCTTCTGCTTCTTCGGGACGTGTTTCGCACACGAGAACGTCCCGTTAGAGGCATGTTCGTATCGTGCGGCAGTCTTGCACTTGTGACAGTGAATCGCTCCGACACCCGCAGACTCTCCCAGCACATCAATGATATTCCAGTCTACGATACGAACGTCCGCACGGGTGGTTCCTTCCAGGACACAGTAAGCAAGGTTGCGTAAACCTGGATCAAAGCTGATCACCTTCATTGTATGTTTGTCCTGTTAAGTTGTAAATGCCCTGTGACTGCACTTCAAATGTACCTGTTCAGCCGTTCAGGTTACGTTGGGTGCGGTATACTACGCCGTCGCCTTCAGTAGCGACAGCAGTACCGTCTTCGAGTCCGCCTTCCCAAACGGTATCCCCCGCTTCGTCAGGATCTCCTGCAGCTCCTTCTTCGTCTTAGCCTCCAGTGTATCCGTGTCGAGTGGCCCAGGCGGCCCATCCACCACCTCAGGCGCCGGGACCTTCTCCGACTGTCCGTCGTCCTCCTCGACCGAGACGCGGTCATCCTCGGCCTCAGGTGGCGCGGGAGCAACAGGGGCTTCGTTGGGACGAGGCGGCTGCAGCTGCTGCATGACGTCCGAGAACGCAGTCACAAGACTGTTCATGTTCGTGAACAGCTTCGTCTGCTGCCAATAGAGCCACGCAACCACACCAACCAGAGCGAAAACGACCGTACCAATCAGAGCAACCGCACCGACCATGGGATCAAAGGAAAGAGCCTCCATTTATGTTGACGCACGACCGGATTACTGTAAGTGAAACGAAGTAAATATCACCCACTAACAAATGTCGCGTATCCTCTACGTTCTGGCTGCTCTTCTTGTTTTGGCTCTCCTCGTTTCACAGACTGCGGCGGCTGCGAAGCCGGTCAAGCTTCCACCCACGAGTCCGTCTGCGACGGGTGATCACCAGTTTACGACCCCGGCAGGAAATACACTGCTGTACTAGTAAATGGGGGATAAGAATAGTGCCGTGGTTCACCCCCTCCCCACATGGGACTCTCTCACAGATGCCCAGAAACGCAGGTGGAGAATTATGGCAACTGACAAAATCAACGAAGAACAGCCCGACAAAGTGCAAACGGGGTCCAACGGCGATACGTTTATCGAGGATGAAATAGTTGAGACACGTGGGAAGAAACTGTTCGAGGAGAGTCTGCCGAAAGGTGGGCGTCGTCGTAAGACACGCCGTCACCGTCGTCGCCGCAAGACTCGCCGTCACCGCCGGTAAATCCCCCCGCGACGGCTGCGAAACCGGTCAAGCTTCCGCCCACGAGTCCGTCTGCGACGGGTGATCACCGGTTTACGACCCCGGTGGGAAATACGCTTCTTTACTGAGCCGCCGTTAGGATCGTCGGGTTTGGGCATGAGTTTAGCATGAGCATTAACAAGTTCTACTCGCTTTGCCTCTGTGAGCTTGTTTTTTGTATTCTTACTCAGATGAAGAAGAATTAAGATCATACTCGCAGTTCCAACGCGAACCCTTTCCTTCAGTTCAGGATCACCAACGCTATCAACCTTACTCGCGTCCGTCAAAAGTTTATCACCATATATGTCTGCGCCTTGGGTACATACCTTCTGGTTCACAGACTGGTAGACCGGGATAAGTTCTTCAGGTAACTCCGGAAACTGAGGTGACTGACACGGATCTTCCATTACCACTTACCTAGGAATCTTTCTCGGATCCGCGTCGGTAAATCTTCCAACCACCATACAATGAAGAAGTCGTTCAAGTACGCTCTAGCGTTGTTAGCTACAATTCTATTGATTTCGTTCTTCAGTCGTGAGCGGTTCACCACCATGTACCCGTCCTCTGAGGAACCGGAAAAGCCGGAGACACTCCTGCCTCCGTTTAGCTATGCTATGTTTACACAGGGCGGAGCGGATGTAACGCCGACACCCGACCAGATTGGAAATGACCTGCCGATGGGAAACGCTTAGAACTCCTCGTCGAACCGCAACTCACTCCCACCCATCGGACGCGAGTAATCAGACACCTTCTTCTCGAAGAAGTTGGTCTTGCCTTCCAGCGAGATCAGATCCATGAAATCAAACGGATTCATAGTCTTGTAGATCTTCGGTGCGCCCAATTGGACGGCCAGACGATCGGCAACAAACTCAATGTACTGGGACATGAGCTTGGCATTCATGCCAATCAGATAGCAGGGCAGCGCCTCACAGATGAACTCCTTCTCCAACTCCACGGCCTCCTTAATGATGGTGTGGATCTGCGTGGAACTCCGCGACTCCATTGTGTGATAGAGCGCGACTGCGAACTCGGTATGCAGCCCCTCGTCCCGCGAGATCAGCTCATTCGAGAACGTCAGACCCGGCATGAGACCGCGCTTCTTCAGCCAATAGATGGAGCAGAATGCGCCGGAGAAGAAGATCCCCTCCACACATGCAAAGGCGATCAGACGCGTCTGGAAATCATCAGGCGACTCGATCCACTTCTGTGCCCACTGGGCCTTGTGGCCAATGCAGGGGATGGTGTTGATGCCATCAAACAGCTTCGCCTTCTCGGCCTCGTCCTTGACGTACGTGTCAATCAGGAGGGAGTACGTCTCCGAGTGAATACCCTCCATCGCATTCTGGAAGGAGTAGAAGAGCTTGACGACCGGGGACGAGACCTCACGCTGAAACCGCGACGCCAAGTTCTCCTGGACGATCCCATCCGATCCAGCGAAGAATGCCAGGATGCGTCCAACAAAATGCTTCTCATCCGGGGTCAGCTTCGCCCAGTCGGCGGCATCCTTCGTGAAGTCAATCTCGTCCGACGTCCAGAACACGGCGAGGCTCTGTTTGTACTTGCGGTACAGGTGCTGCTCGGATGCCTTGATCGGGAAGAGAGTGAAGGACGCCATTACTATACTGCGAGGAAAGCGCCTAAACGAAAAGTTGTAGATGTAACACAATGAGTAGCACGTCAAATTTGCAGTCTCTGTTAACGTATGTGTTACGTCCGTCGTACTCATACTCGAACGGAGCCTTCACGACTGTAGTGAACCTTTCAAACATCAATCGCCTGACCGCGAATACGGTTACTTATCAGGTGCTGTACGTGGGTGACAGCAGTAACAACGTCTACGTCGGGAGCAACGCCGGAAACGCTGCAGTGTACGCTACGGCATGTAATGCTACGTGCAACGTTGGACTCGGGATATTGGCTGGAAACGGCGTTTCGAATTCATCCCTGTCTGAGTTCGTCGGATACTACTGTGGTGTGGGTACCTGCAACATCGTGGGGTCGATCGTGATGGGAGGCTATGCTGGATACGACGGTTCGAACATCAGCAACTCGGTATTGATCGGAACCTCGAATTCGATGACGTTGACGGGCTCAACCCTGGGTGGTCTGAATGGAATCTCGAATACCATCAGCATCGGAGGAAACGCAGGTGGTATCGGGAACTCGAACCTTTACATCGGTACGTCGACTGGATGCAACATGACAGGAAGTGGAAACATCTTTATTGGTCATGGTATGTACCTGGCGAACATTCCGTCGTATACGTATCTCCCAACCACAGCGGGTTACGTTACAAACACTTACTCAGCATCGTCCTCTAGCAACCTGTTCATTGGCCGTGGGGTCAGTAACATGCTGATCTCGGGGAACTTGGCAAACGGACTCGTGTCCATCGGGACTACAGACACATCTTCATATTCAGTCGCCGGTTTCGGAGCGATCAATACCGCTGCGTGGGGTGGAACGATCACGTCCCCGGCTGGAAGTGGATATGGATTCTTGGCGCTTGACGTTGGAGGATGGACACGCATTCGAACTGGACTTACGATCGCAACGGATCCCTACGCCCCCCTAGGAAACGGCAACGTGTCCAATGCAAAATATGAACTGGATGTCAACGGCCACGTGCGCGTTTCAGATGGATATGGTCTTCTTACGTACTCGAATTCCTATGGCGGTGTCGCGAGTAACATGCAGCTCCTCCTTTCGAACGTTGGCAGCGGTAGCACGACTGTGAATATTGGCACAGGGGGCGGTGGTGGTAGTCTCAATGTAAACGGTCCGGTGCAGACGACAGGGTGTTATACGGTACGCGGCACGACTACAATCGCCAGTTCAAGTACTATTACCCCCTATACGATGACTGCACCTGGACTCGTACAGGTGACGGTTATCGACACCGTGACATCTAATTACTATGTGAGTGCGAGTGTGGTTTCGACTGTATCCAGTGGGGCGAACTCGGCAGGAGCAGGCAGCAATGCGTTCGTGGGAAACGTTTTAGGTCCCGGTAACCTGGCGGTATCTGTAGTTGCATCGGCAGTGACGATATCAAACACAATCCCATCGCTGCGTACGATTTCGTATAACATCACGGTGTTCCCTACATCTTAAGTTTCTCGGTCATCTTGCGAATTGAGACTGACGATACACCCGACGCAGTGGAAATATCCGTCAACCGCCCACCCAGTACATGTGCGATCACCCCAGCCACAATGGTCTTGGGTGTATGCTCCATCTCAGGTAGTTTGTTCAGCAATAGAAGAATCGCATCGCGTTCCTTGTCGCCGACCCCAAGATCCGCACAGATCCGTTCAGCGATCCCCAGTTGTGTGTTCAGAACCGACGACACCTCGCCATCGAATCGACTAAGGCCCTTGCACATTGCCCGAATCGACACGTGGAACAAACTCGCGATCTCCTCATGGGTTCGCGTTGCGTTATGCTGACGACAGGCAGTAAACACCGCACCCGCCATCAACGCGCGGCGTGTTTCTCCCCGTGACTTTCGTGCGTCCTCGATCTTCTTGAACAACGCACATGCATCATGGCTGATGGCCTTCGGGAGTCCGATACGGGAACATGACGACTGGATGGCATCAAAGATACCCATCCACGATCGTTCACCGTGGCTCGAGAAAGACCACGATGACAGTTTCGCAATGGTCTTGGACTCCTCAGATTGTCCTGGAATCCTCCTTCGCATCATCATTGAACCGTAGGAAGAGTCGGGGAGTAGTTCGTTGGTGATACCACCCGTGCGGGAAGGGTCGTCTTCGGTGTTCGCGTAGATTCGCCACTCGGCACCTTCGTCCACAATGCTGCCGATAACCGTTCCACAATCTGTACACACATGTTCGCCATCAGCGCACGTAGAATTAACATGGTCGCAGTTCATGCTGTTGACGTTGGCTGTGTAGATGACTTTTCGTTTTCTTGAATCGTCCACAAATTGAGTGTGATGGCAATAGCTGCTATGATATGAAGGAGTGCATGGGATGTCATCTGACGACTGCGGGAATCTCCAAAACAGAACGTCGAGTCCATGTATCCCCAATGGTAGGCAATGAAGCCATACAAACAGGACAAGATTCCCAACACGGTGCCACCAGCACCGGCACGGTATGAGTTGTAGAGTTCAAGACCAATGACAGCCACCATTGCTGTGAAGTCGAAGGGACGGAACCATTCTTCGTGGATTGTGTGCCAGATTGAAGACGTCACTGCGAGTGTGGCCAACAGAACGGCACTCAGCCATTGACCGCCTGTCCATGCAACCCATGGTACCAAGAAGGCAAAGCCGGACGCAACGAGCTCGGGTTCCCGTATTATGTTTATCCGCGAATCGCTTCCGTCATGATCAAGTACCCCTCCAGCGCACTGAGAACATGGTAGAAAGCGTGAATGAGAACGTCACGTGGGTTCCGTGTGTCTTCCGTCGTTCCGGGTAGCGAGTAGATGTAGTATCCGAGCACCAGCTGAACTGAAATCAGCAGGAACGCATTCGGTCCGAGGTAGAAGGCGTACGTCAGACCAATAAAGTGGTAGGCTAACACGAAAAAGACGTCGAGCGACCGGATGGTGGAATTGTGATCGATGTGGTAGAGAAACGAAAAGATGCCAACGCCTCCCGCGCAAAACACACCTGCCCACTTCTTACGGCTATACGCTGCCCATGCCGGGAACACGAAGAACAGGCTTGTTGCCATCAATGCAGGGTCGACCACGCTCATTGTGTATTGAACATACTTGAAAGTGCGACGGGATCATAGACTTGTGGGCGGTAATTCGTTAACAAACTCGGGCGGCCGCGATTCATCTGCTGCTTCGTCCAAGAGATCAACAGATAGTCATTGTTCACAGGCCACACTGCGAACCCGGATTCCGATAACACGTTGATCAGGTACTCTCGCGCCTCTGTGATCTTGAACAGTGGGTATCCAAAGACAAACTTCGGAACCTCGAAGATCGTGTACGGCGCATCGACTGCGTGGATGGCCTGTTTCTTGATCTGGGCGTAGATCTGCGACAAAACAGGGCGCATCGCGGACATGCGGCGTTCGCGTTGATTTTCCTGTTCTTGGATGACGTCTCGGGCTTTCAGCATCCTTGCTCTTGACAGGTAGAATGTTCAAGGCATTGGCACTCGGAGGAGGAGGTATTCGGGGGTTCCTGATTTTCGGGGCCTTGAAGGCACTGAGTGAACGGCAAGAGTTAAAGTTCCCAGATGGAATCTACGGATGTTCCGTGGGGTCTGTCATCGCCACTGCCGTCGCGTTCGGGTTGAGCTACGAACAGATGGAGGAGATCGGATACAAGTTCGTGAACACGTCGGCATTTCTACCCTCGTACCGTCATGCAACCATTCTTGCCTTCACCCAGAAGAAGGGTCTGTTCACGATGGACCTGATGGAAGAGTTGTTCCTCCGAATCTTCGACTCTGTGGGTATCGACCTCCGCGGAAAGATGATTTCGGACACTCCGCAGAAGCTGTACCTCCTGGCGTCGAACATCACGACTCAGCGCCCGACATTCCTGACCGGCAACATCTCACTCCTTGCGGCCATGAAGGCGTCATGTTGTCTTCCGTTCATCTACCACCCCCAGGTGATTCACAATCAGCTCTACATCGATGGCGGCGTGTATGCGGAGAACATGTACGATGCTGTTCCCAAGGGAACACTGGTCCTCGATATTGCACATATCAAACAGGCCATTTTTCCTTCGACTCTCGACACCATCTCTGTCTTCGATATGGTGCGCACGTTGTGGGCTGGACTGAGGTCGGTTCGTGTTCACGCAGATGCTGTCAATCTGAATATCGACGGAATCTACCTGTTGGACGAGTTGAAGGATGAGGATAAGAAGCGTATGATTGATGCCGGGTATGCACAGGCCTCACGCTTCCTCTCCAAGCGTCTTTCGAAGGAAGTTGAGAATGTTGTCAGCGGTGACCACACGGTCGAAGTCGTAGACGCCATTTGAGGTCTCGAGCTTGATCGTCGGATATCCATTGACCTCATACAGTGACGTTGTCTTCGGATCCTTGTCACCGTCTACTTGAACTGGCTCGACGACAGTCGACCCGAACTTCGGCTTAGAACTCAATGCAGCCTTGACCTTGTCCCACTCGGGCATCGCCTTCTTTGAGTGACCACACCAGGTTGTATAGAAAAAGTACAGCTTTGCCGTGTTGGTGGGGACTTCACGCTTAGGACCCGTCTTCCACCAGAACCGATATACGAGAACCAGAATCAAGACGAGGATGGCGGCTTCGATCCACATTGTTGAAGGAAGCGAGAAATTGTACGCTGCTTTTCATGCCAGATCCGATAGGCCTCCTGAGGCGTTACTCCTTCCTTGATCTGAATCCACGCAATGTCCGTGGTCATCCTCTCTGGTTCATATGGACGGGGTGAGATCGTCAACCAACGTCCATGAAAACGAACTGCCTTCATATTAAGTTAGATTCTTGGGTAAGGGGTAAATGGAAGTTATAGGCAAAGTCGCCCTTGCCATGGCACTGAACTACGGTGTTCACTATACCTCTATGATGGCCTACAACTGGATGTGCATACCGCATACGATCCGAGACGTGGCGCACACGCTCTTTACGACTGCGAGTCCTGCGTGTTCGACGCTGTTGGTCGTGGGTCAACAGACACAGAATGCCTATGGAGCTGCCGTCACGACGGGGGTTACAAGTTTGATATTGGATGCGCTTAAGTCTGCTGCTTAAGCCAGTCCGCCGCTCGGGAAGCCGACCAGTCCGGCACCGATACCGAATCCTGCACCCGTCCGCGCCGACGAACCGACGCTAGGCGCATAGACGTCGAGGATCGCAAACGTCGCCGTCGCAACCAGGGCGATCATACCCACCTCCGACGCCTTGAGCGTCTTGCCCGGCAGGACGTACGCAGCAATGGCCACGGCGAGACCCTCGAGGGCATACTTCACGAGGCGCATCAGAAGATCACTCATATCCACTCCAGACGACGTAGGCTTCGGCTTAGACTCCATTTGTTTGTAAGCTACGAGTATTTTTTATGTACCCGACGAAGACGGCATGGAGAACCGGTATCCAACAATCACCACTGCAGCAGTCCAGATCACCCACCACGAGATGTATCCGGATACAAAACGCAGGACGATCCAGAACACAAGAGCGTGGACAAGAGCCGTGGTGATGTCGCCGTGGGCACTGTTCGGCAGGGAGAGCAGAACACCGGGCGTTAACAGAACGAAGAGAAGCGCAGTGGTGAGGAGGTCGTACATTATTCACTGCGTAGAAAGGACTTTCAAACTAAGCACCATACACAATAAATGCCCCGTGAGCTTCAGACACTCCCGAAGACAGAGGACGACGGAACCCCCGTTGATTTTTTGGATGAGGACCCCGAGATTCCGACCCAGAAGTACTGCATCATCTCCTTCCTCAGCCCGGAGAAGGTGATCAAGCAGAAGAACGAGTTCATGTTCGAGAAGTTCATCGAGTGGATGGACTATGACTGGAAGATCAAGGGCATGGAGAAGTTCATGGCCTTCCTCGCGTCCAAGTACAGCCTCAAGGTGGACGACCTGTTCAAGGATGCCCAGGAGTTCACGGCCGTCCATAACGCCGACGTGAAGAAGACGGACGTTAAGGAGCAGTTCGCAGTGTTTCAGCTCAAGAACGAGAAGGATCTCCAGGAGATGTACGACAACAAGGTGGAGTTCCAGACGAACATGCGCGGTGTCAAGGTGCGTCGCTGCTTTGCGTCGGTTGAGGAGACGCAGATGTTCGCCAAGGTGCTCCAGCGCCGCTACCCGAAGGACAACCTGTTCATCGGCAAGGTCGGTGCGTGGCTTCCGTGGGATCCTTCGGAGCACCTGATGCCCGAGGTGGAGTATGCCGAGAAGGAGCTCAATGAGCTGATGCGCAAGTACAAGGAGAACGAGGTGAATAAGGAGATGTTCTTCGCGGAGCAGCGCGACGATTCCATCAAGAAGCAGAAGGACGAGAACGACCGTCGTCGCAAGGCCAATGCACTGGAGGCGGTGGGTGCGAACCGGGCCAACACGGGCGGTGCGGCCCAGCTGGAGGATGTCGTGGCGTCTGCCTCCATGCCCGTCCACCCTTCGGAGGGTGTGCTTCGGGAGTGACGAAGTAAAGTCTGGGGGGTAAGTAATGGTCCGTCGTAGTTTGAAAAGGGGAGGCCGCGAGGATCCAGTTACGACTCGGTCACATACTGAACCGGCACCGACTGTGTCCGAGGGTAAACCTCAGTCGACTGAGGTCAAGATACCCGGGAAACTTAAACCGTTGCTCGAAAAGACTTGGGCAGTTCCGATTGAGCCCGGTCAAGGTTTTCGCGACGAAGCATTCGAATCTCTTCAGACCTTTGTGTTGTCAAAGCTACCGGAACACCACAAGACGCTAGCAACCAATATTCTTGCTGAGATAGACAGGACGCTCAAAACACCGCCTCCGACGGGAGGTGGGCTCCGGCGGACTATGCGCGGAGGGGTACTCACTCCGCTACTGTACCTCAAGTGCTGTGTCTACGCATTGTTACTTGTCATCATAGATGGTCTGTCTGTAACACCCAGTCTCATATTGACTGCCGCAGTAGTGGCGGGAGCGGGTGTGTCTATATTGGGCACGATTCTAACGGTTGTCGCGGGAAACTCCACGGTGATTGGGACAGCGACTCTTACGGCGACTCTTACGGCAAAGGCGATGAGTTTGTATACCCAGCTCACAACGCCTAGGGTTTACGGTGAAGCACTCGGTGAGGACGATGCCGCAGAGGAGGTGCTGCCGCAGTCAATTCAGTCAATTATGCGTACAAATCTGGCTCAACCTGCGGTGCCCCTTGGGACGCAACCGTTTATGTTTGTTCCAGACGAAGACGCCGTCCGGGCGGCATACGCCCAGGAGGGAGAGATTCCGCCCGCCGACGCGACGCCCGCGACCCCCCTGCACTTCTTCATGCGCCAAGTAATGGATAATCCCAAACTTGCAGCGACATTAACGAAAGCTCTTGACCCTCCCGAGACACTCGCTGCTTCCGCTACAAAAATCATTACCCGGACGTTTTTGTTCATTTTCGCAGTGTTCTATCTCAGAAAGCTGATTGAGGTCATATCAAAGGAGGAGGCTGACCAAGCGGCAGCAGTACGTCTGAATAATCCGCCGGCGGCGGCGGCACTTGTCCTGGCGGCACCGGCTCCTGTGGCGGCGGCTATTGTTCCTCTTGTTCGTGTTGTGGCGGCTCGGGCGGCACCTGCGGCGGCACCTGGGGCACGGGCACGACGACCGAGTAGGGCGGCGGCAGCAGCAGCAGCAGAAGCGGCTTTGGCGGCGATGGGGGGAGACTCGGGTGCGGAGGGTGATGTTGAAGGTGGTCGTCGTCGCACTAACCGTCGCCGGCACCACCGACACCGCCCTTCCGCACCCACACGGAAGGGGCGGCGTTCCTCTTCTGGGCGGCGCCGGGTGTCCATTCGCCACCTGCGAGGATAGCCGAGTGGAACGGCTGATTGTTTGCCCACAAGGATGAGTCGCACATCTTGAACGGCGGGTGATCGGCGGCCTTGTACCAGAAGACCTGGTCCTCCAGTCTGTTCGAACTCACGTTGTTGCAAATCACCAGACATTCGAAGTTCTCGGTACATTGGTCCATGAACGTACAAAACATCTCAAACGTTGGAAACATACCCGCGTAATTCTCGTAGATCCTACGACGATTACCTAGGATATTCTCACGGAGAACGAAGACAAAGTCCACGTTGGTACGCAGGTTTGGCGTGATGCCTAACGGATACTGCATGGTGATGATGGTCATCATATCAATGTGACGGCCGTTCATGAACACGTACCGCGTGGATTCCTCCTTGATCCACGAGGAATCGTACAAGCAGTCGTCCAGGATCAAGAAAGCACGAGGGTCAATGCTGGATTGACCACCGCCTCCGGTCTTGGCTGTGTTCCGCTTCTGCTTTATCACCATCTGGCGCTTGATTACGTTCATCACAATGTCCGGGCTGTACTTGTCGTGAATGAATTTGGAGGGCACCATATGCTGAAAGAACTCGTTGGCCACCTCTGTGCCGGAGATCACAGTTCCAACGGGAAAGTCATGCTGTGTATTGTAGAGAATATCGCGAACCAAGAACGATTTTCCCGTGTCCTTCTTTCCAATCACCACAATCATCGGACTCTTGCGAGAATCAATCTCACATCGATCCTTAAGCATATTGATGTCGAACTTGCGTAGCTGGAAGTTCATTACTCTGACCGGTAGAAAGTGTTCCGCGTCTGCTTACGATGTTTCATTCCCCTGCCGTGAACACAATGGTGAAGGATTTGAGGACTCAGGCGGTCGATATGAAGCTTCACCGGCTTCCGAAGCTCCAAGCTGCGCAGTGGAACCTGACCCACACCCAGTCTTTTTTCCCGTCGCTCGAGCAGCTGTTCAAGACGGAGACACTGACGTCCATGGCAGACTATGGAATCAAGCTGCCCGAAGAAGTCGAGTCTGTGGTGGATGCAACACACATCAAGACCACGAAGGGACAGACACTTGAGGTGCATCGCAAGATCACAATGATTCTGAGTCCGTTCAAGACCATGAAGGGTGAATACTCTGCACCTGGCCTCCCGAAACCCGCGGAGACGGCAAAGAGTTATTCAGAGCAGATGCAGAGTCCCCACACGGCGGCCTACGTGGGTGCGTTAGCCTCCTCAACCCTGTCGACGTCGGAGTGTCCTCATTTTCCTCGTGTCTACGGCGTGTATGCGGCCATGTCGTCCAAGCACGAAGTCAACATCTCCGATGACTATGAAGAGCTGTGCGAACGCAAGTGGTTCGTCGACAATATCGGGAAGACATTTGAACTGCGTCTGCGTGGCGAAGGCGGTGAAGGGTTCACGCATACCCGTGGGCAGCGGGTGGCGGTCCAGGTGGGCGAGGATATCGATCTGGACGCAGAGGATGTGACAGCTGAAGCTGTTCCTGAGCCGACCGTGGAAGGCGTGGTGGAAGAATATGAACTGCCTTCGGATTCCGAGTACAGTGAAGAGTCGGAGTCAGACGACGAGGATGTGTACGAGATCCTCTCCTGTGACTGCAGCGAAGGCTCTGAGGAGGAGGAAGAGGAGAGTGTCGGCGACGACGAGTTTGCGTGGGCCACCTTCACGGAGGTGCCGGTGGTAACAACGGTCATGGAGAAGTGCAAGGGAACTTTCTACGACCTGATGAGGACGACCGACGATGCCCAGAAGCACACTGCCTGGGTTGCACAGATTGTGTTTGCTCTGGCCTACGCCCAGCGCACCTTTGGCTTCCTTCACAATGACCTCCACGGCAACAACGTGATGTACGTGCCGACGACGGAGGAATTCCTGTTCTACCGTAACCATGGCGTGACGTACCGTGTGCCGACGTACGGTATTCTGATGAAGATCATCGACTTTGATCGTGCAACCTTCTCCGTGAAGCTGACGGGTATGAAGGAACCGCGATTCTTCATGAGTTCGCAGTTCAAGCCGGACGAGGAGGCAGCTGGACAGTACAACATTGAACCGTATCACGACGCAAAGGCGCCGCGCATCCCCCTGAATCCGTCGTTCGATCTTGCCCGGTTTGCCTCGAGCATGTTTTGGGATATGTTTCCCGGAGGACCGACCCAGAAGACGGATCATCCACTGTTTGAGATGTTCAAACACTGGACGACGCTTCCGGACGGAACGTCGGTGATTTTCAGGAAGAAGGGTGATAATCACGACCGCTACCATGGCTTCGATATGTACAAGGCCATCACGCGGTACCTCAAGGAGAGTGCGGTTCCGAGGAAGGAGATTTCAAAGTTCAATCAGTATGTCGTACCGTCGTCGCCTACGACGAAGGTGTTGGTGATCTCGGACTAGGTACCTACTTGCCCACCATCTTGTACACCATCTTGTGCGTCAGCGTCCACACAAGTCCAAAGACCACCGCGTGGGTCAGCGCCACCGTGATGCGGCTGCCACCCGGCGGCAGGGAGAGGAGGACACCCGGCGTCAGAACGAAGAAGAGAACGGCGGCATACAGGGACATGAACATTTTGTTTGTATGAAGTTGAGAAAGTTTATCAGAAGCTGGGCTTCCCAGTAAACATATCCTGCACCGCAGTCACCATTGGCTCCGCTGCATCCGCCCCACCCAACGCATACACCACTCCGGCCGTGAGAGCACCGGCGCCACCAACCACCTTGGCCGCGTCGATCGGATCGATCGGCTGCTCCTTGCCCCGACGATCCATTACGTACATGACTAAAACCACCACAACGACTGCACCAATGATTAAGCCATACGTGTAAACCTCCGACATTTATTGGGGACTCTATTTTTTTATACCTGTGCTCAAACGAATCAAAGGTTCAGAGAGACTGTCTCGTTTGCTGTCACCTTGACGGACTCGTCGTCGTCGTCGGTTTCGAACTCGGAATCGTCGAGCTTGACGTCCTCACCCAGGGAGATGGCAGGAGGTGCATCCGAGTCATCGTCAGACTCTTCGTCGAACTGCACGGCCTTGGGAGGCTCGGGGGGCGTCTCTACGAGCGCAGGAGCCGGGGCAACCGGGGCAGGAGGCGCCTCCTCCTTCGGTGCCTCGGGGGCAACCTCTCCAGCGTCGCTCTTGAAATAGGCGGCGCTGATATCCTTCCAGGGAATGAAGCTGTCAATCACCTCGTTCATCGCACCTCCAATCATCGTCTCGATATCGCGGCGGTTACGTGCCTGTTGCTCAGACGTCACACCCACTGTCTTGAACAGGTAGGCGGATGACCACGAGAGACGTGCGGACTGCTTGTAGAGGTTGTGAACAAACGTCTCCACAGACGGGCGCTTGAAGTCGATCTGCACCTGAGCCTTCTCTGTCTGTTGGAGTGCAGCAAATGCACGAATGTAACTGACGAACACGCCCAGCAAAAGATCCTCCAGGTACTCGCACTTCGACACTGTCGTGATACGCTCCACCTCCTTCTTCAGTGTCTCCGGGCTCCACTTGGGGATCTGTGTGAGCAGGTTCTGGAATGTCTTGAGGATCTGATCAGGTTGACCGTTGCGCTCACATGCTGTCTTGCCATTGTCGTAGATGCTCCAGAGACCATCCGCGACATGAGGAACGAGCACCCGTGTAAGGTTCTCGCGGAGGCTTGACTTTACGAACTCAGTGCTCATTTGTTTAGAGACGAGTCTAGGAGTTTGACTAAACCGACGCAGGATGCCGAAGTTCGTTCTTGTATTGATGATTCGCAATGAAGAGAAGATCCTGAAGAGGTGCCTGGACGCTGTAAAGGACGTGGTTGACGCATACTGCATCTGTGACACAGGATCAACAGATACTTCACGTGAGATCGCAGCTGAGTTTCTTAAGACACACGACGGATGCTTAACGAGTGAGCTGTGGACGGACTTTGGTCACAACCGCACATTCAGCTTCCGTAACGCTCAGACCTACTTGAAGAAGACCGGTTGGGACTTGAAGGATACATACGGTCTCCTCCTCGACGCAGATATGGTGTTTGTTCCTGCGAAGCTCAGGACAGCTGCGCTTGACCACGAGGGGTATACGATCGTGCAAAAGGCCGGACATCTCGAGTACCCGAACACTCGTCTGGTTCGCATGGATTATGCGTGGTCGTGCCGTGGCGTGACGCACGAGTATTGGGACGGTCCCACGACTCACCTTCCAGTTGACGTCTGCTATATCGACGACCACAATGACGGTGGATGCAAGGCTGACAAATTCGAGCGCGATGTGATGCTCCTCGAACAAGGACTGAAGGACGAGCCTGAGAATGGGAGGTACATGTTCTACTTGGCTCAGACCTACAACGGAGTCGGGCGTCTGAAGGAGTGTATTGCAATGTACAAGAAACGCATCGCCATCGGTGGATGGGAAGAGGAACTGTGGTACAGTCACTACATGATCGGAAAATCGTGGAAGGAGCTGAAGAACATTCCAAAGTTCGAACAGTGGATGCTCATGGCTCATGAGCGTCGCCCATCACGCGCTGAGCCGGTCTACCAACTTGCGAAACACTTCCGCGAGACATCCCAGCACCACAAGGCGTATCATTACACGCAGATCGGTCTGTCGATTCCGTTAACAACTGACGCTCTCTTTGTGGAGACGGATGTGTATACCGGACTTTTCCAATACGAAGCCACGATTCTCATGTTCTACATCGGCCAGTGTCGCCGCGGCCTTGAGCTGTCTGCGAAGTACCTTCTGGAAGACCGTCCTCATCAGGACAATGTGTATACCAACATGCCGTTCTACATCGAGCCTCTTACGTACCCTGTCAAGGCTCACCCGATTGATCGTGACGTGTTTGGTGAAGATTTTCACCCGACGTCCGTTTCGTTGTTCATGAAGGATGGGAAACTCATGCACAATGTCCGCTTCGTGAATTACACAATCAATCCTCAGACCGGAAGTTACTTGATGAAGAACGACGGGGAGATACGCGAGAATGGCATTGTGCGCACACAGAACGCAGCCTACAACCCCACTACGGGGGAGCTGACGAAGATGCGAGACGATTCTGTTACTCTGAAGCGGAAGGAGGGTGCACATATCGTAGGACTCGAAGATGTGCGTGTCTACTCCAATGCAGCCGGAACCCTCTGTTGCACGGCTACAAGCTGGGAGTACACCGACAAGATCCGCATTTTCCAGTCTGAATACGACCCTGTACAGGGCGTGTACTTGAAGCCTCGGATCCTGAAGTCTCCCGGGGAACAGGACTGCGAGAAGAACTGGTTAGCCGTGAATGGGACCAATGACATCATCTACGGGTGGAACCCGTTGCGGATGGGCGTGATCAGGGACGACGAGTTGGTGTTCCACACGGAACACAAGACACCGTGGTATTTCAAGCATTTCCGCGGCTCAGCAGTTGCCATCAAGCCCCCACAGTACCCCGGTGAGACGTGGGCGTTGGTGCATACGGTTGAGTACGTGCAGCCACGTAAGTATTTCCATCTGTTTGTCCGCCTGGGTCAGCACTACGCCCCTAAGTACATCAGTCGTCCCTTTGTGTTCAAAGGAAAAACGATTGAGTATTGTATTGGCTGTATGCCTGACCCCGCCTTCACGACACTCACGTGTATCTTTTCCACGATGGACGACAATCCTCGCAGCATGGAGATCCCGGTGTCGAGTCTAGAGTGGATTCAGGTGTAGAGCTGACGCCAAGACTCGTTCATGGGGGCCGCAGTGTCCTTGAGAATGTGACGAGCCGTCTCCACGTCAATTGTACATGGGAGCGTAACCTTCTTGTAGAACACGTACTCCTTGGCCGTCTGTTCGTCTGCAATGCGAAGGAGATTGATGCGCGTCACCAATGACTCAACACACCGAATCAGATTACGAACACCCTCCTCCTCCTTACTGAACTCCTCGATCATGTACTTCACCGCATCCTCTGTGAGGGTCAACTGACCCGTCAGCTGAATACGGTCCAGAATCTGTGGCCATACGTACTTGGTAAGAATGTTCTTCTTGTCCTCGCAATTGTATCCGGAGCAGTTGATGACCTGCATACGATCCTTGAGAATCGGATGAACCTTGGACTCGTCGTTGAACGAGAACACGAACAGGCACTGGCTGAGGTCAAAGTCCACACCGGCAAAGTAGCGATCGTGGAACTGGGTGTTCTGCGACCGATCGGTGAGGTGGATGAGCATGGACACAATCTCGTCACCGTGCGAGGTGGTGGACACCTTGTCAAGCTCGTCAAAGTAGAGAACCGGGTTCATGCACCGGGCTGTCATCAGCGAATCTGCGATACGGCCGCACATCGACCCCTCGTAAGTGAAGGAATGTCCTACGAAGTTGGCCGAGTCGGATGCACCACCCAGCGAGAAGAACTCAAAGGGGCGGCCGAGTACCTGTGCAACACCGTTCTTGGCGAAGGATGTCTTTCCCACGCCCATCGGACCCTTGAGCGCGATCACATTGCCGACCGAGCCCGGATTCGAGATCCACTGAGCCAGGGTCTGCATGATCTGCGTCTTGGCCGAGGGCATACCGTAGACAGCCTTGTCCAGCGTCTCGCGGGTCTTCGAGAGGAACTTGGCACATGGCTCTGCACCGTCCGAGAGCTTCACGGGGAGAGGCACCATCTTTCCAAACGGGATGCGAAGGAAGGAGTCGACCCACGTGCGAAGCTTGTAGCCCTCAGAGCTGTCCATCTCATTGAGGATATCAACCTTCTTGATGACGGACGCCTTCAATGAGTCGGGAATCTCCAGGTCCAGGACACGGAACTTGTAGGGGACATCGCCCTCATTCACCAGACCAGAGATTCGCTTCATCAGCTCATTGAGCCGACGGCGCTTCGACTTGGACTGATCCAGGTAGTACTCCTCCTCGTCATCATTGAGCTCGATGCTCGGTGACTCAACCTCCTCGCGCGTACGGCCCTTCTTCCCACCGTACTTCTTCTTGAGGTGCTCAAGAAACTCGTCCTCGGACTCCGACTCGGACTCCGACTCGTCCTCTGACTCATCCTCAGACTCGTCGGCTCCAATGACAAGCTTCCCCTTACCTCCAACGATGGTGTGGAGGTGAAGCTTGACAGATACCTTGGATCCCTTGGGCAATGAAATAACAGGTGCCTCGTCCTCGTCCTCGTCCTCCTCCTCTTCGGTCTCCTCTTCCTCTTCTTCGTCGGGAATGTACTCCTCCTCGCTGCTGCTGTCGTCCTCGTCCTCTGGCTCGGGGTTCAGCGTCTCGTCCTTGACCCATGTCGTCGAGTTCTTGCGCTTACGGAGATTATACCGAGGGGGCATCTTGCTGCCTCACAAGGAAAAAAACAAAACACATTCGTTTTTTGGAGACTTAGAGTAATGAGTGAACTTGAGAGCATCAAGGCTATCGCTGACGAGCAGCTTCAGATGTTGGCTGCTCGGGATGCCAATCTACCATCCGTCCTGGCAAGTACACGCATCGTTGAAGCCTTCCTGAAGTCCAAACGTGTGATGTGTTACGGCGGAACGGCCATCAACAACCTCCTCCCGAAGGCCGATCAATTCTATGGACCGGACGAGGTTCCAGATTACGACTTCTTTAGCGAAACACCACAGGAACATGGGATGGAGTTGGCCAATCAACTGGCCGCGGCGGGTATTGAGAGCGTTGAAGTCAAACCCGGTGTTCACCTTGGTACCTACAAGGTGTTCGCAGACTACCACGGTGTAGCCGACCTGACATTCATTGTTCCGAAGATTTTCAGTCATTTGTGGAACGAGAAGATCACACGTCACGGTATCCATTACGTGCCTCCGGACTTTCTCCGCATGTCCATGTACCTGGAACTGTCGCGCCCAGAGGGTGACGTATCGCGCTGGGAGAAGGTCTACACCCGGCTGTCTCTGCTGAACAAGCAGTACCCGATCGTATGCAAGAAGGTTCCATCCGAAGTTGATCAGTTGGATGAAAAGCACAAGAAGGAGACGATCGCCATGCTCAAGAAGAACCCTGTTGTGTTGCTAGGATTCTCCGCCGTGTCTCGCCACGAGAAGAAGGCGGTATGGTACACTCCAGTCACACTTCTGGCTGAAAAGGAGACCATTGACAAGCTGACCAAGGGACACAAGACCGAACACTATGAGGCGACAGAGATCCTTCCGGCACGGACGGATACACTGGGCTCAGATGGCGAGGTTCTGTATACATTCTACGAGACTCAGGCGTGTCACAGCTACCACATGACAGGCGACGGGATACGGATCGGGAGCATTCCGACCCTGCTCACGTTCTTCATGGCGATGATGTATTCGGGTGAGTCCAATGACGATGTGTCACGGCTTATCTGCGTGGCACAGCGATTGGTGGAATTGGCAGACGACAAGCCCCAGCGCAGGTACGTGCTCGTAACCCCAAAGACCTGCATGGGGACCCAGAAAGAACTGCTAGATTTGCGTCGTGAACGCGTAGAGCTGTACGAGAAGGCCAAGAAGGACAAGACATCCCCCGATTTCGTGCAGTATTTCTTCACGTACAATCCTACAGCAACCAAGACAGAACGTGCAAAGACTCGCGAGTTGCTCAAGAAGACCCGCAAGGCTAGGCTTAAGGATACTGCTGAGTAACCGGGATCGTATTCGAGATATTGATTGTAACCGCTGATACCGCCGGGGCCGGGTACTGTGGTGGGATCGTTGCGATCGGGAGAAACTGATTGCTGAGACCGTTGGAGATGTTCGGAGATGTCCATGCGATTCCGTTTCCCATGCCGACGTTGCTGCTACCTGGAACGTTGTTTCCACCGTTAAATTCGCGCAACCCCTGTTGCACCTGAAAAAGGAAGTTATAGCTGTTTTGAACGCCCTTCGAACGATAGGCGTTCACGCCGGTGTATTTTGAATTTTCCGGATTGTTCGTCGTGAACATCAGCTTCAGCCTGTTCTGCGTGACAAAGTCAGACGCATCTCGAATGCGCATTCCCTGGAGCCCAGAAAGCGTAGACCCGTTTTGACTACCGGAACTCATTTACTTAGCTGTTATATTTTATCGCCCCGTGAACCAGGTGATGTCGAGGTAGGCTCCCGATGGGGGTGCTGTGACCAAGGAAGCAGGAGGTGCCGCCGCGGCGTGAAGCCCGATCTCCGAGGCTGTCAGTATGCGAGAGTAGTAGGTCAGACCGCCAATCTGGCCGTCGAATCCCGAACCTGCAATCTGAACCGGCGCGTCGACCTGCTTCGGAAGCTGATTGAGCGTATGGTGCTGACGCAGAATACCGTTGATGTAAATATCCACCCCATACTGCGAGATCACAATCGCAAAGTGGATCCACATCTTCGCAGGAATGTTCGAGATCAGAATAGACTCGGTTGCGCCGTAGGTTGCCACCTTGACAAGTAAGGCGTTGGATGTGCTGTCGATATACAGTCCGGGACAGTCCTCTCGAGAGAAGACCATGCGCTGTTGACCATATCCAACGGTTGTGAAGTCGTTAATATCCAACCAGCCTTCGAATGAAAACACAGCCCCTCCTTCCTGGTTGTTCGACCTCGGAAGAGACGCATGTGACGTCAGTGGGACGGTTCCACTCTGGGTGGCTGTCTGGATTTGTACAGCAGACGGGTCTCCGGGCTTGGAGAAGAACCAGAACGCGAGTATAAGAAGAACTCCGACACCGACTCCGACTGTTAGACCATCCATTGTTCATTACTTAGAAACAAACCCTCTAGCGGTGAGACGCAGGACAGGGCGTTTCGGTGGCTGAACAGGTGGTGGCTGTGGTCTCGCAGCCATATATACGAGCGGCAGGGTCTCTTCGTATGAATGTGTGGCTTGGTACTCGAGTGTACGAGGATCAACATGCCGCCCACCCAGGTTGTAGATGTAATGAATCCGCCCAGGTTCACTGCGAGTCTCGTTCTTGAGAAGACCTGTTCTAACCAGTCCGATCGACCACTTCAAATCCTCCCCCCGCGTCGCATCTTCGAATGACACAAGCCGGGCAATATCATTTAGCATCGGGTTCAGGTGGTTAGGTGGCCGAACGAACACGCCATCCACATACATCTTGCCACTCAGCGGAAACTCCGTGCTGTGTGTGAACGTGTGTGGACCCATCTGACCACGAATCCGCATGACATCCTGAGCCGTCTGGAAGCACGTGAAGAAGTCCTCGAAATACGCATCCGTCACTTCGTCATCGTCGTCGATGAACGCAGAGTACTTTCCGTTTGCGGTTTCGACCAGGTGTTTCCGCTTCAGTCCTACGCTCTTCTCGCGGTTATCAACATCCTCGTTGATCTCCAGACGCAACCCAGGACAGAGTCGTGCGAACTTTTCACGAATGACCCCCTTCAGT
>Ga0136642_1000456_pt1 | contig 21772 bp, 15 predicted proteins | sample LowCatLa1302831Y_FD_115313 | JGI IMG/M metagenome (GOLD analysis project Ga0136642, IMG submission 115313) | Freshwater microbial communities from Lower Cathedral Lake, Yosemite National Park, California, USA - 13028-31Y | ecosystem: Environmental > Aquatic > Freshwater > Lake ... | reverse complement strand
CACCGCGACAATCCGTACTCGTCGTCGTCCTCTCTCAAGGCGCCGACCGGTCATCTTACAGTTCATCCAGTTATCAAGTTCGAAGAGACTGCAGTTGTTCAGTGCGTTCGTCTCGACGATTTTGCGCCTCTCAAGGATACGACAATTGATTTCATCTGGGCAGATGTGCAGGGTGCTGAGGATCTTGTCTTTGGAGGCGCAACCGAGACCTTGAAGCGTACCCGGTTTGTCTAGACGGAGTATGCAACGGATCTGTACGAGGGACAACTGAATCGCGCACAACTTCTTAATGTGTTTGGCAAGGACTGGATTGTCGTCCACGACTATGGAAATGGACGTGATGGCGATATCCTGCTCAAGAACATCGCGATTGCATAATCCAAACCACAAATGCAGGTAGGTCTCTACCACCATTTATGGTTTTGTTTTGAAGTTTGATACCGGAGGTCTCTAGTTGCTGTACGCAAGACCGCCCATGCCGGACATCACGCGCAGCACGTTGTAGTTGACGGCGTAGACGCGAACCTGCGCCGTGCGACCACCGCGCACCGTGTTGACAGACACCGTGAGCTGCAGCGTCGCCTTGTCGATACGTGAGAAGTTGCACGAACCGCTCGGCTGGTGCTCCTCGGGCTTCAGGGCAAACGAGTACACGTTGATGCCCGGCGCCGGCGTGCGCGTGTGGTGCTGGTACGGTTGCACCACGCTGAAATAGCGACCCTCGCGCTCCGTGAAGCGATCCTGACCGTTGAGCTGCAGCTTGCCAACCTCCACCGGGTTCTTGCCCGTGCAGCGCACACCGGACTCGAGCACCACCTTCGCGAGGAGGTAGTTCGTCGTGTCCTCGAAGAGCGCCGCCTGGTCGCCCGCGCCCGTGAGGTTCGTGTCCAACCAAGACGCGCCCGACAGCGAGGGACCCTGGGCGACACCCAGACCCGGGAGGTAGGGACCCGAGGGACCATCCGTCGTCGTCGGGACCAAGTTGCCCGAAACGCCACCACCCAGCGAACCGCGCGCAAGGACGTCCATGATCACACCCTCCGTCGAGAAGTCGTCGGAGTAGTTGAACGGCTGGCATCCGTTGACCTCCTGGATGAAGGTCGTCTGGGCGCCCGGGTTCGAGCAGTCCACGAACGAGTCGCGCTGGCACACCCACACCAGCTCCTTCACCGGGTGGTTAAAGTTCAGCTGGATCTTGTTGCTCGAGCTCGTGATCGACTCGGCACCCGTGAACTGCAACTGCTCAATCAGGTACTCGTGCGACTGCTGGGCAAAGCGGCGACGCTCCTCCGTGTCCAGGTAGACATAGTCGATGTACAGCGACGCGGCAGTGAGCGACTGAACCGCCGTCGTTGCCGTGCCCTCGTAGTACACGCAGTTGACCCACTGCTCGAACTCCACGTTGATGCGCACCTCGTGGTACTGGAGCGCGATGAGCGGGATCGCCAGACCCGGGTTGCGGCAGAACCAGAACTGCAGCGGGATGTACAGCGTCTTGGCAGGCGTGCCGGCACGGGGCGCGCACGTGTTCGTCAGCTCAGCGCCAGCGCACGAGGTGTCCAGCGCATATCCCTTGCGGTCCTTCATGAGCACCAGGTCGTGCGTGTTGCCGATCATGTCATCCAGACCGCGGATCGTGCCCGGGTCCTGCGACAGCTGCGTCCAGATCTGCATCCAGTCGCCATACTGGCGGTCAATACGCTGACCGCCCACCTCGAGCTCCACCACCTTGATCAGGCGGTGACCGATGTAGTTCAACCAACGGAAGCGGTTGATACCCGTGTTGTTGCCCGCGCCGAGGTCGACCGTCGGCAGAACCACCTGCACATACGTGCGGTACATCAAGTCGGCGTTACGGTTGATGATCGCCGTCACACGCTTGTTGAAGTCCGCCTGTCCGTTGAAAGTGACCTCAATGGACTCCATGGCAAAGTTCGTGTGACGCTTGAAGAGCACCTTCCAGAAGGTGATCTGCGGGTTGCCCGAGATGTAGATATCCTGCGCGCCATACGAGACAAGCTGTAAGAGACCACCACCCATGTTGTTTACTATAGCAAATATAAAAAAAATGGCGGAGCTTCTTCATTTTCAGAGACGACGACTTTCAGATAAAATGCGCATCTATGCTGTGAACTGTGACAAGGGTCGTGCCGAACGGTTACATGCTGCCGCGGCACCCTTGAACCTCGACATCGTCCTTGTTGCAAGTCCACTTGCCGATTCGGAGGAAGTGGTGCGTCGGGGCAAGGCATGTTTTGAGAGGGGTACGAGTTATCCCACTGGGTGTGCGGCAACCATCGGACACTTGCGCGCCCTTGAGCAGTTTATTGCAGATGGTGATCCGTTGGGAATCATTATCGAAGACGATGTGAGATTCCATCGTGAGTTTGTGCGTATTGTGGATGCAATGACACCGCATATGTTGAGTGGCGAGACAGATGTCCTTTCGCTTGGATATGTGAATATACCCATCGGTGAACGGATCTGGATTGGGACAGAATTGATTATTCGGACTGTCGGTGTTTCGAATCCATGGGGTGCACAGTGTTACATGGTGACGCGGAAATATGCAGAGTTTCTCGTGAACCTGTTTAAGGAGGACAACTTGTCGCTTCCGTACACGAATCACTTTGTGACAGACTGGGTCTTGTTCGATCCGGCAAACGGATGCAGACGAGACACACTTATTTTGCCAATTGCAATCGAGTCGCCTGACGAACAGACCATTGCAGGAAGTACAAACAAACCGAATATTATTGAACAATGTGAACTCAATCCTCTTGATTTTTGTCTGTAAAGATGTAAATGGACAACATTCACGCGGAGGTTCCTTTCAATGAACTCCAGAACCATAAACTGTATAGAGTCCTCAAGAACCCGACTGACGCGATATCTACGTTTCCAAAGGTAGGTCAGACGTTCAATGTCGTTAGTATTACTCCTGACAGACGGTATGTAACCATAATGGCGGTACCTCGTGGGGATTCAGAGTTAATGATGCAGATGGAGCACAATACGTATCCTGAGGGCAGTTTTTTACAGATGAACCCTCCGGCGGCAGCGGCGGCGGGTCGTCGGCGTAGACGCAGTCGGCGTGCTCGTAGACGTACGGGTAGTCGCAGACGCTACTGATTCTGCTGATGATAACACCTGCGACACACAGGTTCGTATACAGCGTGTCCGCCAATCACAATCTGCTGAGGCGAATCGCATTTCCTCTGCGTGAAGGGTGCTTGTGTTCCATCCTTGCAAAGACTACAAAGTGCCGACAGCATCGTAATGGAGTCAGCAAGTGGAATGCAACTTGCCAACTCTCCGAACAGTGCCCGATTCGAATCACCATTCAGACCCACAAGAATCAACTTCTTTCCAAGGGTGTCTACAAGAAACTCGACTGCAGTGACAAGTCCTGTGAAAAACTGCGCCTCATCAACAACCACAACATCAAATGGAATCAAAAAATCCTCAGTGAGTCCGTTTAGACTATTCGTTGTGAAACATGGAATCCGTTCACCTGAATGTGTTACGATCTCGTTCGCATTCATGTATCTCGTATCAAGTGCGTGGTTCACGACAAGGACCCGCTTGCCGATCGCTGAATACCGCCCGACAATGGAAAGAACATGGGAGGTCTTTCCCGCAAACATGGGTCCTATAACGAGTGTGAGGGACATTGTTTCATTTGGCAAACTACCTGAAAGTTAGTTAATTTTCAATCATTCGAGAATCGCACGAGCGGTGATGTGCATTGCGGCAAGTTCCTGGACCCACAACTTCATCGCATAGGGGATCGTCTTTTGCAGGAAATCCGTTCGGTTCCCACACGATCCGCACGAGTAGATCTTCTCAACTGGATTCACGATTGCCAGTGTACCGCACTCCTTGCAGAAACCCGTCAAGAACGGATCGGACACGTCCATCAGACGCTCCTTCGTAAACATGGAAATTCCGTGCGACAACATGCAATCCCTCTCCATCTCGCCCACACGCAGACCACCGTCCCTCGACCGTCCCTCGCACGGTTGGCGAGTCAACGATACAATGGGTCCGCGACTTCTCGAATGCCGCTTATCAATGACCATATGCTTGAGTCGCTGATAGAAGGTGGGACCCATAAAGATCTCTGCCTCAATCATCTCACCCGTCTGTCCGTTGTACAGGATCTCATTGCCATACGGATGCATGCCAAGTGTCAGCATGTGCTTGCGCAGCGCATCCACCTTGAGATGGTTGTAGGGCGTGCCGTCACCCAATGTCCCCGTCCGAGTACAAATCTTGCCAAAGATCGTCTCCATCAACTGTGCGATGGTCATGCGAGACGGAACTGCGTGAGGATTCATGATGAGGTCTGGACGCAGACCCCCTGCAGTGAACGGCATGTCCTCTTCCTTTAGCAACATGCCCACCGTGCCCTTCTGACCGTGCCTCGAAGAAAATTTATCGCCTATCTGCGGGACACGTTCGGACACCACACGGACCTTGATAAACGGATATCCATCCGAATTCTTGTCCTTCCAGACCCCGTCGATACGACACGTCTCGGCATTCTTGTGCGTGGTCGACACGTCGCGATACGCATACCCTGCCGCATCGTTGCGCAGATTGGCAACCTTCCCGATGACCACATCATTCTCCTGCAGAACCGAATTCAAGATCGGAATACCATTCTCACCGATTGCGTCATAACTTGTATTCTTGAACTTGCGGGTATTGTGCTTGTTGGGTTTCATGAACTTCTCCTCACGACCTGAGGTCACATTGCGGTGCTCCTCATCCTTGTACATGGTGTAGTAGAGACCACGAAAGAGACCACGATTGACTGCACTGCTGTTCATGATGATCGAATCCTCCTGGTTGTACCCTCCATAACACGCAATGGCAACAATGGAGTTCATTCCAAACGGCATGGTGTGCATCTTGAGAAGGTTCATGCTTCGAGTCTCCACGATCGGGCGGGTCAAGGAGCAGAGAATGTACGCGTTCTTGTCCAGGCGCTTGGCAAAGTTGGTGGCATAGGTGCACATGGACTGCTTGCCCATTGCCGACTGGTAGGTGTTTCGCGGAGACTGGTTGTGGTCCGAAAGAGGAATCGTGCCTGCCATATGTCCAAGCAGAAGCGACGGATGAATCTCGTAGTGCGTGTGCGTAGTCACACTCTCGCGCGTCACGGCAATGCGCAACGTCTCCGTCTCCGACGCATCAATGTACTCCACACAGGTGCGCACCCACTCGCTCCAGTCATTGACATTCTTTGTCGGCGGATTCTGTCCCACACGAAACACGGGACGCACAACACGACCGCCATCTGTCTCAATAGACACCGTATTTGCCAAGGTGAACCAGGCAATTGACGTGTGAGGGTGGATGCGCATAGAATACTTTGCACACCGTAGGGCAGAGACCAGGGCGTGTGGGTCGAGCGTATATGCCATAATCACACCATTCACAATCACCGGTGTTCCCTCATATCCCCTTGACGTCGACACCCACTCCAAGGTATACTCACGCAGAAAGTTCAGGATCGTATGCGAGGGGACGTGCTGAGAGATGGAGGTGAGAAGCGACATGGTCTTGACAATACCCACCGAATGACCCTCCGGTGTCTCAACCGGACACATGAACCCCCACGACGTTCCGTGCAACTTACGAGGGGCAAGCAACTTACCAGACTTTTCAACCGGTGTCTGGATACGCCGCAGATGCGACAGGGTTGCCGCATAGGACATGCGAGCAAGAACCTGCGACACACCCACCTTGGTGGCATTGGACAGAGAGGTTGACGACGACATGCCGAGTCCAAGAACCGTGAAGTTTCCGGTGGACAGTGCCTGCTTCAACTTGCTCTCGATGGTCGACATCTTCAAGATCTTGTACAGGTTGCTCGAATTCAAGATCTCCATTGGGCGCGGCGTACCCTTTTTCCACGAATCATGGTTCACTTCCTGCACGAACTCGTTACGAGTGTCATTGCAGACCTTCTGGAAGAGTTGACGGAACAGATGCGTGAGAAGCGCACCGGGCATGACAACGCGCTTGTTCGGATAGGCATCGCGGTCATCGAGCGGGATCTTCTTCAGGTACGTCAAGAGCAGACGACGGATCATGGTGGCAATGACCAGGGTTCTGCGCGCATTCAAGACTTCGGGCGTTGTCGTCTCTCCACTGAACTTCACGTGAGGCAGCAACTCCGTGGTCAGCAGATGGCGAACATATGCACACTTGTCCTCCTGAGACGTTCCATACTGGAGATGGTTGGTCAGGTAGGACACTGCATCCTGCTGCGTAAAGATTGCAAGTTCTGCCGTGTCGCGAAACGAGGCGCCGAGCAACTCGACGTACGGATCCGCATCCGATCCCCAGATGAGACATGCAATCTCACGGTCCGAGACAATACCCAGTGCCTTGAAGTAGACCATGATCGGAATGTCCTCCCTGAATCGAGGAACACATGCAGTCATGGGGAACCCGAATCCATTGAACTTGGAACTCAGACGAATCTCCAACTTCTTCGGCGGGGTCGTGAAGGACTCGTGCAGGGACTTGAACTCGACAGAGAAGAGATGCTTTGACGCCGACCGCTTGTTCTGAAAGATCATGATCCGGTTGTCAGCAATCTTCTCCTGGCAGAGGATCGTGCGCTCCGATCCGTGCACCACAAAGTACCCGAACGGGTCGCGGGCACACTCGCCCAACTCCTCTGCGCTTGCCGGGTAGTCCTTGAGAAGACACAGCGACGAACCAAGCATAACCGGCACCTTGCCGATGGAGATGCCATCAAACACGTGCGACTCCTCCGTGTACGTGTCCAGGAGCGGACCCTTGTACGTCCTTGCCACGAAGCGCACATCCATATACATTTGCGCGGCATAGGTGAAGTTGCGCGTACGTGCCTCCACCGGAAGCATGGGTTTGATCCGACCTGTTGCCTCCTGCAGACGGGGTTTCATGTAGGTCACATTCTCGAAGGACAACTTGAACTCGTACTTGTACTTCTTGGTCGTCTCATCCTGCTCGTGCCAGACGGTGATGGGTGGTGTCGATTGCACAATCAGCGGGATCTTTGTGCGAACAAAGTCTTCGAACGACTCGATCTGATGGTCGACGAGGCGAGCAACACCGTCCTTCGAAAAGTAAGCATTTGCGGCATCCCACTCCATGCTGAATTGCACCGGATTGTCTCTAAATAAATGCTCTTCGTTTTTACAATGAGCACCCGGATTGTGAAAGTCGGAGGACCCCCTCCTCATGTACGATCGATCACGCGCAAGGCGGCGCCGGGTGGATTTAAGAAGCATACAACCTACCCTGCAAGTAGTCTTCGCAAGACACGCAAGATCCGTGCAGCACCGAATCCGACTCAGGCACCTCCATCGGCACCCGGAGTTGTCCGAATCTTAACCGCAAAGGGACAAGAGGCAGATGAGTCGAAAATAAAGAAGGCAGTCGATCGTATGAGTGAACCTGAAATACGTCGTAAACTTGCAGGTTCCGGCATGACTCTCAAATCAAAGAACAAGCATTTGGCAAGGATTATTCTGGGCAGCGGAATGGCGGCAGGAATGATTCCCCATTAAAGTGTTAATGACGACTCTGTGGGGTCCACTTGGATGGATGACTTTACATTCCATGGCATCGCTCTATCCAGACATACCCTCAGACTCGGAACGCAAATTAATGACCTCATGGTTGACACATTTTCAAGATACGATCACGTGTCCGTCCTGTCGCGATCACTTCACAGACGCGCTTACATCCTATCGCGCCCAATTTCCGAATGTAATGAATTCTCGACAGACGTTTATGGTCTTTACTCTCCGTATCCACAATTCCGTCAATCGTCGACTGAACAAACCCATGTACAAGACACTGAACGAGTGTTATGAGACCTTGCGCAATACAGTCAATTCAAAGACAACGCGCGACTACCGCATGGCATATTATACACATATACGCAGACAGTGGAAATTGTATCAAGATGCAGCAGGCATGTCTGCACTTCGAAAGATTGGCGACATGCTGAAAATTGAGGGAGAGTATGCGACACCTCGTTCAAACAATTTTGAAGTCCCGATTCAAGACGACGTGGTTGTCATTGGAGACTTGCCTATCCAAGTTGCCGGGGCAACCATCGATATCCGTCCTCAACAATCTCAAGCGGTGGGACGGAGGTTACGGTTTGTAGGCGGCGGCATGAAATTTGCCTGAAAATTTTCCCGATTGCTCTATAAATGGAAGACGTCACTGCCCCTGCCCCAGAGGTTCCTGTGCCTGCGCCTGCACCGGTCCCGACCATCACGCTCACCGAGTTGCTTGAAGTCCATGCCGTTGTTGTTGCCAAGGAGACTGCAGACAAGGCGTTACTTGAACCTCTGACAAAACTTGTGGCGTCTCACGACCTTCTGCGTCCTCTTTTAGTTCAGTGGGCGACAGGCGGGTTTTCGACCACCGCGACGATCCAGTCGTATGCGGTGACGGCGCCCGGGACATGCGCGGACGGTGTCAAGCGTGCCCTCTGCGAGTACATTGAGTACCTGCTGGGGACGACAATGGGTGCCCTGATGACGCAACTGACGGCGCTTGCCCCCGAAGTTGTGTTCAGTTATGCGTTCCCGGGCGATGCGGCACTTGCGATCTTTGCTGCGCGTGGACCGGTTGTGCCCGCGGTTGTGCCTGCGCCTGCCCCGGAGGTGCAGGTTGTTGAGGTTCCGGTGGTGCCGTCTGCTTAAGTGATTAGACGGATGCGCTGCTCATTATACCCTGCTACAGCGATCACACCGCTCAAAGGATTCACGGCAACACCACGCGGGTCATTAAAACTCGCGTTTGTACCTGTGCCATCAGCGCTCCCCTGACTGCCGCTGCCCGCAAGCGTGGTGACTACCCCTGCGGGTGTAACAAGAAGGATTTTGTTACCGCCCCCGTCGTTCCCCCAGGCTACGACGATCACGCCTGTAGGTGTCACGGCAACTCCTTTAACATATGTAATTATCGCGAGCGTAGTGACGACGCCGCCTGGGTATGTGATGAGTCGGACACGAGATGTGTTCACATCGGCCACAACGATATTGCCTGTCGTCGGATCATATGCAATTCCGTATGGAGTTGAGAAACTCGCGTTCGTACCTGTGCCATCAGCGAACTGAGCGGTGCCGCTGCCCGCAAGCGTAGTGACGACGCCTGCAGGGGTAACAATGCGGATGCGGTTATTTCCGCCGTCGGCAACGGCAATATTCCCATCTGGAAGCACAGCGACTCCATACGGATTGGCGAAACTTGCGCCTCCGCCTGTCCCATCCGCAAAGCCGTAACTGCCACTGCCCGCAAGCGTGGTGACGACACCTGCAGGTGTGATTAGTCGGATACGCTGGTTTGCCATGTCGGCAACGACAACATTGTTGTTTGAATCTACAGCAACTCCACGCGGGTTCCTGAAACTCGCGCCTCCGCCTGTCCCATCCGCAAAACTGTAACTGCCACTGCCTGCAAAAGTAGTAACGACCCCATCCGGCGTAACAAGGCGGATGCGTTGGGTCTCCACGTCGGCCACGAAGATGTTACCGTTTGTCGGGTGATATACGACTCCATTTGGGAAGTAGAAACTCGCATTTGTACCCGTTCCATTTGCGAACCCGCCAGTGTTGTTTCCAGCAAGCGTGGTGACGACTCCACCATTCGTCCACGATGCTCCACGTTTTCCACGACCGTACGAGACCATACTATGCACAGACCCCAAAAACGGCATGTTCTTATTTTAAGACACGATTATTGTAATACTTAAATGTCGGAGTCCATGCAGTCCATTGCAAGTGGATTGAGAAACAAGAAGTTGAAAAAGATCATTGGCGTCTATCAAATTGAATTTGTAGATTTCAAAGCATCCGGGTTAGGCGATTTCATTCGCGGATCCTTCACCATGATGCAGTTGGTTCGTCTTCTCAATAAGTACACTCCCGCCAATCTTACGTACGACCTTGATTTCCGCAACCATCCAATGAGCAAGTGGTTGGTGTGCGACAAGGGACTGGAGAAACCGGGGTTCTATTCAGAATTGACCAACATGCACATTGATACGTTAATGGTCAAACAAGACGAAGCAGATTTGGGGTACCAGCACCTGCTTCGCGAGATAATTCGGTTCGTCAATCGGTCAGGCGGTCCGACGGTCCATGGATTTGTGTGTCGCGACGATGTTTTTGAGGAGATCTTGCAGTCTGAGCGGGATTTGGTGAGGACCCGTATGATGCCGACGCCCGAGATGGACGCGTATGTGACGGACACCTTGACCGAGATGGGTGTTGCGGGTCCGTATACAGTTCTTCATATCCGCATGGCAGATGAAAAGTGCTTCCCCCCTGTCCCGATTGATCAGTCGGTCATCGACGCGCTGATATCTGCAGTGAATGCGAAACTCACTGACGAGCAGTATGTCTTGATTTCCAACAGCGACCAGGTCAAGGACGCATTTGCTGGACGGTCCCTTCATTTCAAAAAGACGGCAATTTGCCACATTGGTCAGAATGACAAGCAGTCCTTGCAGCAGACCCAGGATACTCTACTGGATTACTTTATCATGTCTCGCGCTGGAAAGATCCACGCCTTTTCAACCTATGACCGCACTGGATTCAGTCTTGAATGCAGTAAGGTATATTCGATTCCGTATACATTTACGAAGATTCCCACGGATACGGATCCGCCGGAGGTCGTACATTTTCAAACTGTTTAACCGAAACTTGTGAGTTGACCTAACACGGTCCATGCCGATCCAGTGTACATTAATGTAAATGTCTGTGTCTCTACACGACTCGCCGTCGCTGTCGGCGCCGATGCACCCGGCCACTTAATCGTCTGCGCGACTCCAGCAATCTGGAGCGCGCTGATGTAGTAGGGTGTTGCGCCTTGAACCAGTGTAAAAACCACCGAATAACTCTTGTTGGCAGTTGTTGGCAAGTTGGTCAAGTTAATTGTAAAGTTTGCTGTCAAGGAGGTCACGTACCAGATATCGCCCGTCGACCAATCAGCAACCACTGTTCCACTGCCTGGACTGGCAATCGTATTCAGCGTCTCCTGAATCTGCTGGACAGAGATGGTTCCGCTCGTGCTCACATTTGAGCCCGTGATTGTCATTGCGGGCACTAACTTGTTGGAGACAGCGGACTGGAATACGAGAGACGATGACGATCCTGTCGGCACAGTGCCGGTGTCTACCGCATAGACGCGTCCAAGCGGGTACCCGGTGTTGGAATTGGCAAATGCAAGAGACGCAACACCACCCGCATAGTTCTGGGCAGTTGTCTGCAGGGTCAGCGTATCGTATCCCGCACCGTAGTTCGAAGTGTTTGTAGATCCAGGGTATACAACGAGTTCGTTACCTGTCACTGTCACGTTTGAGTTTGCACCCGATCCAATGATGCTAGAGGTCGTCAAGTTAGTGATTGCTGATGCTGCGGAAATTTGACTGATCACTCCCGCCTGGATGGGTATCTTTGTCAGTGCATTGTTTCCGCCCTTGCCTACATAGACTACGCTTCCATCTCCAGATACAGTTACACTACCAATGTTAGATCCACTCGAATTTCCTACAGTTGACCATGTAACTCCACCGTCCGTGCTGATCGTTACGTTACCGGTTGCTGGACTCGTTGTCGCCAGTGCAAGTTTCATGCCGTCCGCAGATCCGCTCAACGTATACCAGTAGTTACTTCCTGCAGAGGTTGCCTGCGTCCATGTCGCGCCGAAGTTGGAACTCACATAGATATATCCTCCATTGCCATAGTTGATACCCATCGGGGCAGCTGCCATACGCGAACCGTCATATGACACTGTGAAGTTCCAACCGTATATTGATGTACCAATCGAAGTGATTTGTGTGAAGGTTGATCCGGTGTTCGAACTGATATATGCATTTGACGATGAAGATACAAGCATATAGGTTCCGTTTGAGGAGATAGCGTTTCCACCGCTCCAGCTGCCCAGTGCCGATGCAATTGTTGACCAGGTGCTTCCACCGTTTGTGCTTAAAAACATGCCGGAACCTTTCGGTGCAAGGATCACGCTTCCGTTTGAAGAAATAGAGATTGGGTACGACCCTGGTACTTGATTCGTAATTGCACCAACCTCCGAGAAGGACGCCCCACTGTTGCTGCTTAAGAAAAACCGGGAATTTTGATCGGCATAGGCATAGAACACTCCGTTCGAAGACATCGCAAAGTTTCCAATGTTACCATAGGCCAACGTTTGTGAAATTGTGGGTAATACCGTCCAAGATGATCCTGAATTCGAACTAATCGATAAAAGATTGGTCGTATTTAGTTGTGTAACAAGGACAGTCCCGTCATAGGATGTACGGCATTCGCCAAAATTATAGGAGGTGTTCGACAGTGGAACAGAAGAATTCGTCTGTGTCCATGTAACACCGCGGTTCGCACTTATCCATACATTTCCAACGACATACGGAGTGCCTGAAGCTGCTAGGTAATTTCCGTCCCAAGACCCTGTCATAAGTCCCAAGGTGGCGTTGATTGAGTTTGAGACAGTTGTCCATGTGGAACTTGCATTGACAGGTGATCCCGTCGCAACCTTGATAAGTCCGCTACCATAACCAACCGCAACGAGGGATGCATTTGACGATACATACACCGCGGACCCATTTGTTCCGGCATTTGATAAGGTGGTCCATGTCGATCCGGTGTTCGAACTAATGATCGGGTATCCAGAACCACCAATCATAAGGATCGTTGCTCCATCAGGCGTCATTGCAGCAGACCCAAAACTGTTTGTTCCGGTGGATCCCGTTCCTGATAGCAATGCCCAGGTGGATCCGTAGTTTGAACTGATAAGTGGAGCTGTACTCTGTGTAATTGCCAGCGCAATCGCTCCGTTTGAAGAACACAGCATCTGCACGACACCGTTTGTGGTGACTACTCCAAAGTTCAATGCTGTCCACGAGACTCCTGTATTTGAACTCACATATGAATATGTTTGATTATAACCGATATAGATCACAGATCCATTTGATGAAAGACATCCCGAATACATTGACGGAGCAGCAGTTCCGATCTGCGTCCATGTGACACCGTAGTTCGAACTTATGAAGGGGTTGTTTCCGGCAATGAGCACCGCCCCGTTCGCAGACATTGCAATTGATGAGGTATACGGACCACCACCAAGCTGTTGACCCAATGTCCACGTGACACCATAGTTCGAGCTCGTGCGTATGTAGGCGTCATTAGATCCATACGTTGCCAGGTACTGTCCATTCGACGACTGTGCCATTCCCCAGAGAGCAATCGGCGTACTCGATGCCATAGACGGAAGAAGCGATGCGGATCCAATTGTAGATCCAGATACAGTACCGATGTTCGCACTCCCACTGATACTGAGCGCCGTTCCCGAAACCTGACCGTTGCTCAGCGTCACACCGCCAATGGAGTTGGAGGATCCACCTGGAGATGTCAGTGCGCCCTGGTACAGCATAGGAGCAGTGGCTGCGTTCGCGATATTTATACGACGGGCAGTAACGGTCACCATACCATCTCCCGCAGTTCCAGTAACACTTCCTGTCTGGGTCCAGTTCGAGTATCCGTTCGGGGATGTATAGATGTTGGTAGTATTGCTGTTGCTGTAGATGCCCATGTACCAAGCATTTCCATTCCAACCCGGCATACATAGGTAGGAATTCAGAGGGTTCGTGCACCTGATTGACCACGTCTTTCCTGCGTTACTTGATGCATATCCCCCGTTGAATCCGCCAATATTGTATTCACCATTGACCACCAAATATCCCATTGCGTTCGTGTCCCATCCACCGATCTGAACTGCAGTTGTCCAGACTAATCCGTCAGGAGACGTCATGAAATTCATATAGCGACCAACGCCGACCCAGATCGATCCGTTGTACTGGATAAACTCCATGTTGTTGCCGCCGTTTCCGAATGGACTTCCCTGTGAGATCCAGTTGAGACCGTCATACGAGTAAAACACGTTAGGGTTTCCACCGCAGCCTCCACCTGCAATAAACTTATCCTTACCCCATCCGACGCAGTTCAGTCCGTTGTTTGCCGGGAATGTCGGCTGAGCCCAGTTGATACCATCGTACGAATACCACGGGGCGCTTCCACTGATCACCATCCACATCTTTCCGTTCCAAGACACACCTCTCAAGTGATCAGGACCACTTATTCCAGCGACCGTTATAATCGTAAACCTAATACCATCCGATGAGATACCTACGACACCGCTTGCAACAAATAACCAATACTGACCGTTCCAAACAGGATAGATCATTCCAGTGACTGCTGACGGGTAGACGTGCGATGTCCACGTAATTCCATCATAGGAATAGAAGGACTTGTTGGATGTCGATGATGCATACAGACATCCACCCATGATCATGAAACTATCAGCCATTGTGGGCGCAGCAGCAACTGCACCGCCAGTCACTGTGCGATAACTGGATCCATCAGAGTACACTGTTAGCGACGTATTGGATGAAAGCGAATACGGAGACGTCAATCCAGTAGTCGTACCTGCAAGGGTCAGCGTCTGTGTCGCAGTGTATGCATTGGAAAATGTCCACCACGAACCGGATGTAGCAGACGATAATCCAGGGAATGTCAATGTATTGGACGGACCCGCAGTAAGGCGGAAGGTGGTGCCAACCACGTTAGACGATGCGGTCAGATCGACGGTGGTTCCTGCGACGTTGGACGTTGCATAACGGTAGGATAGAGGTGCCTGAACGGTTAATGCTGTGCTTGTATTAGATGTATACAGTGCTCCACCATATGAGAGGATGCCGCCGGATCCTAAAAGCGGCGTGAGTTTGCGGATCTTGTTCACATCATATGCATATACGTTACCTGCAGAGTCTACGGCAATACCACCGGGATAACGAAGTGTTGCAGTGCCTCCAACACCATCTATGAGTACTGATGGGGAATTTCCCATTGCTACTAATGTGCCTCCAATTTGGCTTACGGTTGACGTACCTGCTGCCACCTTAGCAACAACAGAAGCAAATGGATCGTCAAAGTATATATTTCCACTCGAATCAATTGTAGAATACATGGGTGTAACGTAAGACAGTGCTGCAAGATTGACAATTTGAGTGTATGCACCACTTGTCGTAACACGAAACACTGCCCCTTGGTTGACAAACGTAGATGTACCTACGAACGTTCCAGTCGCGGTGTCCCATGACAAGTTATAACACTGTCCTAAATGGGTCTGTGCGCCCGTCATTGTCATCGTGGTAACAACACCTGTAGAAGGAACATACTTTCTCAGTGTACCTACGTTATTGACGTAATTGAAGTCTATAAAGTACATAGTGGTTCCAGTCGGATCAAAGACCATACCGAATATGCGGTTAATGACGGCATTCGTACCTGTGCCGTCGGCAGACGTCTGCGATGCATTGCCGACTACGGTTGTGATCGTGTTTGTGCTCGGAACATACTTACGGATGCGGTTAAAGTCACCAATGTATAAATTGTTCGACGGATCAAAGGCGAAGGACTGGATCGTGTTGATGCGAATCGTTGTTCCAGTTCCGTCTACAAACGACGAATCCGACGCATTTCCAGCAAGAGTTGTCGTCACGCCCGTTGCCGGACTGAATTTGCGCAGTACGCTATATCCGTCGCCAAAATAGATGTTCGAATCTGTTGGACTATATGCCATTGGTTCAAATGAACCGCCACCCACAGTAGCGTTCGTACCTGTTCCATCCGTTGCACTGTTCGTGCCGTTACCGATAAAGCTTGATACGTTATACAGCGTGGGTGTCGCGCTCACGCCATTCACGCTGGACGCATTGGTGATCGCGTACCCGCCCGCGTTGATCGCAGCGGATGCAGGGTATGCCGCCCACGTGGCGGGATTCGTGGAGGGACCCGTGGGACCCGTTGCGCCCGTCGATCCAGTCGAACCCGTTGCACCCGTCGTGCCCGTCGCGCTCGTAGGTCCGATCGGTCCAGTCGTTCCCGTCGTACCTGTCGGACCCGTAGCACCCTTCAGACCACCGTAGGCAAGGGAGGTCCATGCAGTTGTTCCATCGCCGATCTTGAACAGTTGCGTGTCTGTTTCAACTCCCATTTCGCCAGATGCTAAGATAGGGTTATTTGAAGTCCATGTCGCGGCAGTGCCCCGACGGTGCTGGAATTGAATGTATGGCATTGTGTATACCGGAGGAAAACATTAGACGACATAACCACAGTCAAAGACCGGTCCAAGTGTATATACGTTTGATGGCGCACCCCCGTCAAACCCGATGGACATCTGCGACGGTCCTGTGGGTCCAGTCACACCTGTCGATCCCGTAGGTCCAGTCGGTCCAGTTACACCTGTTGTACCCGTCGGACCCGTAGATCCTGTAGACCCTGTAGGTCCCGTTGTGCCTGTCGGTCCTGTCGTTCCGGTGGGTCCAGTGAATCCTTGGATACCGCCATACGGTAAATTGTTCCACACCGTGACGCCGTTACCTAACTTAAATAAATTTGTATCTGTCTCAATTGCGAGTTCGCCACTTGCTAGCACCAAACTTGCACCGACTGCTGCCCATTGCGTCGATGTTCCACGACGGTGTTGAAGTTGAAAGAAGGGCATTGTATATTAAAAAGAACTTATGAGGTCTCCGTTACCCACGGATCAATAAACAGTGAATACAGCAATGTTCCAGCAAAGGATGTATCCATGGTACCGGTAATGCCGCCACAATCGAAAACGGGTAGACGTTTATAGTTCGTGGTGGGTCCGCCTGCATCCAATAAATTTCCGGAATTCGTGAAATCGCCAGCAGGTCCGGTCGGTCCCGCTGGACCTACAATACCATTTGATGGTCCGAGTGGTCCAGTCGCGCCGGTCGGTCCCGCAGAGGGTCCTGTCGGTCCAACTGCGCCGTCGTTTCCTTGGTCGCCCTTTACACCTTGAAACCCCTGGATACCTTGCGGTCCCGCCGGTCCTTGGATTCCGGCAAGTCCCTGGTCGCCTTGGACTCCTTGCGGTCCCGTGTATCCAATTCCTTGAAGTCCCTGAATACCTTGCAGTCCCGGGTCTCCTGCCGGTCCCACATCTCCTTGAATTCCCGGAACACCCTGCGGTCCCACATCGCCTCGGGGTCCGGTAGGTCCAGTGAATGACGACATTGTCTATACTAGGAGAAATTGACTGTATTCGCAAGGAGTGTAATACCAAGATTGACCGTCTGGTCGCTTCCACCAGAATTGTACAAGGTGATTGAAAAACTGGATGCACCGACAACAACTGCCCACCGAATCGTTGTAGACAAAGTTGTAGGAGATGCAACTATCTGTGTTGCGGAATATCCCGTCGTCGGTATCTTTACGATATAAAATTGAGAGAGTTGAGTGATTCCAGTTCCGCTACCCGTGTTTCCAATCGCAGAGCAAAAATACAGTCCAGATGCAGACAGTCCGCTCAAAACCGTATTCGTGGCACCTGATTTGAGCGCAAACCCTGTTTTTGAATACGATAAGAATCCAGATGGTATAAGTCCAGATACCGTGGAGGAGATTGCGGCAGTCATTGCGCCGCCCGTAGCAGTCATTGCGCTCGATGCCAAAACACCGCCGCCGTATGCCAGTCCAGACTGAGCATAGGCGCTGTTTGTTGTACCATTTGCTATAAGCAGGTTTCCTGTAGTTGTCGTCCCTGCAATTGTGGTGAACCCTGCGCCTTGCGGACCCGCGGGTCCTGCTGAACCCTGGATTCCTTGACTTCCGTTTGCACCATCCACGCCTTTCGGACCGGGAACCACCGTTCCCCACGTAACACCTGTGAAACTATCACCTGAAAAGGACAGCAACCCTGCCGCATACAATGTATTCAGGGACACGGCAATCGCACTTGCCCCGCCACCTGTATAGTTTGTGGCAAGAACACCGTTGATATAGTATCGTATAAACTGTCCATCGTACGACACAGTTAGTACAGGCGGAGTTGTATAGGACGCCAACCCAAGTTGTATAGGGTTGCTGAGTGTCGCACCTGGCATAATTTTGTAGAGGGAAACGCTGCCAGGAATGCCGTTTGATGCAGGACCTCTCAGAATGTAAAATCCATACGTCACTGTGAAGGATGTGGCAACTCCGACAGTATTGGGTACGACAAGTGCGCTGGTTGACAATCCAAATTGAAGTATCGTATATGCTCCTGTATCAAAAAATGCCCCAGGAGTTGCAGTGATGTATCCGGTTGGAAGTGGAAGGGCAGATGAAAACCCAGAGTCCCATTTTTGAACCGTTAACGAACTCGCCGAACTTGCATTTGTAAATGTTGTACCCGATGCAGTGGTGGTCTGTGTGCAGAGTGTTAATGTGACTGGAAGGGTCGAACCTGAACTTGCAGTGGATCGAACAAGTAGTGTTGGGAGCACACCGGTGTTTTTCACAATTGCATTAAACTGTCGAAGTGTTGTCCCGGGAACTAACGTGATTGAGTATGCAGTTGTTCCCAGATAGGTCTTGATGACCTGATCAATTGTTGGAGACTGAAACAAGAAGTCAATGTAGTCGAGAATGTTCGGTCGGCGAACTCCATCGCTGCAGACAGCTGGCGGGTCAAGACCAAAATAGAACGTTACAGGCGATAACGCGCTCACGCCTGTCTTAGGAAGTGTTGTTATAAAGTTTGTTATGATTGTCTTGTCTGCTGTTTCTGTAGACATTATGTATTAGACAAGAAGAGTAACCATATAAGACCAACGTATCGATGATTGAGAGATACCCGTATTGTTGAGATAGCGTATTACTTGCGTATCGTTTGCAAATGCAGGGACTCCGCTATAGTTCCAAAGTGCACTTTGATATGTAGCGCTCGTATTTACTATATATGCAATGGAGATGGGGACGCCGGATGGTATGCCAACGGCAATGACAGACACCATGTAGACGTTTGAATTTGAAAGTGGATCAAATGTTGTCGTAGTAAAGAGCGCTTGACATAATCCAGTTCCAAGACCGCTTGTATTCGATCCATTTGATGTATAATACGACGTGCCATAGAAACTCGATGGAATCGTTCCAGACACTGGATTAAAAATAAGACTTGACTGCGCAGTTACGCTGTTTGCTGAACCATTTGCGGTAACGATCCAGTTTGACGTACTTGGAGACACTGTGATTCCTGGACCCGTCACACCTGTCGCACCTGTAGGTCCAAGTCCACCTGTCGGTCCGGTCGTTCCAGTTCGTCCAGTTCCTCCTGTGGTTCCAGTCGATCCTGTAGGTCCAAGTCCACCGCTAGGTCCAGTCGTTCCAGTCGGTCCAGTTCCTCCCGTCGGTCCAGTAGGTCCGGTGTATCCCGTTACGCCTGTCGGTCCAGTCGGTCCGGTCGGTCCAGTCGGTCCAGTCGGTCCAGTCGGTCCGGTCGTACCTGTAGGACCTGTAGTTCCAGTCGGTCCAGTGGATCCTGTCGGTCCAGTCGCACCTGTCGGTCCCGTGGATCCGGTCGGTCCGGTGGGTCCGGTGGGTCCTGTTGTGCCTGTGGGTCCCGTGGATCCTGTAGGTCCGGTCCTACCCGTACCGCCGGTGGATCCGGTCGATCCCGTTGATCCAGTGTATCCAGTCACACCCGTATATCCCGTTACGCCCGTGGGTCCTGTAGTTCCGGTAGGTCCCGTTGATCCAGTGTATCCAGTCACGCCCGTCGATCCAGTAGGTCCCGTTGATCCAGTCACACCTGTCGACCCTGTATATCCAGTGACACCTGTAGGACCTGTAGTTCCAGTCGGTCCGGTCGGTCCAGTTGCACCCGTCGGTCCCGTGGATCCGGTCGGTCCGGTGGGTCCGGTGGGTCCGGTGGGTCCAGTTGTGCCTGTGGGTCCAGTGGATCCTGTAGATCCGGTCGTACCCGTACCGCCGGTGGATCCGGTCGGTCCCGTTGAACCAGTGGGTCCGGTTGCGCCTGTTGGACCGTTGTATGCAATTTGCAGAATGCGTGCCTGTGCGCATGGAGACAAGGGTACACTTGCCGTTGCGGGGGTCGTATTCAGTGTAACGTTTGCAGAATTTGCGTACCACCAAAAATTAAGAATACTCCCCGCATTCACTGTAATCATATCCTCAACCGGAACAGTGCGCTGTGCACCGTTGCCCCCGAGACTAACTGTAAATGCACTCCCAGTCGCATTACTACCGTTCACGCTGTACCAAAAAGATGTAGTTACGCTTCCTCCAGATGTCTGGATAACCTGTGCATATAAATTGAGGAAGTACGTTCCAGCATACTGAAACACTATATTTGACCCTGATGTGACGGATATACCGTTTCCATTGTCGGTTGTGTTAAATGTAACTGCCTTTGGAGTATTTGCGGTAATTGTCTGCGTTAACGACGTATCGTAGAATCCGGCATAATATCCGGATGCGCCACCTGCACCTTGCGGTCCAATCGGTCCAGTCGTGCCCGTCGGTCCCGTCGGTCCAGTGGTTCCCGTAGGTCCAGTTGAACCCGTTGCGCCACCGATGGCAATTAGTGTAGTGTGCAAGTGTGAAATGGTCGAACCACGAAACCCCCACTGCATTGTCGTACCTGCGGGAACAGTCGCATAAACATTGATGACCACATTGCCCATAAATGTGTGTCCTGGGACATATAACGCAACGTCGTACTGCTGCAATGGTAATCCTGTATATACATTGACTGGTGATGAGGGACCAATTGTGAACCCTCCCGCCGAGTCAGATACAGTGTACCAAATCTGAGCAATGCCACTTCCTGCAGTGATTCCTGCAAATAAGTTCATGTCCCACACGCCTGGAACAGACGCTGTACCTGGAAGCGCATTGTTCAAAATGGTAAAGGATGCAATATCTGCACCTGTCACGGATCCAACAATATTAATATTTGTTTGCGTTGATGTGTTGTATGACGTGATTAGTGTGCCCGGTAAGATTGATCCCGCATACGTAGTCGTCGGTGAATAGTCCATCTGCAGAACAAGTCCTCCGGAAATACCGTCTAACCCCTTGATACCCGTGGGACCAGTCGATCCGGTGGTTCCAGTTACACCTGTAGGTCCTGTTGCACCCGTCGGTCCAGTTGCGCCCGTGGGTCCAGTCGGTCCAGTGGGTCCCGTTACACCCGTCACACCTGTCGGTCCTGTCGCACCTGTGGGTCCGGTAGGTCCAGTCGGACCCGTAGATCCTGTTGTACCCGTCACACCTGTAGGTCCTGTTGCGCCCGTCGGTCCAGTCGGACCCGTAGATCCTGTTGTGCCTGTTACACCTGTAGGTCCTGTTGCGCCCGTCGGTCCAGTAGGTCCAGTAGGTCCTGTGGGTCCTGTAGTTCCTGTTGTACCCGTCACACCTGTCGGTCCCGTGGATCCCGTAGGTCCTGTCGATCCGGTAGGTCCTGTTACACCTGTAGGTCCCGTGGATCCCGTAGGTCCTGTCGATCCGGTAGGTCCTGTTACACCTGTAGGTCCTGTTGCACCCGTAGGTCCAGTTGCGCCTGTGGGTCCGGTGGGTCCAGTGGGTCCCGTAGTTCCTGTTACACCTGTAGATCCTGTCGATCCCGTAGGTCCAGTTGATCCGGTTGATCCTGTCGTACCAGTGGTTCCCGTTACACCTGTAGGTCCAGTTGCGCCTGTGGGTCCAGTGGATCCTGTAGATCCTGTAGTTCCCGTTACACCTGTCACACCTGTTGCGCCCGTCGGTCCGGTAGATCCAGTCGGACCCGTAGATCCTGTTGTACCTGTCACACCTGTTGCGCCCGTCGGTCCGGTAGATCCAGTCGGACCCGTAGATCCTGT
>Ga0136642_1000455_pt1 | contig 21802 bp, 20 predicted proteins | sample LowCatLa1302831Y_FD_115313 | JGI IMG/M metagenome (GOLD analysis project Ga0136642, IMG submission 115313) | Freshwater microbial communities from Lower Cathedral Lake, Yosemite National Park, California, USA - 13028-31Y | ecosystem: Environmental > Aquatic > Freshwater > Lake ... | reverse complement strand
AGCAAAGCAAACAGCAAATAAGGCAGCCAACCAAGCAGCGAACGCCGCAAATAAGGCAGCAAAGCAAACAGCAAATAAGGCAGCCAACCAAGCAGCGAACGCCGCAAATAAGGCAGCAAAGCAGACAGCAAATAAGGCAGCCAACGATGCAACGAGGGCAGCCACTAAGGCAGCCAACGATGCTGCAAAAGCTGCAAAGAAGGCCGCGAATCCAGGACCGGCGCCAACCCCAACTAAGTAAACTAAGTAATTAGATCTCGTTTAAAAAGAGCCAAGGATAATTCCTTGGCTCTTTTTTGCTGTGAAATAGAGTTGTTAAGAGTCATATAGACTCCGCCTTCACGCCGGAAATAGGCGCCTGGGGCCTCTAGCTCAGTCGGTAGAGCAACGGACTTTTAATCCGTGGGTCGTCGGTTCGAGCCCGACAGGGCCCACTTTCATGCTCGGAATCAGTCAATATCTACGCTTGATCGTAAACCTCGAAACTCGGGCTTTTAGTACCTTCAGGATGCAAAAAGGTCCAACAGTGGCAATAAACTTCGCTCAACGTGAACCGAGAAAAATTGAAACTCATCTGGCACAAGCACCCAGTTGTGCGCTATTTTTTCGTGGGAAGTTGGAATGCCCTTTTCAGCATAGTTTTCTTATATGTTTTGTTTTATTTCTTTGATAACAAATATTATGAATATGAGTTGGCAGTCACTTTCCTGGTTTCCGCCGCTCAAAGTTATGCGACTCAAAGGATTTTGGTTTGGAAATCATCTACTTCACCTAAGTCAGAATTTTTACGCTTTCTGGCAGCTGTCGGATTGCAATATGTTTTGAATTCTGTCGCGCTTTATCTGGCCGTAGATGTACTAAATTTTGAACCCAAATTTTCGGCGCTACCTATTATGGTTCTTGTTACTTGCGGCTTTTATTTCGTAAACAGAAATCTTGTTTTCAAAAAGCAGAAATTATCGGACGCATTGCAGTGATGGATTTTCAATGAATATAGTGAGCACGCCCGATCACGGCTCAAAGACTGTTTGCATAACTGGTGCTAATGGATTTCTCGGTGGCGCTACCGCCAGAGCTTTAGCAAAAAATGGTTACAAAGTTATTGCACTCAGTCGCACGGGATCTACGAGTAATTCTCTTAATAAAAACGAAGATATTTTGCAGGTTAGTGGAACCGTTGAAGATTGGGTAAAAGTCATAGCAGAGGAAGAACCCAGTTCTGTTCTTTCGTTCGATTGGTCTGGGGTAGGTAGAGAGCACCGGGATGACCAATTTCAACAGGAACAAAATATTTCACGCATCATTCGGCTAGCCGAAGCGGCAAAATCTGTTCGTGTTCAAAGTTTTCTGGCGCTTGGTTCTCAAGCAGAAGTAGCACCGCAAGGGCACCCAATTACGGAATTTGAAACGGATGCCCCTCAAACTTTTTATGGCGCAGCAAAAGTCACCGCTCGGAAGGGAGTTCAATCCTTACTTAGCGGATCCGAAACCCGATTCATTTGGGGAAGGGTTTTCACCGTTTATGGGCCAGGCGATACTCGTGAATCATTAATAACCCGAATAATAAAAAGCCTTTTAACGGATGAAAATTTCTATGTTTCGAATCCAAATGGATTTTGGTCCTTTCTGTACATCGAGGATTTTGTGAATGCTCTAGAGACGCTAATTGGTCATGATGAAGTTGCTGGGATAAAAAATATTGGGAATCCAGTTGCAACCAAAATTGCCGACATGGCCGAACTAATTGCGGGAAGCATTGGAAAATCAGGCAAGATAAGTAAACCTTTTGCTATGGATTCCGAATCGAAAGATTTAACTTGGATTCCCGAAACTCCCAGCCTTTCCAACCTCGGTTGGAAGGCAAAGGTCCCACTAGATTCCGGGCTTGAGGAGACTATTAAGTGGTGGAAGGGGGAATTAAGGTAGGGTGACTACAATTCCTGTCATTAATGTATTTTCAAACCGAGAAGGATGGTAATCAGTTGAGCGCTGAAATTACGGTTGCTGATCATTTTGCCCATTTTTTGGCTGAAAATAATGTAGCAAATGTCTATGAATTGTCCGGAGGAATGATTGCTTTCTTGACCGATTCCATTTTTCGATTAGGGAAAACTAAGATTGTTAACACACGTAACGAACAAGCCGCTGGATTCGCGGCTGAGGGTTCATCTCGAGTTGCGGGCATCCCTAGCGTTGCAATGGGGACAAGTGGTCCAGGTGCTACCAACCTTATTACGGCAATCGGCTCGGCCTATTTTGATTCAACTCCAGTTCTATTTGTTACCGGACAAGTTCATACCCTTGAACTTCGGACTAATTCGTTGCAGAGACAAAATGGATTCCAAGAATTGGATATTGTTTCCGCTACGAAGGGAATCACAAAGTTCTCCTACCAAATCAAGTCTGCTGACGAATTCCCCGAAGTATTGCGACGCGCATGGGAAACTGCCATTTCTGGTCGCCCAGGTCCGGTACTTATTGATGTTCCTATCAATATTCAACAGCAAATGTGCAAGCCTATAATTAGCTCAGTAACTAGTGCAATTAATACTGGGACGAACTTAAATGATTCACTTTCACAACTGATAAGTAAACTTTCCACTGCGAAACGACCACTAATTCTGGCAGGTGGGGGTATCCGAAGCAGTAAATCCCAGAATAAATTTCAAGATTTTGTAGAAACACTCGGATTACCTGTTGTTCACACACTTATGGGTAAAGATGTACTTCCAACACAACATCCAATGAATATGGGTTTCATTGGAAGTTATGGAAATCGCTGGGCAAATAGGGCTTTATCACGATCAGATCTACTAATTGTTTTAGGCAGCAGATTAGATGTTCGCCAGACAGGCAACGACGTAGAAGATTTTATGCTAAATAAATTTATTGTTCGAGTTGATGCGGATTCGAATGAGCTCTCAGGGCGCATTTCTTCAGATATTTCTATTGAAATTGAATTAAGCGCATTCTTTGACGCCATCCAAATTCAATCAATTCCGAAGCTGAACTCAGTGGAATTCATCGAAGAAATTCACGCCGATAAAGTGAAATTTACTCCGGCTTCCGAGCAGGAGGTCTCATTACTGCTTTCGCCGGATCGGGTTATCACTTGGATTAGTTCTGTTGGTAAAGAGAGCGCTGGATTCTGTGTAGATGTTGGCCAACATCAAATGTGGGCCGCTCAGTCTATTGATCTCAAAGAAAATCAACGTTTCCTGACTTCAGGCGGAATGGGCGCTATGGGCTTTTCCATACCAGCAGCGATCGGATGTGCAACAACCGAGCCCAAGCGCTGGATTACAATAACTGGCGATGGTTGTATGCAATTAAACTTAGGTGAATTGCAAACCATAATTCACTACGAATTGCCAATTACGATCTTTGTTTTAAATAACAATCAACATGGAATGGTTGCACAGTTTCAAGAAGAGAATATGGACTCTCGCTTTATTTCTACTCGGGATGGCTACTCAACGCCTAATTTTTGCGAAGTTGCGCGATCTTTCGGAATTCGCTCCTTTAGTATTAAAACCGACGTCGATTTTGATTTTGTAAGTCGTACCCTAACGGAGATTGATTATGGTCCGATTTTGATCGAAGTTGAAATGGATAATCGCGCGAAAGCTCTACCTAAAATAGATAAATTCACTAAATTAAGCCAGCTCTAATCCAAATTAATTCTTTCGCGATCAAAAGCTTTTGGTAATGGTCGGACTTGCGAGTGAATACTAAGGACGTACTCACCAATTAGTCCTAGGAAAAAGAGCTGCAAGCCGCCAAAGAAGAAGATTGCAACTATGACGGTAGGAATACCTGCCCCCGCGCGTTCTTGCCCAATCAAATTAACAATCAAAGTATAAACACCAGCCAAGAGACCAAGACCGGAAACTAGGAAACCGCCCACCAGCGCCAACCGAGCTGGAATTCTGGAGGTGCTAATAAGACCATTAATTGCTTGATCTAGGAGATTAAACCAATTCGATTTTGATTTTCCCTTTTTGCGAGCCTCCCATGTGTATTTTACGCTAGAACTTATATCTACGGATTGGGCAGCCAAGCCGCGAATGTATGGATATTGATCTTCCAAAGCCAAAATATTCTTCGCAATACTTTTGTCCATCATCATGAATTCGCCCGAATTAATGGGGATATTTCCCTCTGCGAACTTGCGAACGATCCGATAGTAAATCCCTCGGAGCAGTCTTAACAGGAAGCTTTCCTGACGGTTCGTTCGTTCTCCGAACACGACCAGCGATCCGGCGGACCAGAGGCGATAGAAATCTGGGATAATTTCTGGCGGATCTTGCAGATCTGCAGGAAGCATTGGAATTATTGCATCTCCCATTGCTTTGGCCATTCCACGGTACATGTTGCGGAATGGACCAACATTTCTACTATTAACGAAAACTTTGATATTTCTGTTTTCGGCGGCTATTTTCCGCAATACTTCAACGGTGTTATCTGTTGACGCATTGTCGGCGAATATATGTTCATATTCCACATTGGGGAGTTGTTCGCTAAAAACTTTGGCAGTTCGTCTGACACATTCTGCCACTGTCTCTTCTTCGTTGTAACAAGGAGTAATAACAGAAATTAGCGGAGTCATAACAGTATGTTAACTTGCATTATGGAATTTAGATATTCTTAAGCCATGGCGGTGGAGTTGAAATCGCCAATTTCTCCAAGTCTAATTTCTCTCTAAGAGTATCCATCGGTTGCCAGAATCCCTCATGTTTATACGCATTAAGCAGGTTTTCGCCAGCTAATCTAGGTAGTGCACCTGTTTCAAAGGGTTCGCTGTCATTTGATATATATTCTGAGACTTCGCGATTCAATACGAAAAAGCCGCCATTTATCCAACCTTCGTCGGATTGGTTCTTCTCGCCAAAATGATGAACCTTGTGCCCGTCAAACTTCACATATCCAAACCGAGCAGGAGGTCGGACCGCGGTCAATGTTGCGTGGCCGCTATTTGAGTTGTGCAGTTTGAGGACGTTTGAAATATTGATATTGCCGAGACCATCGCCGTAAGTCGCAAGAAAAAGTTCATCATTAAATGCCGAAATACACTTCTTAATTCTTCCACCCGTCTGAGTTTGTTCACCCGTATCTAAGGCTTGCACTTTCCAAGGCTCCTCAAGGGTAGATACCCAGTCATGGATTACTTCTCCTTTGTAACCGGTTGCGATTACAAAATCGCTGAATCCCTGCTTGGCATAAATATTCATCAGGTGCCAAAGCAAAGGCTTCCCAGCTATCAGAACCATTGGTTTCGGTTTGGTGTCGGTCTCTTCGGAGATTCTCGTTCCTAATCCACCGGCTAGCAGAATAATTTTCAAGTTATAACCTCACAAACTGATCGATTTGGAATTCGCACAAAGTCCGAGTCTCGAGATTTTCAGGATTTTTGTACCATTCGGCAGTCCACTTTATTGACTCTGCGAAATTCAACTTATCGCTCCATCTAAGTTCTCGGCGAGCTTTCTCGGAATCAAGAAGCAAATACCCAGATTCGTGCGGATTTTGGTCACGATCAAGCTTCCAAGCATCGATTTCTTCCACTTGCCAAAATTTTGAAAAATTCAAAACTAAATCTGCGACTGTGTATTTTTCATCTAGCCGCGGACCGAAATTCCATTCTCCAGTCGCCTTTCGATTTATTTGATGATCAACCAACATTAAGTATCCATTTAGACAGTCGAGTACATGCTGCCAAGGTCGAATTGCTCCTGGGTATCTGAGAGTTGGTATCTGACCTTTTGAATAAGCGGTTACCAGGTCTGGGATTATTCGATCGGCCGCCCAATCTCCTCCACCAATAACATTTCCCGCGCGAGCTATCGCCATAGGTGAGGTCGCAAAGCTCTTGATCCATGATTGTGTTGCTATGTCTGCGGCAGCTTTAGATGCACTATATGGGTCGTCTCCACCGAGTTCATCGGTCTCAACATAACCACGCAGATGGTTATGGTTTTTGTAAACCTTATCGGTTGTGATTACAAGTGTTGCTTTCAAGTTCTTTAGCGACTTGGTTGCTTCTAGAACATTAAGTGTCCCGAGAACATTTGTATCAAAAGTTTCGATGGGGAACTTGTAAGATTCGCGAACGAGTGGCTGAGCGGCTAAATGAATGATTACTTCTGGATCTACTTTTGAAATTGTTTCTTCGACTTCTCTCCTATTACGGATGTCAACACGGAAATCGTTTTCGAAAATATCGTTAAGTTTTGCCTGATTGAATAGTGACCTCTCTGGTGGATCTAAAGATATACCTGAAATTGTGTGACCTTGACTTTGAAGCATGAGAGATAGCCACGACCCCTTATATCCCGTATGGCCTGTGACTAGAAAATGCATCGCTATTTAGCTTTCCCAGTCATAAAGTCTGTTATGGAAGAAATTACATAGTCCAACATAGGCGTTGTAAGGCCCGGGTAAACACCTACCCAAAATGAGCGCTTCATAACAATGTCAGTGTTGGTTAAATCCCCGACGATGCGGAAATCAATATTCTTATAGGCAGGTTGTTTCGTAATGTTTCCCGCAAAAAGCAGACGTGTTCCTATTTTCCTGGAGTCAAGAAAACGGAGAAGGTCCTCTCGGTTAACCGGATGTTTTGGATCTAACGTTATTGGACATCCAAACCAGGATGGATCGCTATTTTCTGTGGCAGTGGCAATAGAAAGGCCCTCGATTTGGCCTAGGTGCTTTCGAAGATATTCATAATTTTCTTTTCGTTTCTGAATAAAGATTTCAACCTTAGCAAGTTGGGTAATTCCGAGGGCTGCTTGCATATCGGTTGCCTTGAGATTGTAACCAATGTGGCTATATGTGTATTTATGATCGTAGCCTTCGGGAAGATCGCCTAATTGCCAACCAAACCTTTTCGCGCAGGTGTTGTCCTTACCGGTCTCGCAATAGCAATCACGGCCCCAGTCTCTAAAAGATTCAACCTGCTTCTTCACCAGGGGAGATTTAATAAATACTGCACCACCTTCGCCAGTTGTGATGTGGTGCGCCGGGTAGAAACTGAGCGTCGCTGTGTCACCGAAGCTACCCGTGCGCTGACCACGATAAGTCGAGCCAAGAGCATCGCATGAATCCTCAATTAACCAAAGATTATGTTCTTTGCAAAGTCGCTGAACAGCATCGAGGTCGAATGGATTGCCCAAAGTATGAGCCATCATGATTGCTCTAGTTTTTGGAGAAATCGCCTCTTCCAATCGCTCTGGAATTGCATCCAGGGTTTGGAGGTCGACATCAACAACGACCGGCCTTAAGCCATTTTGAATTATTGGGTTGACGGTGGTCGGGAATCCCATAGCGACGGTGAGTACTTCGTCGCCCGGTCTGAGTGCCTTCTTTCCGAGTTTTGGGCTAGTCAACCCACTAAGGGCAACGAGATTGGCGCTAGACCCAGAATTTACGAATAATGCCGAACGCGCGCCAACAAATTTTGCAAGTTTTCGTTCAAAATCGGCCGTAAATCTTCCTGCTGTGAACCAACCGTCGAGAGTTGAATCAACAATAGTTGAAAAATCGTGTGAAGTTAGCACTTTGCCGGATACGGGAATTGGGTCGACCCCAGCTGTAAAACCCTTGTCGCGTAGTAGGAGATCCGCATACTTTTCAGTCATCTTCAAAATTTCTTTACGCAGACTTTCCAACTGCTCCATTTGTCTCTCACCTCGTTAGCTAGATCTAATCGTCTCTATTTAGTTGTTTTTCCATTGGGAAGAGCGATATTAAAGTTTGAGTATCTATCAGCCAACGCCCTGAATCCTTCATGGTAAGCCCTATCATAGGGTACCATCACAGATTCCAGAGGGTGTAATCGATGAATTTGCAAAAGCCACTCTTAAAACTTGGTGCTTGGAAATACTCCCTGTCCGTAGGGATTCTGGCTTGGGCATTGACATGTACAAATGTTTTGAGATCAACATGGTCTGGAGATGACTGGCCAAACAGTCAAGCCCCTTATGTCATCTTGTGGCGCTACGGGAAAATTACATTTCGTACTGTTTATTTGGAAGCAATGTATTGGAACAATCAATGGATGATAGGGGAGGGGCGCTTCTATCCCTTTACTTGGCTGGAAACAAGGTTTGCATTTAGTTATCTGCGTTCGCTGTGGCAATACAAATTGCTCGAATCCTTCATGCTCTTTCTTTCTGGAGCATTGCTCATATTAATAATTTACGTGCTTTCTTCATCTCGGCGGATTGCGATTTTCTCATTGTTTGCTTTGCCCGTTTTTGTGCAGTTTCGAAACGATTTCGACCCACACCTTGCATTTGGATTTATGGTGGAGAGTCTATTAATTAAGATTGAGATTGCTTGTCTTTTTGCGTATTTTGCAGGGAAATCTGCAAAGCAAGTTAAGTCAATTATGTTATCTGTTCTAGCTGGGTTATTCATTTTTATTGGATGTTGCACATACGAGTACGCCTTCCTCCTGTTTCCCGCCGTGATAATTATGTATTGGTCCGGTATAACTAGGTCGGAAATACAAATTGAGTGGAAACAAGTTGTAAAGCAAAGAATCGCAGGATTCTCAATAATAGCCGCCGCCTGGATGGGCTATGCAATATTTGTTTTTGGATTTCTAAGAACTAAGGCGGTGGCGATAAATGGAGCTTACGTTCTATCCGTTTCGTGGAAGTCGGTCTACATATTCGTTTCACAACTATTAGCTCCGCTTCCGCTCACAAATTTCTCTGGAAGTGATTTCCCTGGCCGGTTACTTGGTTTTAGGCTTGAGGCAATTTTTGGAGCACTCTTAATGATTATCTTCTACACCTATTTCATCCGGGTATATAGGAATATCTCAGCAAAAGAATTTGCGCCAATTGATTCTAGGATGAAAGAAGAGCAGAAGTTCTCAAGACTTAATCTCTATCTTTTCGGCTCCTCATTTGTTATAGCGCCAAGTTTTATGTTGGCGATACAGCCGTTATGGTGGAATAAGGCGAGCATAGTTCACAGTTATCTTGGCATCTTGATAAGTGAATTTGGTTACGTAATACTTTTTGCAACTTTATTTGACCGTTACTTATCAAACCAAGAGCGGGCCAGAAAAGTTCACCTTCAAAAAAAGGTAGTTAGATGAAAAAACATAGAAAGAAGGTTCGCAATTCAGGCACACTGATTTTGCTGCTGGTTTTGGCCACCTTAACTTACGTTCACAATTTTGCAGACGCTACAAGAACGAAAGCACGAGACTTTGATTATGCGGGATGGCAAGTCTTGACCAAATCGACCGACCTCTTTTCAAATGTTCATTCAAAAGACGTATTCATTAGCCTTTCTCAAAACGATGCCTATGAGACTAATGCGGGATCCTTTTACTTCAACACCGGCATCAGACTTGCTCAACTTTTCAATACCGTTAACATTTGGCCCAACTACGGTACATGTACTGTTAGTAGCAGATGCCTACTAGGAAATGTTCGCAAACAAGTTCTTCAGACTTTACCCAATTTTAATCGTGGCGCCCTTGTTACAACTAAGAGGAGTGAACAACAGACTTCAGATTGGGTTGGCATCAACTCTAAATCCGGGGCTCTTCGGGCAAGCAAAATATGGGATTTTGATGAGTATCCAATAACTGGAAGCACGATGATTGCGTATTTAGCTTTGTATGACGAAACTCAGACAACAGCTTCCATTCAACTCCATACACTTAGATTCGTAACAATTTCAAAATTTTCAGCTCCCGTACTAAATCCGGTGCTAAACGGCTATTGCCTGGTTCGACAGCCCAAAGCGGCTGTGAAAATAAATATAAGTAGATCTTTGCGAGTCACATATTGGAATTTGCCTAAGTTGGATCAAAAGGGAAATCCCTTACCTAAATCCCTAGATATTAGATCTTTCGCGGTGGGAACATGTTGAAAGGGATTACTGAATTCAAATTCTCGTTCTTCAAAAAATTTTTCAGATCCAGGGATTTCGTTGTTGCACTAATTACCGGAGCTATAGCCGGCTTTATGAGTATTTGGGTTTTTAAAGATATTTCTCCTCGAATAATTAGTCACGCTATACCTTTAGGCGGCGATGGCTCATTAACTAGTTTTTATCTTTCGCTCGTTGAACGGAATTCATATTGGCATGTGTTAACTGGGCACATTTCTTCAGTAAATTACGGTTGGCCAAGCCAGTTGGACTTTTCGAATTATCCAATTGGCCAAATCTTCGAGATGCTAATCCTAAAGTTTGCAGTGACTTGTTTTGGATTCATTAACCCGGCCGTAATCATTCATGTGGTTGCGATATTGAAAGCCATTCCTATTGCAATTGCCACTTATGTATTTGCCAGGACGATTGGGATTTCGAAGTCATTGGCATCCGTTGCTGGTATCGCTTATAGCATTTCAAATTTCAACTTGATAAGAAGTGAAGGACACTTCTTCCTAGCCCTTACTTGGTGCTTACCGCTGGCGCTGGCGGCGATATATATTGGGTATAGTGACTTCTTAAAGAAATATGCACCAGGGAGGAATAAATTAGCCAATAGAACTCTTCAAAAGGTAATTGCACTAAGTGTTATATCCTCCTTTTCCTCTTACTACTTCACAATTTTCATTATTCTCGGCTATCTATTTGCTATCTTGCTTTCAATACTGAAAGATTTGGTCCATGAAAGCAGCCCTTATAGGGCGATAAAAACCCTCGTATTTTGGCTTAGATTGGTGAGAGATAGGAAAGCACTTCTTACCGGATTTTCAATATCAATCACAGGGCTATTGGTTCAAACTATTCCAATATTGCTTAGAACGGCCTCGAGTCCCCATCTAACATCGATTGCAGATCGTAGCTGGACAGAGCCTATTGTTTATGGCGGAACTTTGGAAAGCTATTTCTTCGACTTATCAAATCTAGTTTCTCGTTTGCTTGGTCACCCAGAGGTACCTCCGTATTTACAGACTCGAACAAGTTGGGAAGCAACGCAGTCTGGATCGACAGCTGGACTAGTTGGCTACTTCCTATTAGGGGTAATGCTATTTACTGTTTTGGGTGCTTTCATGAATGGTCGATTTTACCAAATCAAATTTGCGAATCGCATTGACGTACGCGTCCTATTTCTTTTGAGTTTCTATTTGTTCTTTTTTACGTTATACATAGTTTCACCTTTGAATTTTGCCATTTCGCGTGTGCTGCCGGAAATCCGCGCATGGGGTCGTTTAAGTACAGCGCTTTGCCTACTTTCAATACTCATAATTTGTTATCTTGGCACCAAGATCAAGGGCAGATATCTTGGATATCTTTTAGTGTTGCTCGTGGTTGTTCTTCCAACATTTGGAGACGCTAAATTATTTCATGATTCACGACCAACGGCAGTCCTGATGAACTCTCAATATGTGGCTGAACAGCAAAATCTTTCAGCGACATGGAACAAATTGGAAAGAACTTTCAAACAAGGCTGCGCTCTAGTAAATTTGCCTGTTTACCCATTTCCCGAATTTGACAACCCCCTTGACAGTAATGGCGATTATGCGGAATTGAATCTTGTTAGTTACAAACAAAACTATTTTAAGTGGAGTTATCCTGGGGTAAAGGACTCGACGCAGTTTGCAGAATTTCAGAATCTGGCATCTCAAGAACCTAACTTCAGCCGAGTTGGTTTAACTTATCAAATGGGATTCGCTCAAACTTTAGGAGCTTGTGGAATAGTGTTGGATCGCACACTTTTAGTCCCTACGGAAACTGAAGCTTTTGCCAGTCTGCTCCAGGGTTCGCCGAATTGTTTTATAAGTTTACCAGGTGAGCAATTCTCTGGGCTTTCGCGATTCTTCGCAGTAAATTTCAAGTCATCGAATTGTAAAAATGTATCGATAAACTATCCTAAAAAAGCAGATCTGCAATCCACCAACTCAATTTTTCTATGGAAAATCGATCAGCCCTACTCTTTGAACTTCTCCGGCGGTTACGAAATGTTTCCGCCCTCGTCAAGCATTTCTTTTAGAATAGCTAAGCTAAAAACTCGAGCCAAGGCAAATGCCGTTGTTGCTATTCGATTTATTTCAGCTCCCGCGACAGTGATTCCACCAGGGATAAAAGTATGTTTATTAGGTGAGAGAAGAAAATTTCCAATTTGTGGCGAGATTAATTCCGCCTCCGGTTCAAATCTGGAATTGCAGATTCCAGATTCGGAAATAACAAAGCCTTATTTGAAATTGACAGCAAATTTAGTTGCACCAAGTTCTGCCGGAATCGCTTCCTGGGGATTGATCGTTAAATAGTTATTTCCTAGATTCACATTCCAAATCATTATTTATCATTATGGAGACAAGTTCATTAAATGATGTTTTTGGAACCCAGCCTAGAGTTTCTTTCGCTTTCTTCGCGTCGCCGACTAACAAATCTACTTCCGCAGGGCGGATCATTAACTTGTCGTATTCGACAAAACGATCAACATTAACTTCCAGGTCAACCATCGCTAAAGCAGCTTCAACAAATTCGCGGACTGAACGAGTTTCTCCAGTAGCGATCACATAGTCATCAGGTGTTTCTTGTTGGAGCATTAACCACATGGCTTCAACGTAATCACCGGCATAGCCCCAGTCGCGATGAGGACGTAAGTCACCCAGCGAAAAGCTGTTTTGTTTTCCTAATTTTATCTTGGCGATATTGGATGTGATCTTGCGTGTAACAAATTCATGCCCTCGATATTCTCCTTCATGGTTGAAGAGAATCCCTGAGGAGATGTGCATGTTGTATGACTCTCGATAATTTACGCAAGTGTAATGAGCGAAGGTTTTAGCAACGCCATACGGTGAGCGCGGATAAAAAGGGGTTGTTTCTTTTTGTGGAGTTTCACGTACTTTCCCGAACATTTCGGAAGATGATGCTTGATAGATTCGAGTACTTTTTTCAGCGCCGGCCTTGCGTACAGCCTCAAGTAATCGCAACATACCGAGCCCCGTAATGTTGGCGGTAAGTTCAGGTTGTTCAAAGCTCATTCCAACGAAGCTGATTGCGCCCAAATTGTAAATTTCAACGGGTTGTACCTCATTTAGAATACTTAATAAGCTTGAAAAATCAGTTAAATCACCCCTGACTAACTTAACGTCGGGAAATAGCTGAGCGAAACTTGCTTCTCTAGAGTTCCGTTGGCCATTTACAAGGCCATAAACCTGATACCCCTTCGCGAGTAGCAATTTAGATAGGTGGTGGCCATCTTGCCCCGTGACGCCGGTAACTAACGCTGTTTTCATGACTTGCTCCACTCTAAAAGGTTCAATTCCCTCAAAGTTCAATTATAAAATCAGATTGTACCTGTAACATTTCGCTTTGTGACGGAAAAGAATCGAAAGAAGGAAGGAGAGCCTATTTCGATTCTCTATGACTTAGCCTACGCGGTAGGCGGATCGGGTATCCCAGGCGATACGAGAGATGTCGCGTTGATGCTTCAATCTAGTCCGGAACGCAGAGTTTCGTTTTTGCTGTCACCTAGAACTTTGAAATCTAAAGGCCGCGGAAACGTCTGGGCATCCGATGTGATTGGTTCGGCAATACGCCGGAATCGTGGTGTCACCTTGCTGCCGGGTTTTCTTGAGAAAATAATCACTGGCGTCAAATCTTTGCGTCTAAGTTTTGGATCCGGGATTTCTCAAGTCGCCGAACCGTTAGCATCGGAGATACTCAAATATCTTAAAGTCCTTTCTCAAACACCCAGCTCCGAAGTTCCTTCGCTATATGTAACCAGTTTAAGTATTCCGGAGCGTTACGCGCGACCTTTGAAATTTAAAGCATTTAAACTCAAAACTAAAGGTTTCCGATTCTTGATTCAACAGCACATAGATCCAATTAGAGTCTCGAAAGATACCATTCACATCGTTCGCCTTCACGACATTCTTCCAATACGCGCCCCACAATATTTCGACGAGATCGCGAGTTTCGTGTTTGGAAGAGGCTTGCATTCCTTATTGCATTCGCGCAAAGTCGTCTGGGTGATGGATACAAATGCAGAGGCCGAAGGATTTCATCAATATTTTCCAGAGCAACAAAAACCGAAAGTAATTCCTTGTTCAGTAGGACATCAATTTCCAAATATCGAAAATAAAATGATTAGCGCAAGAAAGAAGCAAATTGTTTGCTTCGGCACTCTCGAACCGAGAAAACGCGTTTCCATTGTTGTTAATGGATTCCTGCGTTCAATCGAAACAAACCCACTTTTATCGGAATACAAATTATTTGTCGTTGGAAAGCATGGGTGGCAAGAACAAGCCTTGCATCAGCAGTTGTTGGATGCAGATTTTGGGGGTAGCGTTAAATATCTGGAAAATTGCTCCGATTCTGAATTATCAGAACTACTCTCGGAAAGCCAGTTTGTCGCTTCAGCAAGCGCCGCAGAAGGTTTCGGATTGCCGCCACTAGAAGGCATGTTGCATGGATGTATTCCGATCGTGAGTGACATTCCAGCACACAGAGAAACGATGGGAACCCGTGGTGTGTTTTTTGACAGCACGGTGGATGGATTTTCCGAAGTGTTTGAAAACGCAGCAGCCGAATATGTGGATAATGATGGTCACCATTTATCAGATCTTGCAGAATATGTGAGGAGCCGATATTCGACAGAAGTAATTGAGGCACAGTGGTCGCAGTTTTTGGAAGGTTTTTAGATAACTGAGTTTTAAAATTCCGAATATATTTGTTTATGTTCCGAGATCATATTCTCAGGGTTGAATTTCCGAAGGGCTGTGACGCTCGCGGACTTTCCCATTTCATTTAGTAGGTCGTCATTCGTAACCAATTTCCTCAATCCAATTACTAACGAATCAACTTCACGTTCAGTGATGAATCCAGTGATGCCGTCCTCGATAACTTCACTGCTGGAACCAACGTCGGTGGCTATAACCGGAAGGCTTGCTAATTGAGCCTCAATCAGAGCAATCGGCATGCCTTCATTATCAGAAGTTGATATTGCGCAATTTACGGCTGACCAAAATATCGACGCATCTGCCCAGCCAATTAGTGAAACGTTTGCCGGTGCATTTGTTCTCACCTTTTCAAGCAAATCGCCGCCACCAGCCATAACGAACTTAACTTCAGGCATTCTTTGGGCAACTTCGAGCAATAAAAAAGGGTTTTTCACTCCGGTCATTCGCGCCATCCATCCAACCAAGAATTCATCAGTATTGATTTTGAGAAAACTTCTTGCTTCCTTCTTCTCAATTTTAGATAATTTGTTGACTCCGGGAGGAATTGAACGCCACTTTGCATTCCGACCAATTCCGGCGACTCGCAATTCCATGCCAACTTTCTTTCCAACAGAAATCAAGATGTCCGTGCGGCCCGCTAGAAAACGCTCCGCACATGTAATTGCCCATTTTTCCAGATTTGAGAAAGTTTGGTCATCAAAGAGATGTCCGTGAAATGTGTGTACTCTTTTGTGGTTCCCTCGGACTAATCTGCCGATAATTCCAGCTTTGAAAGTGTGGGTATGAACGATCTTTGGTTTTAACTCGCGCACTAACCGACTTAATTCAATCCACGATTTGAAATCTTGCAGTGGTGCAATCTTGCGCCCCAAATGTGTAATTCGATAACTAGCCAAGTTAGTCATCACTGGATCTTCGATTTCAGAACCTTGAACGAATCCTGTGGCGAGAGCACTGTCCGGAATGCTTTCTACTAAATCCGCTAAGTACTTGGCCGTGCCACCCACATTCATTCGGGCAATAATGTGGAGTACTTTAATGGTGGACATCAGTGAGATAAGTTTCTATTGCTTCTTTCGGAATACCAGAAAACTTAGGCACACCATTTGCTAGATATATAACCCTGGTGGACATCCTGGCAACCGCTTCCAAGTCATGCGAGACTAGCAATACCGCGCAGCCACTATTCATCATTTCGACGGTGCGGGCGGCTGACTTCTCGCGGAAATCTTCGTCCCCAACCGAAAGGACTTCATCAATTAGAAGTAAGTCGGGCGTGACATCGGTGGCAGTAGCGAATGCTAGTCGGGCAATCATTCCGGACGAGTAAGCTCGAATCGGAACATCTAAATGTTCGGTTAAATCCGCCCACTCGGCGATCTCTTCAATTCTGGATTTCATCTCTCTTGGAGTTCGTCCCAAGAGGGTGCCATATAAGACGATATTTTCAGCACCAGTAAGTTCTGGATTGAAGCCGGCGCCCAACTCGATCATTGGAGCGACTTGGCCGCGAACAATTACTCTCCCCGTCGTAGGTGGAAGCACCCGCGCAATAACTTTGAGAAGTGTTGATTTTCCGGCGCCATTTCGTCCTATAACTGAAACGGTCTCACCTCGAGCGATGCTAAAAGAGACACCGCTCAGTGCAAAAAATTCCTCGTAAGAGATACGTCGTTTTATAGTGTCGATTGTTGTTTGCTTTAGGGAAGAAACACGGTGACGAGTACGGCGGTATGCCAAAGATATGTCAGTGACTTCGACAATTCTTTCAAGACTCACAGTTTTGCCACTACCTTCGGCCAGCTCTTGCTAAATACGTAGAAGCCGCCCACAAATGCTATTAAAGAGTAGCCAATCATCAATTCCCAATTGTGTAGGGTCGAAACTGCGCTGTTTCCAAATTCACGTCGAAATATTTCCAAAAACGAAGTTAATGGGTTCAAATTAATTACTTCACGGGTATGGGGTCCCAACACGCTCAAAGGATAAAAAATGAGTGGAATACGTGACAATTTTGTTGAAAAATTTCAAGAAAAAGCAAAAATGCGAGCGAGAATAAGAAATCTTCAGATGAAAGAGCATTTAGTCTTCGGCAAATATACCTGCCTAAGGTGTGGCGGTGCGATTCCAAGTTTTGAAAGAATTGGGCAATACCCGGGTGCGCTTTCTCGTACCGATAACAAAACTGAAATCTGTTCCGACTGTGGATCAAATGAGGCATTGGAATGTATGAGGGGACTTCTGACTGCTCAAGATCGTTGGGCTATTCAGGATGTTATTAAAAATTCCGATGATATTTGATTTTTGGAATATCGCCCGAATAGTACTTAATGAGAACGGATAGTCCATCCACCGCTTCATCTGAAAATCTAGTGAAATCCCCCTTGCTTATGGTGAGGGGGTTTTCATTTAACTCACATTTACTTGTGAATTCCCAAAGCTTCCAAAGAAGTTTTTTCCGTATGCAGAAAACCCTTGAATTGACACATTCCTTTACACATAGGAAAGGAAATAAATGCCAAAATCAAGAAATCGTAATTACTTAATCACTGTCGGTTATACCTCGGCGAATGAGGCAAAGTTGGAAGAGGTACGTATCTCCCAAGGCTACAAGAGTGATGAGTGGCTGACGTTTCTTCAAGCAAAAGACTGTGGGGGTGACGTATTCAAAGGAGAGAAGGGAGTGAAGCTAACCAAAATCATATTTGATAAAGATGATCCGAAAGTAATTGTTGGTTACAAAAAATTTGTAGTTTTTAATTCAGAGCAGTGTAAAAATTTAGATTCAGACTTAAAGATGAATCAAGAAGAATTGGAAATATACAAAACTCTTCGCGGTGATGGATCTGATCTGACTCGGAAAGCATTAGCAAAAACCTCAAAAAATCTGGCGGTTTAGTTTCAGATCTCTTGCTTTAGCGGATTCAGCACGAACAGTTTTATATGAGAACAGAAACTCTGTTTTCATTAAGGAAATAGCATGACCAAATTACATACACTGAAGAGACCTTCAGCCCAAACACCTAACGTCTATGAAACTGAAAACGTTAAAAGCTATGAGGAATACATAGTAGTTGCCTACTACTTTCTTCCCGCATCTTGCGTAGATTTCTATGTCGTTGAATATGACAAAGAAAATGATGAAATCTATGGCTGGAATGAGGTCATTCCAAATTGTGGGGAACTTGGTTACACCAGTCTCCGCGAGTTAGAAAAAATGGAATTATCTATTCCAGTCAAAGAAGGAGATACCGTCATTGGGTATCTGCCAGTACGAGTTGAGTTTGACGAGTACTGGGAACCAAAGAAACTTGGGAAAGTTTTAGAGGAACGAAATATCTAAAAAGTAAGTCCCCCTTGGTTTTCCAAGGGGGTGGTTTAGTCTCTTATTTGGGCTATTTTGGTGTGATTTCAAAATCGCAATCAATACAGTTATACTCTACAAAACTTAATAGCAAGAGCCTATAGCTCAGTCGGTAGAGCAGCAGACTTTTAATCTGCGGGTCCTCGGTTCGAGCCCGAGTGGGCTCACAACTATTTGTTTATTCATACGCGGAGACTCTATTAATTTAGGGTCTCCGTTTGTGATTTATCCTCGCTTTTTTGGGGTTTTCTTCTTGATAATCTTTTTACTACCCGAGTTTCGTTTCTTTGTTGAAGGAGTTTTACCTTTTGGAGCAAGAAACGTATCTTCCTTTTCGGTGGTTATTCCTTCTGCTTGCCTAAAGGCGTGAGTATAAACTTTAAGACAAACGGCTGGGGAGTGACCCAATCTCTTAGCCACCTCAATAACGTTGTAGCCAGAATAAATCAGAATTGTGGCGTTTGTGTGGCGGAGATCGTAAAGAGTGAAGTCCTTTGAAGGTCGTGCCTTCTCAAACCAAGAGGCAACGAGTTCTGTGGAAATCGGCTTTTTCTTGTATCCCGAAAGAAATGGGGTTTTCTTCTCTGGCTCTGTAAAAAGGAATTCATTTGGCTGAAGGTTTGCGACATAAGGAGTGAGAATCTTCTCCAACTCGGAGTTGATCGGAATGACTCGCTCTTGCCCGGGCTTTCTCCCCTTTAGTCCTTTCTCTACGTAGGGCTGATTGTTGGGAGTTGCTGATTTCTTGATCGCCACCGCAGCTTTACGGAGAACTATTTCCTTATTTTTACCCAGTTTGATATCTCTTTTTCTTAGCCCTGCTACTTCACTTGGTCTTAAACCTGCGAGCCAAGAAATTGAAGTGAATGTTGCTATCGCATTCGCTTGATTTGGATCATGACGAGTTTTTCTCGCTCGCATTTTTGCCGTTATCTGACGACATTGATCTGGATCAAGTACAGCATCTACTGGTACTTCTTCGGAGTCGTTTTCAAGAGTATATGTTGCTCGCAGAAGTGGGTTTTCTACGATGTATCTTTTCCTATAAGCAAATTCTAAGACTTGGTTAAGTGCTTGATGCTTTCTTCGGTAATAGTTGTTTGAAGTACTTGTGCCATCAATCTTTGTTCCGAGATATTCAAGAAGATTTTCAATAGTGGCGGGATCTAGCTCATTGAGCCTCAAGGAGTATTTCTTGTAGAAATCTATTACTTCTTGTTGTTCTTGAGTCGCGATTGGTGGAGCCCCAAGTGTCTTACATACGTACTCCTGAGCCACTTTTCGTTTGAGTTGGCGAGAGTGTTGGTTTCTCATTTTAGGTTGGACTAAAAATTCCACAGAGGGGCTTATGGAATCAGCAAAGGATAAAGCCGTTTTGGCTTCCCAAGATTTAGACTTAACTTTCACCCTTGACATTTCAGTTACAACTTCAGCAAAAGTTAGCTTGCTCAGTGACCACTCAATAGGAAGCCCCGTTGAAGATGAGAATTCAAGCCCATCTTCAAGGGCACGTTGTAATTTCCTTTTTCTTTCCTCGGCTTCACGTTTAGTGTGAAACGCATTTGATTTGTCTCGCCCCGCAACCCGTCACTTAACAATGTATGGGCGAGTGGATTCGGCTCGTTTCTGAATATTAAATATTTGTACTTTGTTCATGATTTCCCACCTTCAAGAAGGTCAGCCATGAACAGACCAAGCCAGTCTTCCCTGATTCTTAAGTCTCCGTTTGGGAGACGGCATGATTGAGGGGCGCAACCCATTTGGCGTCACTTGTAAAATGTACTTTTACTTACTCCGAGAAATTCACAAACTTCCTTTACGGTGAGCCACTTTTGACCCACCCATTCATCTGAGATCAGTTTCTTCTTCATGCTTTGAATGTGCCGAGGTAGGGCTTTAAAAGCATACGAATTCTTTAAGCTAAAAAGGCTGGGAATCTGAGTTCGGAGATACTTGCGATTTGAACGTGAAGGAGTACAGTTTGAGTAGCGAGTGAGTTTCATTTGAACTTCCTCTCTCTGTATCCGCTTAAAAAATGGTACAGGAGTGGTACTGAGAATTGAATAGTCGCAAAACACCAGATAATCCGCGTACTTTTCGCATTAGCCATTAGTCTTTTAATCCGTGGGTCGTCGGTTCGATCCCGACGGGGCCCACAATGCGATCGCCAGCACGGCGCGCTTGTCCCACCTTCCACTTTTGTAAGACATCATTTACGCATGTTAAAGCGCCGTACATACATTTTCATCTCTGTTGCAACTGCCCTATTGATTGGTTCAACCATAAGCAGTGTGAATGCCGCTGCGCCTAAAGTTGGCAGTGCTTGTAAAAAGGTTGGAACCTTCTTAGTTACTCCTGGCACAAGGTTCGTTTGCAATAAAGAAGGTAAAAAATTAGTTTGGCGCATCGGGAATTCGGGCGCTTCCCAGAACACTTCTACAGCCCCAGCAGCTCCAGCCGCTCCGGAAGTGGCAACATTCAAAGCGCCCATCCCAATCACACTTCCCGTTGCCCAAAATGGAACAATCACATTTGCAAATATATTAAGTCGAATCTCGGATATTCCAGGTAGCGCGTTTAATAATGCAGAAGCATTGATTGAAGCAAATACTTCACCGTCCATTTCTCACGCAATTTATATTGCACCGACACTGGAATCTATAGTGGCAAGGCCCGATGTTGAGAAAGTATTGGATCGTGCTATGAAATATTATGCGGGATTCCAACAAAGCAGCTATTTTGACCTTTATATTTACGACTATTCAACAATTACTTGGGCGAACGATCAATATGAAAAAGTTGCAAAAACTAGAAAATATGCCACATTTGCAAATTACGATGACCGCTATTTGAACAGCGCAAAAGGTGCTTGTGGTGACGGAGATTGTTATGGAAGTCAAAGCGCAATAGTTCCTGGTACAAATGAAGGCTTTCTAAATGTTCCAGTTGATAATGGTAAGCATTGGTTCTTGGATAATGGCACGCTGGCTCATTCCTACGGACACACCGTCCAATCTGCTCAGTGGGATGGCACCAAAGTCCGCGACGTCAACGCACTCAAAAATGCGGCCTATACGGGCTGGCTCTTCCAAGGTGGTGTAACCCAACCTGCTTGGACAATTGCAACTGGAACCTTGAGTGGTTATTTAGAACAGCGAAATAATCAAGGATTTAATTTACGGAACAGTGGATTTAAGAACCTATCTGCCCAAAGTATTACAAATTATCTGCTCTATAGCTCCTTGACTGAAGGAATAGACGTTGATGGAAACAAAATAAATGGATCTGCTTATCCACCTAATCCAATTTGGAACATCGGTAACTCAACAGGGTCAATGGCAGTCGAGTGTTTGGCAGCTATCGGCGGACCTCAATCAGTAACTGCCTTATTCACACTAGAAGCCCAAGGTAATTCTTTCGACGCCGCCTTCGCAAAAATTTATGGAGTCTCTTGGCAACAGGCTGCGGCGACGCTGGGACAGGTAATTGCTTCGGAATACGCCCAGACGACTCCGACACCTAGATAAACTAGATAAAATTGACCGCAAACCTTTATTAGAGTTTTGCCGGCAAACACCTCTCAAGAATTCGGCCGCCTCACCCACTCAGGTAACCCCCGTATAACGAAAGTGTAATCAAATCAACCACGCTCTGAGCGCATTTCAGGTCTAACCTGCTCACAGCGAACTCGTTCTTCCGTCACCTATGGATCTAACGGTTTGTTTAACTTAACTACTCTGAGAGGAACTACATGTTCAAAACATCTCTACGT
>Ga0136642_1000454_pt1 | contig 21849 bp, 21 predicted proteins | sample LowCatLa1302831Y_FD_115313 | JGI IMG/M metagenome (GOLD analysis project Ga0136642, IMG submission 115313) | Freshwater microbial communities from Lower Cathedral Lake, Yosemite National Park, California, USA - 13028-31Y | ecosystem: Environmental > Aquatic > Freshwater > Lake ... | reverse complement strand
GTGACTAAAAATTAAGGAAGTCACAACTTCCTTAATTTTTATGTCATACGACAGATTAACCGATTAATCTTAAAATTAAGGAAGCTCTTTGAGCTTCCTTAATTTTAAGTTAATATGGTAGTATGACCGAGCAGCGCATAGACAAATTCCGAGAGCTCATACGCCAAATTAAAGAGGCCACGATAGACGGTATTGTATATGAAACACAGGATGTGAAGGTGCTAAATGACGTGAAATCCCGTCTTACAGAGGTGTTCACAATTCTGCGGAATACTCTGCGAGGACAGCCAATTTCAGAACCTGCGCTCGCACAGCTTTTTGCACCCATCTTCACTCCTCCTCCCACCGAAGAAGAGGCTACTAAGATGATGTATTATCTGCGCCGCGACCTTATTATGTTCCCTCTTACTCCTAATCCTGAGAGAATCAATTCGGTATCAGAAAATAATAGCATGGAAGGAGTAGAGTATGGACGAGCATAAGTTTGAAAAATCTATACCTTATAATTCAACACAGGGATGCCCCTCGGGTTACCACAAGCGCGCTGAATATACGGCTGCGTCTGGAAAGTATGTGCCGCCTCGCTGTGTGCGCTCTACATCACCGTATGAGGAGTCTAGCAAGGATTTCAAGCGGACCACTCTTAAGAGGATGAAGGCGAGACTTGGTAATAAGAAGGGGGATGAAATCAAGTGCCCGAGTGGTTACATCGCGAGGGCATCGTATGCTCGCAGATACAAGACGTCTGTTAGACAGCAAGGATATACAGTGAAGAAGGCGTCCGGCACAACCTATAAGGTCTACCCTAAGAACGAGACCCTCTATGTTCCCGCCGCATGTGTGAAGGACCTCGGAAAGCCTGGGAAGGGTGTCCCCGAGGGCCAAGGTATTGGTCCGCTGCGAAAGGGTGAAATGACGAAGTTTGGATATTCGGCGAAGAAGGGTGAGGAGGTCAGACACGAGGCTCTAAAGAAGGCGGTTGCTGCACTCGGCCCGCTCGGCGTCTACAGAAAGCTGGATGCCGTTGCCAAACTTGGTGTGAGAATTGCCCCCGACGCCGCTCGTATTTTTGCGAAGGACCGCGACTGGGTTGAAAAGCGGTTTGGCCCTCTTCGGGCTTTCTAGTGACAACGGCTTTTTAGTGACAACGGCTTTTTAAAAAAAGCTATCTCTAAAGAAGAAATGCGCACAAGTATTCTGATAAGCGCTCTTGTGCTTCTGCTCGCCGCCAACTTTTTAATGATGTATGTGAGCCCGTTCGGCATGACGAACCTGGAGGGTTTCCAGAGAAATAGCCGCGATAGCCGTGATAACAGTGGGAATGGGATGCGTGGTTTCCAGGACATGGATCTCAAGCAGGGCTTTGAGAAGTATGCCGATACCAAGGAGAAGGAGAAGACCCCTTTCGCGAACATGAAAAAGAATGAAACAGAGGGTTTCTCCACTTACACGCTGGCGAATGGCGGCGGTGCCGGCGACTCCTACAAGGTAATGGGTGCTTTTGACGGAATCCGCCTGAAGACCGGCAATTCCTCTGCTTGGCGCTACACGTCTCCGAATGAGCCTCTCACCGGCCCCGAGTTCAAGCCCGGTGATGATAGCCTCTTCATCTTCAAGAACAATCAGTGCAAGCCCGAGTGCTGCGGCGCCTCCTTCAGCTGCGACGGTGGCTGCGTCTGCACGACACCCCAGCAGCGCGACTATATCAACCAGCGCGGCGGCAACCGCACGCTGCCCGATGACTCTGTCTAAATAGCCTTCTTCAAAACAATCAATTACTATAGATGCCATCTATTGTGATTGTTGGTATGGGCGCAGCCGGCCTTCTCCTTCTCCATATGTTTCGGGCCGAAGGTGTTCCCCCAGATGAAATACTCTGCATTGACCCCTTCTTTGACGGCGGTGATTTACAGCGAGAGTGGCGTTTCGTCATTAGTAATACACCCTGGTCAAAGGTTATAGAGACAATCCAACTCTTCAATCCTACATGGAAAGACACGACCGGCAACGATCCGACCAAGACAACACCTCTCTTTCAAGCAATTAGGGCTGTCCGCGAATCGGTTCAGGACTATTTACACAAGTGCCAGCTTGTTACAGGGATTGCAACGAATTTTAGATATATCGCCACGGAGGGCAGCACTAACGAAACGTGGAGAGTCGACGTGTCATCTAAAACCTATGAAAGTAAACTCCTGTTTCTCTGTTTTGGTGCTAAGGCGAAAACGCTGGCGCTTCCAATTCCCTCTATTCCTCTCTCAGTAGCCCTTCATCTTCCGTCACTGACAGCAGTCGTCAATAAGAAGGACCGCGTTCTTGTCTTCGGAACTATGCACAGTGGCACACTCATTCTTCAGAATCTTAATACAATCGGCAGTAAGACGGCTGCTATTTACAGGGGCACCAAACCCTTCTTATTTGCCCGCGATGGAGAGTATGATGGAATAAAGGAAGAAGCCGCCACAATAGCCGACGCTATTCTTGCATCACAGTATAAGAATTTGACGCTGGTTCGGGCAGATGATATGGCGGGCTTAGCAAACGCTCTACGAACGGCAGACTGGGTTATCTACGCAATAGGATTTGAACAAGAGGGTAAATCTCCTCTACTTCACGATGGACTCACTGGTCGCTTATCACCTCCTTCCTCGTGGGGCTTTGGACTTGCATTTCCGAACACCACAACTCTCCCGGACGGAACTGTCCATAAAGACGTGAGCCTATTAGCATTTGCTACCCATATCTCAAAACAGCGTCAGGATATTATGGCTGAATGGCGCTCAAAAAGAAGCGCAGACTGATTACTAAAAAACTACTTTACCGGTAGATGAGCAATCTTGCTTCCACCGCAGCTAGAAATCTTACAAATCAAAGACCTATGGCACCCGCACCCGCACCGGCAGCGCCGCCTACCGCGCCGATGAATAATAGTCTCGTGCGTATGGCAAATTCATTTAATTCACAGGTTGATAAGTTAAATACGCAGATGCAGAATGGATTTACCAGTGTTAGTAATACTATTCGCAATGGTGTAACGAATACGGCAAAAGCCATGAATCTTCCCACCAATATTCCCGCGCTTGCTGCCCCGCCTATGACCAATATGCCGAAGAACGTGTTTGGCAATGCTGGATTGTTAGGACCCCCGTCTAATGTCTTTGGTAATGCCGGCCCCAAGAACAGTAGCGCTCTCGCATGGCCCCTCGGTATTTTTGCAGTAATAGTTCTGACTTTTTCGCTGCTCCTCTACTTTTTCATGTCAGAGATAAAGGCTGGATATGAAAATATCGCTTCTGCCATAAGGTCGGCATTAGGAGCAAATGCTGCCCCACCTGTCCCGATTGTTGTTCACGCGCCGCCGCCCACGACTAATACGCCCCCCGTTTTAGATGAGACCCCTTCTCAGCTCCAGTCCCAGAGCATCGTTGAGAGCGTTCTTCCTCTCAACGGCCCCCCCGAGGTGTTCAATGTGAGCAAGAATGAATTTAACTATTACGATGCGGAACCCCTCTGTAAGGCGCTGGGTGCAGAGCTTGCTACCTATGATCAGGTGAAGGATGCGTATGGAAAGGGCGCCGACTGGTGCAACTATGGCTGGACGAAGGGCCAGGTCGCGGTATATCCTACACAGAAGGCTACGTGGGATGAGCTCCAGAAGGGCGACGACGCCGACAAGGCTGCCTGCGGAAAGCCCGGTGTAAATGGCGGCTACTTTGACAATCCCGATATGAAGTTTGGCGTGAATTGCTATGGCCCTAAGCCGAGCCAGTCTGGCCACGATGAGGCCGCATTAATGAAGTCGGGCCGCATCCCGCGGACAACGTCGGGCCTGAAGATTGACCAGAAGGTCCAGGAGTTTGAGGCCCAGTCCGATGAGCTTGGTGTCCTTCCTTTTAACAAGGGCAAGTGGGGCTCATCTTAAAAAGTCTCCTTAATAGATGGAATCCGCAAAGATAGCCGCTCTTCAGGAGGCGCTTCTGGACGAAGGACGGACATGGGGTGATGTCATGTTTTATGGTGAACAAGAGCTTGAGAGAGGTAAGTCAAGCGCCGAGCGGCGGGCGAAGGCCGCTGCAAATGCTCAGGCAAGCGAGACTATGCGGAAGGCCGCGAATGTTGAGAAGAAGAAGGCAAAGTTTGTTAATCGCAAAGGGCAGTTAACAAAGATTGCTAAGCAGTGTAAATGGGAGTGCAAGGGTGAGAAGTGCTGGGCCCACGAGGGCAAGGCGTGCCCTTATATCCACAAGAACCAGAAGGGTTCTAATCAGACTCACGCGGTCACCCTCAAGAAGGCTAAGGGTGGTGCTCGTAAGACGCTGCGTAAGCGTCGCAACTAGATAGCTGAAAAATACCCATTAGCAGAATCAATTAAATAAGGATCCCGCATATCCTCTCTACTCGCTGGCATATTTTCCTCATCGTTGAGGCCAAGCATGTCATCGACTTCATTTGTCACAGGAGATTTATATAGGTCTAACAGAGTCCATACACATGAACGTATACCTTCTCTCACCTTCACGTCCTCTACATCGGCCCATTTGCCATTCGTGTCCCAGAACTCCTCCCATATATCATCGTCAAGCACATGATAATAGTGGTAGTAATCTTCCGCCCTGTAATCCCAGTTAAAAGCCTCGTGAGAAACCTTTCCGAAATAGATATACCTAGCAACACACTCGGCAATACGGCGAGTATCACAGCTAAATACATAGCCCTTATTTTTAAAAAGGGGGGCAATACCATTCTTGACAAGATTCATTATGAGCACCTTTCTCGGTGCCTCATGAATGATGTCATATGCAACCTCCGCATTACACCAACGACTCCATGCCAGCGATGCCCGTATCTTATACAAATCAGAGTTCATATATTCCCGTCTACTTATCTATATATAGATGTCGCGAAGCTTTATACCAGTAACCTTCATACCAGTTTCCCCCCTGTAGGAGGGGCCGGTGGCGGAGGCAGCGGAGGAACTACAGCCTGCTTCTTCAGGCGCTTTGTGACTTCCACGGCGCGATGCGTTTTTAGAAATCGCATAATAGCCGGTGTATCATCGACAGTGTTTTTACCTAGTCTTTTCTGCTCGGCAAAATAAGCATGTATCCCCTCTTCTATGCGAGCCAGTGTAAGGGGCTGTGTGTGGCGCTCCTCACCCACCAGAAGCCGACCCCCCTGCACCTGGATTACGGCGTTCTCCATATTATTTACGTGGAGCTGTTGAAGAATCCTCTCCTCAAAATCATCTCTTACCTTCCGAGCATTTGTTGTTTGTTTAGAAAGACTCGTAGTGAGATTATCGTAGTGAACCCAGTTTCTAACGAAATTCCCGAGCTCCTGGGTATTCATTCTACAGAGGATGAGGAAAGCGCATACGGCTATGAAACCGCATAGATATCCCCCTTCCGGAGTTGAAACAGTATAATAACGAGTGTGGAAACAACAAGCAAGAGAAGAATAGCAAAGAATACACATATTAAGACAATATACGGAAATACACGTTCCATTATGTGATTTAGCATTGGATCCACTAAGAATACTTGTATCTGCTTACGGGTTTCATCCCGATTTATATAACGAAAAATTTTTTGAAGAAGGGCGTCCTTTTCCATCTGCTCCTTACACCTAAAGCAAAAGTCATGAATCTACGCAGAATGGAGTTTTCATCTCCTATTTGGGATGCTCGTACATCTATCTATAAAATCGCAATCCAGACACGTTTTAATTTGGCCTCAGAGCCCCAGTTCATAGATCTATCAGGAACATCCTTCAATATTGAAATGCCCGACACGTCCTCTGAAGAGCTGAAGAATATCGTCGGCGAGTTTGTAAGATCACTCATTGCCAAGGATGCGCAGGCAAAGTGGTTCTCCTCTAGGCTAAAGGAGACATCCATTCTCAAGCGTCTATCTCATAAGTGGGTGGCGTCAGATATGAACCCGACGCATACATGGTTTATAGCATTCTGGACACCTATCTATCTAGAGGTGGCTAGTCAGGGCTTCACACTTTATTGGGAGGTAAAGCGATTTGAGGAATCGGCTCCCCAAATCTCCTCCCGATTCCTCGCCATTTCGCGCCCCGAGTCTCCGACTGGGGAGGCCGTTAAACAGATTACGATCCAGCCTTCCGCGCTAGGCTCAGAGTTGGAGATTGCAGACATCCCGTTCACAAATGAAAATACGGCAATTGATTTCCAGCAACAGATGCGGGACAAAGATGCTCTACAGGAGGCTCGTCTACGGCTTGCTCTAGCAAAGCTGAAGGCGAACCGTCTCTCGAACACATATTATCAGAAATACGGAGAGGACTATACGGAGGAAGGAGGGAGTTCGGACGAAGGGGGAGGCTCAGATTAGTTTTCAGTTCCCACCTGCAAAAAATATAGACTACCACTAATACAGGAACAAGATGGCCGCTTCGTACAGCTTTGAATCCGCTGCCGCAATCGGTGTAATCGCTCTGCTTGTGCTGAGCTTAGTCTACTTACAGCCCAGCCTCTTCAGAAAGGAGGGCTTCCAGGCCACGCTGTCGGCTGCTTCCAATTATTCGGCGCAGGCGGGTGAGACTGCGGCGCCTGGTGCCCCGTCCCAGCATGCTGTGCAGCAGAACCCGCACAACCAGGGAGGCGATGTCGCCCCTACGGAGGGTCCTGGCCCTGCCAAGTTCGGCGATGCGGAGAGCCCCGCTGGCTGCTACCCGCGTGACCAGCTGACGCCTGGTGAGCTCCTTCCCAAGGACATGAACTCCGTCTGGGCGCAGCAGAACCCGATGGGCACTGGCTCGCTGAAGGGCAAGAACTTCCTCTCGGCTGGCGCCCTCATCGGCGTCAACACGGTTGGCCAGAGCATGCGCAACGCGAACTACCAGCTCCGCTCTGAGCCCGCGAACCCGCAGGTCCCCGTGTCTGTTTTCAACAACAGCACGATCGAGCCTGACGTGAATCGCCGCAACTTCGAGGTGAGCTAAACTAGTGGTTATTTGATTTAAATTAAAACGTTTTTAGAGTCTAAATATGTTTTATTAGCAGAGACGATGACTGATTACTCAGACATGTTATCACATGCTTTCAAAAAAATGAATACAATCTTTGGTTCCTCTTCATTTCCCATAGTTGATGTCCAGTCAAAGATTGACGGTAAAACCTATAAGGTTCGTGATATGCCCGACAAACAAAGGGCGGCGGACATGCTCGCAGAGCTTCGTCTTCGCATGAACAAACTCAAAATCCACGTAGAGTCCAAGTTTCCCGACAAGCCCCAGGTTAAAATGCTCGCCAAGAACTTCAAGGCTGAGCCGAACCGTATCTTTGAGTCAACGCCTGATGCAGAATACACGAGTTATAGTGTGAATAAGGGTGAAGCCGTCCATTTCTGTCTTAGACAGAGGGGCGACACTGCTGATGAGAAGCTTGTTGAGAGTGATGTCATGACTTTCGTAGCCATACACGAAATGGCGCATATGATTACGGAGTCCGTGGGACATGGTCCAGACTTCTGGAACAATTTTGGCTGGCTTCTTCGCGAGGCAGAGGCCATAGGTGTTTATAAGCACCGCGACTTCCGCGAGCACCCCGTCTCTTATTGTGGCATGAAAATCACAGATCAGCCCGTCTATGATGCTAAGAAGGATGGTGGTGACATTTCCATAGGAACGGTTTCATAATAAGTAATATCTGCTTTTATATCTAAAAGTTTTTAGAGAGTAAAAGCAGATGTCGGAAGAACAAGCTCCGGCCTTAGCATATGCGGCCTTAGCAGATGCTGCGGTTACAGCAAATACAAGTATCGCAAAAATAATTGAAAATATAACCCGCCCTCAGCCCATCGCCAGTTTTTACAATTCAGAGAAAAGGCTCACAGTTATACTTCACAGAAACGCCGCCGACCCTGGTAAAGATATTCAACTACCCGCCAACAGCGTCGTCCCTTTCTTACGTATCTACGATCTCAAGCTCGCCATCTTCAAGCATCTCAGAGACAATGAACTCGCAGCTGGCGCCAGACTCTATCCAGAATACCAGTTCCTCTCCTTCTCCCAAGTGGCTGGAACATGCAAGGCCATAGATTTTCACTGGGTTGTTCCTGGACAAAAGTATGCAATTCAGCTGGCGAAACCATTTGATTCCAAGAGGGCTAAGCGCAAGGCAACCGAATTCGTTGACGAAAACGGCACGAAGCGGCTCTTGACACTGGTTGATAATGGAAAACTGCTAATTGAAAACGCCCTTTCCAAGATAAATGAGCTCCATCTCTATTTGTATGACGACATGAAGGAGTGGATTGGCGAGCCATCCGAGTTAAAATGGAATGGGTTTCTTCACCCCTATTTTCCCGAACTCTCTTATGAGTCTGATGAACTTGATAAGAAGAGACTGGAGAAGCGCTACCAGCGCTTTCTAAACACCGTCTCCCTCGTGGACAACTTGAATAAGTTATTCACAGAGGAGCTTGATATTCGCTTTACAGGTGTTCGCCGCCTCCAGATGCGGTGGCAGAAGCCGCCCAGTGAACGGAAGAGCCGCGACATTGAATCCATTTTCTATGCCAGCCCCGTTACAACTGCAAGACCCTACATGCGTCTGATGCCGAATAAGGGAACATCCGTTACGAAGCTCCATTTACAAGAGGATAATACACCAGATGCGGATTTGGCGCGTGTTATCAAACAGTGGACACGCGAGAGAAACCCCAACCCTGAGAATGATTATATGATGGCGAAGTGCGTTCTCAAAGCGGGCGAGTCCCAGCAAAATCCTATCTATGCCACGCTCCGCTTTGGCTACGCGCACAAGGAGGAATATGCCGATATTACTGTGCTACCGCCGAAGGGCGTTCGGAAATTAGATACTCTATTTACAGAGACCGAGCGCGATGGCCGCACCAAGATGATTGTCACAAAGTTTACCAGAGGAGTTGATAAGCTTCCGCATGCCAGCCTACCTGTCCATTTACAGAGCGCCAGCCTCGATTATATGATCCAGCTTCCAGCCAAACCCGTCTTCACCAAGGCCAATCTCAAAGCCCGCTTGACGAAGTTCCTTCCGTTCTTCCAGGAAATTCCGCCACTTCCTGGTGTCCAGCCTGCCGCGATGCTCCGCTACAAATGCGTGGACAACTTCGCAAACGAGGGGCGCATTGGCTCCTTTCTTACACAGTATGCGAATCTCAAACTTGTTAAGGGTGAAACAGACACAGCCATCTTATCCGTCTTGGAAGACGAGTTCCAGCTGGACACGGATACTGCGCAGCAGGCTCTAGGTAATTGGCTTAGGTCGCGTGGAGAGGTCGTGGTAGGCACGGAGGGTGACACGGTGGATGTAAACAATACCGGTATTGATATTGCAATTTTTGCACAGCATCCCTTCTTCTCATTTCATCTCCACAATGTTACGTCTGAAACAAATCTGCAGCGCGTGCTCAACCTCTTGTCACTCTTGTTCACTGCCTCCGACGAAAGTCTCCATGTCTCTGCAAAAGTTGCGGAGAAAATCAAGGCTGTGGAGGCGGCTGCGCTAGAGGTCGAGGTAGAGGAGAAGAAGGAGGCTGATGCAGAGGCAGAGGCAGAGGCAGAGGCAGATGCAGATGCAGAAACAAATGCAGGCGATGATGATTTCTGGAAACAGTTTGCCGCGACGGAGGGTGAGCCGCTTGAAGAGGAGGTGCGGAATGAATACTTACAGCCCAAGGAGGAGACTGTGGACGCGCCACCCGTTGCTAAAGTGGTTGCACCAGTAAAAGCAGAAGCAAAAGAAGAAGAAAATAATGCCGCCCTCGCTCCTGCCCCTGAGGGAAAAATCATCGCCGACTTCTTCCTCTCAAAGCTCAAGGAGGCCGACAAGAATCTGTTTGATTACACCAAGACGCACCCGTCTCTCAAAAAATATGTGAGTATGTGCGCAGCCAATGTGACTCGCCAGCCTGCGGTTGTAAGCAGGGCCCAGTTCCTGGAGATGAGAGACGAAATCTATGAAGAAGATCTCAACTCTGACCCGCCCCGCATTGCGTTTGTAGAATATCCTATTCAGAAGGGCAAAAAGGCACTCGCCCGCTCCGAGAAGGACTATGAAGAAGTCTTCTTCTTTCTTCGGTTTGGCACGACTCCCCAGAAAAAGGCCGAGAATTACTATGTATGTTCGAAGTATTTCTGCGGACGCGACGAACTCATTCTCTTAGAGAAGGATTTCAAGGGCACGAAGTTGCGCCGCCCTGTGGCAGGTGAGGGAGGCCGCGAACGAACCACGAAGGCGCCGAATACCTGCCCGTTCTGTGAGGGAAAGCCGGTTGTGAACCGCCGCAATCCTGGTCTGAATGAGACGGTTCTTATACGCCAGGAGGCCCCAAAAACACAGGGCGGGGTCTATCACAAGTATGTTGGCTTCTTGAAGAAGACGCCGCACCCCGAGGGTTTTCATCTCCCATGCTGCTTCATAGATAATGACGCGATTACCGAGGATGACAAATACTTTGACAAATTCAGGGATATTCGTCAGGCGGTGGCGGTGGCGGAAGCCCCTGTTGCTATGGCAGCCCCTCTTGCTGTGGCAGCACCAGCCCCTGAAATCCGCAAGCGCGACGAACCCATGTTTCCCCAGCAACCGTATATTGCGTATATGGCCCGCGCCTTCACCAAATACATTGTGGGGTCCGAGAAACTCCCTCTTGAGATTGACGAGATAGAGGGGCCCCAAATTGGCCTTCTTCCACCGATTCTCGATGAGTATTTCAAACAGGACATCTCCAACTTTATCAACCCGAAGACGCCCCACAAGCTCAAGCCCGATGCCGAGGGATTCTTGCGCATTGGCGTGGAGAATCGCGCCCGTTTCAAGACCGATAGCTTTATGGCCGCGATTGCGCCCTTCTATATGCAGCGCAGTGCACGCGAGATGAAGGCGCTTATTAAGCAGTCCCTCCAGACGCAGCCAGCCGTCTTTTTCCAGCTCAACTATGGCAACTTCCTCTTAGAATATTATGATATCCATATGAAAACTCCGCCGGTTGGTCTCATGCAGCGGTGGCTAGAAGGGACCGACATCAATAACTGGGGCGGCCTCCTCCAGATCCCTGGCCCCAAGAAGCGCAAGGTCGTAGAGCGCTTCTATATCAGCTACAACAGTTTCATGGGCTTCTTAGATTCCGAGCAGGGCTATAAAAAGGGCTGGATTGAGAAGGATGATACAATGAAGGAATACAGACAACTCGCATCCCTTCTTGCACAGCCCGATTTCATTCTTCGCATGCCGAATATGGACGATACAGAGGATGGTATGAGACCAGGAATCACGTTCATTATTCTGGATATTGATGCTGGTGGCAAGCTCCATGTGCGCTGCCCGCCTTATGGATTTAACAAGGGCGTTCATGCAAACAATGACGTCGCATTCCTTCTTCACCACCACTCTGGCGTCTGGGAGCCTATTTTCCACGTTATGAATGGAAAATACACACTCTTCTTTCAGCAGGGGTGGAAGAAGGATGCGGAGGAGATTAACTGGCCCAAGATTGTGAAGGAGCGAAAGCGGGAGTTTGAATCTATCTGCGTCGCGGACCCTAGACTCTCCTATGCATCTCGCCAAGTTGGCAAGAAAATGCTGGTCCCGTCTAGCGTCTTATATAATAAACTCACAGCAAATGAGGATGTAGAGTTTAACGGCATTCTGCGCGACCCCTACAATCACTTGGCCGCGCTCGTATTTAAAACGACAAACGGGCTCATACCTGTTCCGTGCATTGACGATGGTCACTTATTTCCAGCAACAACCATATATTTGGAATGGGGCGATCTGAATCCCACCGCGGCTCCCAAAGATATCTTGGAGTTTTATGAGACATATATTACAAATGAGAGAGAGTTTCAGACATTGAAGGGCGAACCCCTCTATAAGCCGGTCCAAGTCTGGTATCAGAGAGAGGGTGAAAAGGCGAGGATTTTTGCCATGCTACTGAGAAACAACTCGATTCTGCCCATCAAGAGAAATTTACCGGTAACCCTCGTAAAGGAGGGCGACGCCTATTTTTACGTGAAGGACGAATATACACTTCCAGCCGTCGAGAAGTCTCCTGATGAACTGGAGTGGGAGATGAACAAGCAGATTCTCGGTCTCTCGCGGTCCGAGGCAGTTGTGCAAGAAGAAAAACGGGACGCTGCCACTCTCACATCCAAGGAGCTCTCGGACATTTTTGAACACCTGCGAATCACGTTTGCGAAATGGCTTTCAAAGAAGGAGGATACAGGCGAAGTCCGCAAGGAGCTTGAGAAGATTATATATGGCGATGACGATAGAGGTGTTCGCAGAACGTCGCTGGCCGAGAAGCGCAAGGAGCTGTATACATATCTGAGCAAGGATGTCTTGGGGTGGTTCTCTGACACGGATGCGGAGGGCCGCCCTACAATTCAGCGCGTTGACTGCACATCGCTGGATAGGGGCACATGCTCTGGCCGCTGCGTCTGGAACACGAAAGGGTCCGAAGGCCAGTGTCTTATTCACACGCCCAAAGACAAGGTTGTGGAAAACCTAGACGTGGACATCAAATACTTGCTCTTCTTCAAACTCATTGAGGAACTTCTGCGATTTGCGGAGAAGCGGCGCGAACTCTTTGATGATGATGTGTCGCAGACTGGAACGATTGACCGGCGGATTGTGGATGGAGACCAGGAGATTCTCCCTGAAAACACGGCCGCATGGTATGAGCGATTGCGCGGAGACTGGGTGCGGTCTACCGAGGAGGCGCCGAGATACTTTGAGGAAATGTCCAGCGCACTCGTGGAAGAGGTTGTGCCGCTGGATGAGGATACGAGTTTGCCTGCCCCGCTTGAGACCTTCTTGGATAAGGAGGACCGTGCCACTACGGCCACGCGTCTCTTGCGTGCCCCGCTGGCTGAACTCTTTGCCATGATTCGGGCCGTGCCCGCATCGGACGATGTGTTTACGGAGGCGCAGCTTGATGAGCTCATGCGGACAACGAAGATGTCGGTTGCGCAGATAGACGTAAGAACGGATCCGCCGGCCGCCATCTTCAAGCAGTTTAAGTTTAAGACGGATACAGCCAAGTATTTCATTCTTGTTCTGACTGACTCGGGCCCCGCGATTCTCGTGCGGGATCCGTCCACAGGGGAGCTTCCTGTGTTTGCGGACCTTCCCAAACAGGCCCAGAAGTATTTTATTCTCTCGGAGCGGAAAGTGGCTGGTGCTTTGCTGAGACGGCGGCTCGGTAAAAAACACCCCTCTTACTAGAATGGAGAACAACGCCAAAGCTGCCGCAGTGCGGAATTTAACAAATAAGCTGGGCCGCAAGCCGCTTGCGACCGAGGTCGCTGGTCTTCTCAAGACACGCAAGCAGAAGAGAAATGAGGGCGCGTTTTTTAAGAATATCATGGCGGCGGCAGCTGTGAAGGCGGCTGGTAAGGACGCGCTCAAGGCGGCGAAGAAGGCTGCTGGTGATGAGGTGAAGGCGAAGCTGAAGGCCGAAACCGACGCGCAGAAGGCTATCAAGAAGGCTGAGCGCGAGGAGGAACGTGCCTTCCAGAAGGCTATCAAGGCCAAAACGAATGCGGTGAAGAAAGTGAATAACCCGAATAACTCGAAGGCCGCCCGACGCACAGCCAAGGCCGAACTCAAGGAGGTGCTGAAGCAGAATGTGGCTGCGCGCAAGACGGCGAGGGCGGAGAAGAAGGCTGTGAAGCTGGAGGCGAAGGAGAAGGCGAAGGTCCAGTTCGCCCTTGCGGAGACCAGGGCCCGCAATAACCTCGCGCGCACTCTTGGAAAGGCGCCGCAGATGGCGAATATCAAGCGTCTTGCTGGAATTCGCACGAGTGGTGTAAATCTGAGCACGAATGACTACATGCGTGTTAAGAAATACAGGAATACATTAAAGTCCAGGAGCCTGAACAAGCTGTTCAAGGAGAATGTGGGCAATGTGGCTCCCGAGGTGGATGTGTGTGTCCAGTGCGAACTGAAAAAGTTCCTTGAACGGGAGGACTAGCCATCCACTGTGAACGGGAGGACTAGCCATCCACTGTGAACGGGAGGACTAGTCTGTAATATCACACTCAGGATACGGCATAATCACCTTCTGCTTGCAACCGCCTCGCACAGCTCGCATGCGCGCCTCCATCATAGTGCCAACCTCGTCGTCCATCCTGTTCAGCTGGAGACGGCGGTAGTTCTTATTGTCAGGATGAAGAACAATAAGATACATATCATTGATTTTTAGACCATAGTAGGTCTCCAGAAACCAACGATACACATTAAGCTGAAGACTGTAGTGCCAGTAATTCGTGTCGTGAAGGTGGTCAAGCGGATATAGTGCACGACCCCCAAAGTCATTATTGACCTTGATATCCTTTGACCGCTTCCAGTCGTAAATCACATACGAATCGTCGGACTTGCGGTAGAAGATCATGTCAATACTGCCGGTCAGACGATACTCCTCGGCCCACACCTCCCACTCCGTCCTGAAGGGCACGAGGTCGTGGCCATGGTCGCGCCAGAAGTTCATGAAATAGCGCCACTCGGGTGTCTGCTTCGTCTCCTCTGTCACAAGGTGCTCGGCGCCATTCAGATACTGCTCAATCGACAAATGCATGAGTGTTCCAGCGCCGCTCGCCTGCTTTCCGTTCTCATCCCAAGCCGCCTTGATTTCAGACGCCGTCTTGCCGAACCACTTATTCTGCGCATTCCAGTTCTTGCCGCCCATCATCTTCTTAATCACAGCATCTGCATCAAAGTGGGGGAAGAACTCGTGGAGAAACTTCGTGACGCTGATATATCCCTTCGTCTCTCCCTTCACAGTATAGATGTGTGTAGGCTCGTCAAAGTGGACATGCTTATCGCGCTCGTGTTCGTTTACACGAGCAAGGCTCTGCCAGTCTGAGGGCATTCTAGATAACTATCTACAGAGCCTTTAACTCGCGTAAATATAAGAGGACGATGCCTGCCTTGCTTGTTAAATCTAGGAATGAGTAGCTTATATCACGAGTATCGGTGCTTATCAATTTTTCCGCATCCGCCCACCAGACTACCGGATACGCAGACCATGTCGCGAGAGTCAGGGCTACCAGCGGAAGGCCATCGGAAAACTGGAGGAGCTGGTAAATGATGGGGAGGAATGCGAAACAGCCCAGCCAAAACCAGTTCCACGCAGATTTCTCATTACCCTTCTCTAAATCCACTGCAGCAAAGTAGCCGCTGGCAATCATGAGCTGGTTGAGAAAAATCATGAGGGTCGTGGTCTCCAGTGAAAGATGATTCAGTGAAAAAATGAGCCAGAGCATAATGGGCGTCGTAAGGAACCACGAGAGATAGTGGGCCTTCTGTCTGTCTGGCGACTCACTTCCAGACAGATAGACATATTTTAGAGAGCTGATTGCTGGGATGGCAATTACGGCAGGCGAGACACCTCGTCCGATCAGATATAAACTGAAAATTCCCAGCATGGAAGCATTTGCTAATTTCACTTGGCCCGCGATGCTCATTTCTGTTACTGCTTATTGTCGTGACTTAATTTTTAAGGAAGCAATTGCTTCCTTAAAAATTAATGTCCAACGACCTATTAGACGATAGGCGTAACGTCTAAGAAAGGGCTTTGCCCTTTCTTAAGTTTTAGCATCGTCGTTATGAATTAAAGATGCCCTTCGCACCCGCCTCAATCACATCATAGGGCACCTTACAACGTGAGGTGATATGTCCGATAAATCGGTCAAGAATCGCACCACGCTCGCTCATATTCTTCGTTTGCTGGGACATAAGCATGAATGCCTCTCCTAGAGTCATGAAGCGCTTTTGCTTAGTGATATCGTCGCCCCAGTTTACGGCGCCTTCAACAGGAAGAGTAGTATAGAGTGAATAGAAGGCTCTACTAATATGCTCGATATCATATGGAACCGACGCTGTGACCGCCTCATGAACAGCTGAAATGAGAAGAGGTGTATCCATGGTGAACTACATTGGAGCCGGCCGGCGCATTCATTTTTACTGGGCTGCCGCCGCGCCAGAAACAAAAAAGACACTTCGGGAGCTCTTCTAGATGCCTTGCGCGTGTCAGATACCTGGGCCCGCATATCCCGAAAATAAAGAATGGGGGACATTCGTCTGGACAATTCTTCACGCCCTGGGAGAGAAGGTTGGTAAGATTGTATCACCCCTCTTTGAAGCAGATGAGCGGCGTGCCTGGATTGCCCTCTTACAAGCAACCGGCCCTATGCTCCCTTGCGATGTCTGCCGCGACCATTACAAAACCTGGATACAAGCACATCCTGTGACGAGTATTCAGACTATACCTTACAACCAGCTCAAAGGCTGGATAACGAAATGGCTATGGGATCTTCACCACGACGTGAATATACGTCTTGTGAGAATGATAGAGCCGGCATACACTGATCTTCCAGCTCTCTATGGGTCTGTAAATATAGGAATGCAGTTCAAGCTCTTAGAGCTCATAGAAAAACGGGCTATTCAGCAATCGGGCGTTTCTCTAAATAACTGGATGGCGTGGACCAAACAGTATCGCACTCTTATGGGTGTTTATGGACTCTAAATCTTCCCAGGAAACTTCGCCAGGCTCATGAGAATCTCACCCACCTTGTTGTCCCCTTCAATTGTTCCGTCATCGCGGCGGATGCCGCCCATATTCGTCGCCGCACCAGGCGTGTAGAACAAGAGGATCTTCCCCTGGTTCCGCACCGCCTCCACAATACGCCGCAAGCGTGCATCCGTCTCCCACCGCTGCGTGAGACCCTCGCGTAGAACTTGGTCCTTCAGAGTCGCCCACTTCGCCTCGTCAAAGACGCCCTTATACTTCTTCACTGTCGCGGCACGCATTGCCGCCTTCACGTCCTTTGACTCATCCTCTAGAAGCGCATAGTCGCGGTCCTCGGGGAGAGGCTTCGTGCCACCGTCAGTCTCCGTGAGCCGCTGCCCCACATACTGCTGGTGGATTGAGCCGTTACGACTGAACAGACTGATGCCTGTCTGTGGAATTGTAGTTGCGAGCTTATACATCATTCCACCTATGTAGTGGTCAAGAGATGGGTAGATGGTCTCCCCGTCCTTGAGGGGGAACGGCGCATTGGGCGCCAGCCAGCGGCCTGCCGTCTTGTCTCCAATCTTGAGCTTATCCTGAAGAGCCGCGCGAGAGTAGAACTGGAACACTTCGCCGGCGCCGAAGATTTCAGATGCTTTGGATGCAACAGCTATCGTTCGGAGAGGGTCCGCGACAACTGCTGGCTTAGCAACCGCATCTGAGATTGGGGCTAGCACAGGAAGAGGGGCAGCATTTGGAAGAGGTGCAGCAGGTGCTGCGGCATTAGCATTAGCGGCATTAGCATTAGCGGCATTAGCAGCAGGTGCAGCGGCATTAGCTGCGGGTGCTGCGGCATTAGCGGCAGGTGCAGCGGCATTAGCTGCGGGTGCTGCGGCATTAGCGGCAACATTCTTAGCCGCAGTCAAAGACGATACAATGCGAATCTTAGACTTCTTCGCCGTGGCTGCTGTCACAGGCGCGGCGGCCTCCTCACTCGCGGCCACCTTCTCAGTCTTCCGCTTGAAGATAAACCACCGATTCAGATACGAGAACTGCTGGACCGCATCATTCATCTTGTAACGATCCTTGTCATGAGACGCACCGAAGAGGCCAGTGCTCGTCTTGAGCCCCAGCTCCGCACACTCCTTATCATCTAGTAACTCACAGCCAATATCCGCCATCTTGGATTGAAGAAGCTTGAACGGCACTAGATACTCGCGGTGAGATGTGCCTATACTGATAAACTCCACGTCAATCCCCATACCAAAGACATCGTCGCCCTCTGGAATTGCCTCCGCATCATACTGTTTGGCAATTGACCACAACAACTTCTCCTTATACATACCCGTCCGCCGACCGCCCCTCGGCGTTGTCTTGAGCAAATCAAATACCTTCTCTCCGTCAAAGCAGCAGCCGATAAAGAGGCCACCCAGCTTGAGACCATCCGCAATATTCTGGAGGAGTCCGTCAAACGTCGCCTTCTTGTCAAAGAAGTAGTGAATAGCGAACATTAAGCTCACACAGTCGGCCCCCGTCTTGAGTTTTGCTGTGCCTTCCCGTTCCACAAAGGGGGGGACAGGCCCACTCGGCTTAATCCGGCCCATAACACTCCGCAGGATATCCTTCTCCTGTTCCGTCTCGCCCGCAGTTCCATCAATCAGCCGCTTGCTCGAATCCGCAATCGCGAAGATCATCGTAGGAACAGAGCCGGGCGGCGCTTTTGACACCGTCTCCAGATAGCGCCTGTAAGCACCATTCTCCGCATTCGTGATGTTGTCACCCGCATTGTCGCATCCAAGAACGAAGGAGACGCCGCCGCGCCGCCACCGCTGCAAGTCCGCGCCCTTGCCGACAGCCAAGTCCAGCACTGTCTTCCCCTTCTGCTTGAACGCCGCCCCATAGAGGACGCGCTCCTTAATCATCTTGTTATGGAAATCACGCATACCCTTCACGACCCGCAGATCCGCCTCTGTCGCAGTCCGCTCGAAATACTTGCGCCGAGCCGCGGCAGACGCCTCCTTCTCCGCATCCAGCGCCTCCGATTCCGCCTCACCCATCGTCTCCGAGCCTGACCGAATCATGCTTTCCGTGATAGGGTCGTGGATACTGTTCCATACACTCTCCGCCGTCTGGCTACTGTTGAGCGTGCGCCCAAGAATGCCGCGCTGCATTCTCTCCGTCTTGTCCATGCGCACACGCAGAGGCTGCCATCTCCATCCAGGCGGCTGCGCAGGGTCATATGCCATCTCCACAATGTTCTTATCCTGGATCGGCTCCTTGGACTTCCCTGTCAGAACATAGTTCTCACCGGTATCAGGATCCGTCTCCATCTGTAGGTAGCAGACGCTCGCCATCGTATCGGCATAGTCAGCAGGATTGAAAGGAACAGGCCTGTAAGCCGCGCCCTTGCGGGATGCGGGCTTAGGTCTGACCCCTTCGAGCACAGCCGCGCGAGGATTCTCAAACATCGCGTCCGTGCTGCTACCAACAAGAAGGCGCAGCGTCTTGTAGGTCAACGTCTCACCCGAATCCGGCTTCACACCCACCGTCACTCTCTCCTCCTTACTGTCGGTGTAGTTCTCAAACTTCACCAAGAAGTCAATCGTGTTATCGTGGGCGGGCTTCCACTTGAACTGGTCTAGGAAGGCCGCTGCCTTGGGAATCGGCTTCGCATTCGGCGTGAAGATGAGACCATCCGTGTTGTAGATGCCCTTGATATTTAGCGCCTGCGACGCGGCCAGGAAGATAGCCGAATCACCCTCCTCCGCAAAGAAGAAGTTCTTCAGAATGACCTGGAGCTTCGTGGCGGCCGTAATACCCGCGCCCACTACCGTCTTCTCATTCCATGTCGCAATCCACCGCTTCATGTTGGAATACCGAGTCTCCGCAGAGCCCTCTCGGCTGTAGAAAGGAAGACCCGTCACATCCTTCTTGTCAACATCGATGTAGATGTCAAAGAAGAGGAGCTGTGACACAGCACGACCATCCTTAGTCTGTGTAATCCACTCCGCGTCTAGAAGAGACAGACGGCAAGCCTGATTTATCAGACCCGTCTTGTATACGTTGAGACTCATATCAATCATGAAGAGCTCGCCCTTCGTGTCACAGAAAGCCATAACGCGCAGACCATCGGCCTTATCTGTCACATTATAGCCGTTGCGGATATTCGGAACACCGTCGTCGCGGTCCTTCAAGAAGTTCGGCATTTCCATTGTAACAGGAGCGACACCGCGGAAGCGATCCGTGCCAGTTAGGTCCTTGTAGCCACGCAGAACCTTGTCGCGGACGGACTTGCGCATGAGGAACGTGTGCTTCTGGATTCCGCGCAGGACCTCGCCTACACCCTTCACAAGCCGCTTCAGAGCCGAGTCCACCGTATCGCCTTCTATACGCGCAAGCTCTACCTCAATCTCATACTCGGGCGGCGAACCCATCACATCCTGATCCTTGAAGAGGCGCATCCAGCGGTAGTTGCGGTTCGCGTCGCGCCCTGTGCTCCGAACGATGGAGAGGTCAAGAACGAGGCCCTCTCCCTCGAATGTCCAACGACGAATCACGCGGAATGCCTTCTTCTGCTGCTTCCAGCTCGCAAAGAGGTCGCGAACCTTGGCGTCATCGTTTGCAAGACCAATCTCACGACGAACCTTGACGCGCACATCGTAGTCTACGAGGTCAACATTCGCGTCGGGAACAGTGCGGTCCTTGATGAGTGTGATGAAGTTCTTGCCAGCGAGCACATCGTCTTTGCAATACTCCTGGATTGTGCCGAGTCCCTGGAGACTGAAACGAACATGGTCAGGTGTCGTAATCGTCATGCGGTCCTCTTGCGCGATGGAGCGATACCCCCTGGCTCTTAAGCGCTTTGCAACTGTAAGAAACGTAGTCACATCTACTTTACCGTCTACGCCAAAGGTTGCCTCAAGCTCCTGGTTGGGAGATACGAGCCAATCCTCTATGCGCTTCCGCAAATGTGTGACCTCAGCGGAATTGAGTTCCATCCTATTCTCCTAGATAGAGTTCCCTTTGGGCGGGAGAACCTTCAAAATTAGGGGAAAACCGTTTAGGGAAACTCGGAGAGTAGATGAGCAACTGTTTCAGAGCGACCAAGAAGAACTGCATAGTCCTCCTTCTTCGGCTTCTCAGCTCTAGGCACGAGGCCCGCAGCCTGGCAGCGCCGCTTCAGCTCCTCCAGCTTCTCATCAGGAATGGGCCATTTTATCTTCCATCCCTCCTCTTCTAGCCCGGTAACCCATATGCCGAGTCCCTTACTCAGGTGTTGTTCGCCCGGAAGATGTAGAACACAGCGTGTGCCGAGGGCTGATGCCCATACCGGTCTCTCGGACGTCCATTGGCGGAAGTTTATGGGGAAATGGAGAACCTTCTTGTGCGCCTCATCGACTATGATTTTCTGATAACCGAGAACGAAGCAGAGAGCCTCGTCTAGCTCAATTGTATCCTGAGGCGGTGAGACGGCGGCTGTCTGCTGGGCAGCGAGTTGCTCAAGAATCTTACTCCGCCGCCAGTGGTGTCCCTTACAATCCGTCTCAATAAGTTTTGCGATTTGGACAAGGGTCTCGCGGAGGATTTGGCGACGGAGAAGCAGGCCACCTCCTCTGTAGAGGGGGTCCGTGTGCCAGAGGTAGAAAGAGACTGGGCCGGGAGGATCCAGAGGGGTTGCGATACATCCGCCTGGGGCATTAATAGCCTCTGCCGAAACATCGCCGGTGTCGCTTTTCACACGAATCTCTATAGGGGCGACACTTGCGTCTCTAGAGGGGTTCGTTACAATCCATGATTTTACCTGGTCAAGCATCTTTATAGTATATCTGCGCCGAATGTTTAGACTGTTCCGTCAATAACCTCCTGTGCCTTACGCTCTTCCTCTTCGCGCTGTGTAAACTCGTCGCGATTCTTACAGCAGAAAACGATATATTCCTTCATTTTCTTAAAGACAGGTGTGGGTAGTTTGCATACATCAAAAAAGATGCCGTTGCTGTTTTCACTGTATTCAGCCTTTTCGCTTTTCAGAAGGCGAAAAATAGCCTCCTGTTCGCTTTTAACAAGGCGCTTCAGTTCTTCTAGAAGTAATTTTCTCTCTTCATATTCTTGTGCCTCCATACTCTACTTAGATTTTCTTTCATTGCGCGGCGTTGCTTTCCGCGTTCTCAAGGCCCCCTTCAGCGTCGGAGACCTCGGGAGCTGGAGCGGCAGCGGCATTAGCGGCAGCGGCATTAGCGGCAGCGGCATTAGCGGCAGCGGCATTAGCGGCAGCGGCATTAGCGGCAGCGGCATTAGCGGCAGCGGCATTAGCGGCAGCGGCATTAGC
>Ga0136642_1000453_pt1 | contig 21849 bp, 23 predicted proteins | sample LowCatLa1302831Y_FD_115313 | JGI IMG/M metagenome (GOLD analysis project Ga0136642, IMG submission 115313) | Freshwater microbial communities from Lower Cathedral Lake, Yosemite National Park, California, USA - 13028-31Y | ecosystem: Environmental > Aquatic > Freshwater > Lake ... | reverse complement strand
GCGTGGTACCGGTTTGGAAATCTGTCAGCATCATTGCCCGGTAGCCCATGTAGCGGCTGAATTTCCTCAATTGTGTGAAGCAGAAACAGAAGCGATTTCACGCATGCTCGGCACACATGTACAGCGACTAGCAACAATTGCAAATGGAGATGGCGTCTGTACGACATTTATTCCAGCAGCAGGAAAAACTGAACAAACTTCACGATCCAAAAAACTAGCACTATCCACAAACAGGGGAGCATAAGTGAGTAATACAACAGCACATCCAGAACTCGACGGCATTGGAAATTATGAATACGGCTGGGCGGATGGCAATGATGCTGGCGCGAACTCTCGACGTGGTTTGAGCGAAGCAGTTGTTCGCGATATCTCGAGCAAGAAGAGTGAACCACAGTGGATGCTTGATATGAGACTTAAAGGTTTGGACCTATTCGATAAGAAACCCATGCCAAATTGGGGCTCCGACCTCTCTGGTGTTTTCTTTGACAAAATTAAGTACTTTGTTCGTAGCACCGAGAAGCAAGCACAATCGTGGGAAGATCTTCCAGAGGATATTCGCAATACATATGACCGACTTGGAATCCCAGATGCTGAACGTAACCGTTTGGTAGCCGGCGTTGCAGCACAATATGAATCAGAAGTTGTCTATCACTCAATTCGTGAAGACCTAGAAGCCCAAGGCGTTATCTTCGTTGACACAGATACCGGATTGCGCGAACACGAAGAACTCTTCAAAGAGTATTTCGGAACTGTGATTCCTGTTGGAGACAATAAGTTTGCTGCACTCAACACAGCTGTGTGGTCTGGAGGGTCATTTATCTACGTCCCCAAGGGCGTCAAAGTAGATATTCCTCTACAGGCCTATTTTCGTATTAACACTGAAAATATGGGTCAGTTCGAACGCACATTAATCATCGCTGATGAAGATTCATATGTTCATTATGTAGAGGGCTGCACAGCTCCTATTTACTCTTCGGACTCGTTGCACTCTGCAGTGGTTGAAATTATTGTTAAGAAAAATGCACGTGTTCGATATACAACAATTCAAAACTGGTCAAACAATGTTTACAACTTGGTCACAAAGCGCACAACCTGCGCTGAGGGTGCAACAATGGAATGGATTGATGGAAACATCGGTTCGAAGGTCACCATGAAGTATCCAGCAGTATTTTTGATGGGTCCTCATTCAAAGGGTGAAACACTTTCCATCGCCTTCGCGGGTGCTGGTCAACATCAGGATGCTGGTGCGAAGATGGTTCATGCAGCCCCATATACATCTTCATCAATCATCTCTAAATCAGTCGCTCGTGGTGGGGGACGTACGTCCTACCGAGGTTTGATTCAAGTCCTTGAAGGAGCGCACCACTCTGCTTCAACCGTAAAGTGCGATGCACTACTTGTTGACACGATTTCACGTTCTGACACATACCCTTATGTGGACATTCGCGAAGATGATGTCTCCATGGGTCACGAAGCAACTGTTTCCAAAATTAGCGATGATCAACTCTTCTATCTAATGTCACGTGGCTTAGAAGAGGATGAAGCGATGGCAATGATTGTCCGTGGATTCATTGAGCCAATTGCCCGCGAACTTCCAATGGAATACGCGCTGGAATTGAATCGACTCATCGAACTCCAGATGGAAGGCGCAGTCGGTTAATGTCAATTACTTCGCTTAACTCAAACTTACTTGCTCCGCACACCCCTACTTCTCGTGAGGAGTTGTGGCGGTTCACTCCACTTGCAAAGTTGCGTGGCCTACACGACCTCGATGTAAAGCTAACTTCTCGAGTTTCTTTGGGTAATTCCAAGGAAGTTGCTGGTGTTGTGATTTCTATTGTGGATGCTAAAGATGCTCCTACTGGGTCAAAAACAGAGGATCTTGTTTCACTCCGGGTTCGTGAACTCGCCTCAAAGGTACTTCGTGTCGAGGTTGCAGCAAATGCTGAAATTGCTGAGCCAATCTTTTTGGCACGTACCGTGGAATCACTAGATCCAGAAGTGTCACGAACTGAGATTATGATGGGAGCAAATAGTCGCGCAACTGTTGTTGTCGAGAATGTAGGGTCAATAACTTTGGCTGAGGAAATTGAGATGATTCTGGATACAGGCTCTCAACTCAATTTCGTGTCACTTCAAGAGTGGGAGAGTGATGCCGTACATCTTGGGCATCATCATGCCGTGATTGGAAAAGACGCCACTTTTAACTCAACTGTCATCACATTGGGCGGATCACTTGTTCGCCTTCTCCCAACGGTGGAATATGCCGGGGCCGGTTCGAGCGCCGAACTCTCTGGTATTTACTTTGCAACCAGTGGGCAACATTTAGAACATCGCATTCACGTTGACCACAACATCGGACATGCTAAATCGCGCGTGAACTATAAAGGCGCACTCAGTGGCGATAAAGCGCGAACCGTATGGTTTGGAGATGTCTACATCAGAGCTAACGCTGAGGGTACAGATACTTATGAAGTGAACCGTAACCTGCTCCTTTCAGATGGAGCTCGCGCTGATTCAGTCCCAAATCTGGAAATTGAAACAGGCGAGATTGTTGGAGCGGGACATGCCAGCACAACCGGACGTTTTGATGATGAGCAGCTTTTCTATTTGCAATCACGGGGTATCCCAGCAAATATCGCCCGCCAATTGGTAATTCGGGGATTTTTCCTTGAAATTGTTTCCAAGTTGGGTCTGCCGCAGATCGAGGAACGCGTTATGTCTCGGATTGAAAATGAGTTAGAAAAGGCCTCGGTTTAATGGCAACGTTTAATAAGTCAGATCTTATTGAAAATAAACCGAAGCAAATAATGATTGACCAGACTCCTGTCTGCGTTGTACGAATTAAGGATGAAGTATTTGCAGTAGCAGATACGTGTTCTCATTCGGATGCGTCGCTTGCAGAAGGTGATGTCAGTGATTACAAGATTGAATGCTGGCTCCATGGAGCAGAGTTTGATCTTCGTACAGGAAAAGCCTTAACACCACCAGCAGTTGAACCCCTAGAAACGTTTTCCGTTATCGATAACGGCCAAACAGTAGAGATCGGATAATCATGAGCACACTAGAAATTAAAAATCTTCAGGTAGCAGTGTCAACAGATGAAGGAATGAAGCAAATCCTTCGTGGGGTGGATCTGACAATCAAGTCAGGGGAGACCCATGCAATCATGGGCCCAAATGGCTCAGGCAAATCAACACTTGCGTACTCGATTGCTGGACACCCAAAATACACAATCACCGGTGGTTCGGTTCTTCTTGATGGTGTTGATGTAATTGAAATGCGGGTGGATGAACGCGCGAAAGCAGGACTATTTTTAGCTATGCAATATCCAGTCGAGGTGCCAGGAGTTTCTGTTTCAAACTTCTTGCGTACTGCTGCCACAGCGATTCGTGGAGAAGCACCAAAAGTTCGCACATGGGTAGGCGAAGTCAAGGAAGCTATGGCTTCTCTCAACATGGATCCAGCTTTTGCCGAGCGCAACGTGAATGAAGGATTCTCGGGCGGCGAAAAGAAGCGTCATGAAATCTTGCAGATGGAACTTTTAAAGCCAAAGATTGCAATCCTCGATGAAACAGATTCGGGTCTTGACGTGGATGCTTTGCGCATCGTTTCTGAAGGTGTTAATCGTGTGAAGCAAACGCAGGACATCGGTATCATGCTGATCACTCACTACACTCGAATTCTGCGTTACATCAAACCTGATTACGTTCACGTCTTTGCTGCCGGCCGAATTGTCGAACAGGGTGGAGCGGAATTGGCTGACAAGCTTGAGGAGAAGGGTTACGCAGAGTACGTAACTGCATAATAAAACCTCTAATGAAAACCACAGCTCTTAATGTCGAAGCACTGAAGAAGGATTTCCCTATTCTTTCGCGTTCGATGCGTGGTGGAAAAAAGTTAGTGTACTTGGATAGCGGCGCTACGAGCCAAAAGCCAAAATCGGTCATTGCCGCTCAGTCTTACTTTTACGAGCACGAAAATGCTGCGGTTCATAGAGGGGCGCATCTGCTTGCTGAAGAGGCTGATGCGGCTTATGAAGGAGCGAGAGCGATTGTTGCTGAGTTTATCGGCGCCAATATTGATGAAGTTATCTTCACAAAGAGTGCTACTGAAAGTTTAAATGCTTTGGCGTATTCTTTCGGCAATTCTCCTCCGGGTACGCCTTTCGCGCTCACTCGCGGAGACTCAATTGTCGTCACTGAGATGGAACATCATGCCAATTTAATCCCTTGGCAACAGCTAGCTCGTAGAACTGGCGCAACGCTCAAGTGGATTCCAGTGACCGCCGAGGGGCGCCTAGATTATGCGACTCTCGAAACAATCATCGATAGCTCTACAAAAGTTGTAGCTTTCACCCATCAATCAAATGTGCTTGGAACCGTAAATGATGTAGCACAAATTGTGAAGGCTGCAAAGGCAGTAAATGCGTTGACCATTCTTGATGGATGTCAATCGGTTCCTCATTTTGCCGTTGATGTTAAAACTCTCGGTGTAGATTTCTTAACTTTTTCTGGACACAAAGCGCTTGGCCCAACCGGAATTGGAATTCTGTGGGGAAGAAGTGATTTGCTCGCGCAAATGGAACCATTTCTCTACGGTGGCTCAATGATCGAATCTGTCACGATGTCTGAAGCAACGTGGGCACCAGCACCACGCAAATTTGAAGCAGGCGTTCCGAATATGGCAGGCGCCGTGGGGCTTGGAGCTGCATTGCAATACCTCACTCAATTGGGCATGGATAATGTGCACGCTTGGGAGATGGAATTAACTCAATATGCTCTCGAGAAAATTGTAGCCATTCCTGGCGTAAAAATTATTGGCCCTTCCACGGCAGATGAACGTGGAGCCGTACTTTCATTTACAGTGGATGGAATTCATCCTCATGACGTTGGCCAAGTTTTAGACCAATACGGTATTGCCGTTCGCACAGGCCACCACTGTGCGTGGCCATTAATGAAAAAGTATGGAATAGCGGGGACAACTCGGGCTTCATTTTATATTTATAACACTTTGGATGATGTGGATACCCTCGTAGATGCAATCATTTCTGCCCAAGAATATTTCAAGGCGAATTGAAACTATGGAACTTGATTCTCTTTATCAGGAAGTGATTCTCGATCACTATAAGCACCCAAAACACAAAGGGTTATCGGAAGCAAAGGATGCGCAAGTTCACCATGTAAATCCAAGTTGCGGGGATGAAGTGACTCTCAACCTGAGTGTAGATGGTGGAATCGTGGCAGCTATTTCGTGGGATGGCGTCGGCTGTTCAATCTCGCAAGCGAGTACTTCCATCATGACTGAATTAGTGATGGGAAAAAGCGTCGCTGATGCTTACAAGATTTTGGATAATTTTTCAGAGCTCATGGCGAGTAAGGGGACAATGAAGGGCGACGAAAATGTCCTTGAAGATGCTGTTGCTCTCGCCGGAGTCTCAAAGTTTCCTGCTCGTGTAAAATGCGCGTTGCTCGGGTGGATGGCATTCAAGGATGCTTCAGTACAAGCAATCGATGGATCGGAGAAGGCATGACACAGATAGCTTCTATAGATGATGTAACAGAGGCCATGAAAGATGTGATTGACCCTGAACTAGGGATCAATGTCATTGATCTTGGACTCGTTTACGACATGCGCGTGGATGAGAGCAACATAGCAATTCTTGATATGACGCTAACTTCGGCTGCGTGCCCTTTGCAAGATGTGATCGAGGATCAAACCCGCTCAGTTCTACAAGATTTAACAAGTGATGTAAAAATAAATTGGGTATGGATGCCAGCTTGGGCCCCAAATAAAATCTCTGATGATGGTCGCGAACAACTACGCGCGATCGGTTTTACCGTCTGAAATAGCTTTCAAATTATTGTCATAGAAAACAGTCTTGCCCTGAATCGTTTCGCGTCCGGCATTTGCGACAATTACTGCGACGTAAGGTAGGAGTAGTGCTCCACTGAGAGCTATCCATCTGTATGGGCTCGGCAAAATTACGGTAAGAATGAAGCAAGCGGTACGAATCATCATAGAAATAAAGTATCTACGCGCTCGACCGGACTGATCTTTACTGAGGCTCGATTGAGCCGAGGTGATGCTGACCGCTTCTTCTTTTGCCATAGTAGGAGTATAGAGAAGTCACAGGAATATTATTTCGATACCTATGAGCCTGATGGTGCTATACGGGGGAGTAACAGGTATTTTTATCCCTATGACCACCGACACACTTCCTCGCATTGTGCTGGTCACAGGCGGCAATCGCGGAATCGGCCTTGCAATCGCTCATGCTTTCAAAGCTAACGGTGACACTGTAATTGTTTCTCATCGTTCAGGCACTGCGCCTTCAGGTATGAACGGCGTCATCATGGATGTAACTGATCCAGAAAGCATTACCCGAGCTTTCAAGCAGATAGAGAGCGCATTTGGGTCAATCGATATTTTGATAGCGAATGCCGGAATTACCAAAGATGGACTATCTCTTCGAATGAGTGATGATGATTTTCAATCTGTTGTTGATACAAACCTCACTGGAACATTTCGTACCGCTCAGAAAGTTCTCTCTGGCATGATGAAGAAAAAGAGTGGCCGTGTAATCTTCATAGGATCAGTTGTGGGGCTCCTGGGTTCTGCTGGTCAAGTCAATTACGCATCCACAAAGTCGGCCCTGGTCGGAATGGCCAGATCTTTCGCCCGCGAATACGGCAGTCGTAATATCACCTTCAACGTCATCGCCCCAGGATTTGTTGAGACTGATATGACAGCGCAGTTATCTGAAGAGTTGCGTTCCAAGTATGTAGATCAGATACCTCTAGGCAGATTTTGTTCACCGGAGGAAATTGCCGGCGTTGCCACATTTTTAGCATCGACACAAGCGCAGTACATAACCGGGGCAGTCATTCCGGTAGATGGCGGATTAGGAATGGGGCACTAATGGGACTGTTAACTAATAAAAATATTGTGGTGACTGGAGTTCTTACAGACGGCTCCATCGCATTTCATATTGCCAGACTTGCCCAAGAAGAGGGTGCAAATGTCTTGCTGACTGGATTTGGTCGAGGTCTCTCTTTAACGACTCGAATTGCTTCACGTCTTCCAAAGCCCGTCGAGGTGCTTGAGCTTGATGTAACAAATCAAGAGCATCTTGATTCCTTTGCAGCAAAAGTATCCGAGCACATGCCTCATATTGATGGCGTCGTTCATTCAATAGCTTTTGCTCCCGAAACAGCGCTGGGTGGAAAATTCCTGCAAACACCTTGGGAAGATGTTTCTACTGCAGTGCAAGTCTCTGCGTTCTCATTGAAATCCCTCACGATGGCGTGCAGGCCTTTGTTTCGCCTTGAAGGTGCCAGCGTCGTCGGTTTAGACTTTGATGCACAAATTGCATTTCCTGCTTATGACTGGATGGGAGTGTCCAAAGCTGCTTTAGAAGCAACGACTCGTTATCTTGCTCGCGAACTTGGGAAGGAAAATGTACGCGTCAATCTCATAGCCGCCGGTCCACTAAAAACCATCGCAGCAAAATCGATTCCTGGCTTTGAAATGTTTGAACACTTATGGGATGAGCGTGCGCCGTTGAAATGGGATGTCTCTGATCCGGTGCCAGCAGCTCAAGGAGCTTGCGCCCTGCTTTCAGATTGGTTCCTAAAAACGACAGGGGAAATTATCCATGTCGACGGTGGTTTTCACGCGGTAGCGGGCTGATCCAGCTCGATTTCTGCATTCGGCCCGCCTGGGCTAGGATTTGGCAATCAAGTGGAGCTTGCCGCTCCCACCTTGATTGTTCGTGAGCTCCCGCTTGGTGCGGTGGGCCGAATAATCTGGTCAAGACTCGAGAGGGTTTCTGAAAAGAAATCGTCTGCACATTCGTGTGCTTCGCGCCTTTAGCGGCATTTTCATCACTTGTGGAGTAAAAGTCTCATTCACGTATGGAAAGGTTGCAGTTATCAGCGCAGATTTACGTATCAACGATCGAATTCGTGTTCCACAAGTTCGTTTGATTGGTTATTCAGGAGAGCAAATCGGAATCGTCGATACCGATAAGGCTTTAGAAATGGCAGATGAGGTCGGTCTTGATCTCGTTGAAATTTCTCCCGATGCCATTCCGCCCGTATGCAAAGTGATGGATTTCGGTAAGTATAAATACGAAGTCGCTCAAAAAGCACGCGAGGCACGACAGAACCAAACTCATATCGTTGTGAAGGAAATGCGTCTGGGCCTCAAGATTGAGCCGCATGATTATGAAACGAAGCGAAATCACATCGAAAAGTTTCTTAAGGGCGGGGATAAAGTAAAGGTAACTGTTCAGTTCCGTGGAAGAGAGCAAACTCGTCCGGAGATGGGCTACCGTCTTTTGATGAAGCTTGCTGAGGAGCTTGTAGAAATTGCTGTTGTTGAATTCGCCCCTAAAAAAGAGGGACGAAGCATGACAATGGTTTTGGGTCCGACTGTAAAGAAGGCAACTCAAAAGAAGTCAGAAAAGTCAGAAAAGTCAGAAAAGTCAGAAAAGAAGGCCGCACCACAACAGGATTCAGTCGTTGATCCAATCAGCACTGAGAAGGAAACTGAAGTAGCTCAGTAACGAGCAACTCAGTTAAGACAGGAGATATACATGCCAAAGATGAAGACCCACAGTGGGGCGAAGAAAACCTTCCGCCTTACAGGTACCGGCAAGGTCATGCACGAGCGCGCAGGAAAGCGCCACCTTTTGGAGCACAAGTCTTCTCGCGTCACACGACGCTTGAGTAAAGACGGTGTTGCAAAGGCTCCATCATCATTTACAGCCAAGCGCATGCTTGGGTTGAAGTAAGGGGTAGCAAACTATGGCAAGAGTAAAGCGCGGTATGCATGCGGCGAAAAGGCGCCGTACAACACTAGAGCGTGCCTCTGGTTATCGTGGTCAACGTTCACGTCTTTTCTCAAAGGCGAAGGAACAAGTCACCCACTCAATGGTTTATGCCTTTGATCATCGCAAAGATAAGAAGGGCGATTTTCGTCGCCTATGGATCCAACGCATTAACGCTGGTGTTCGCGCAAACGGTATGACTTACAACCGTTTTATCCAAGGTCTAAAGGAAGCTGGCATCGAAGTTGATCGCCGCGTCCTCTCAGAACTTGCTACTAACGATCCTGCTGCATTCGCAACACTCGTCGAGGTAGCTCGCAAGCACGTAACCGTTTAATTCACTCATGTCTCATCAAGAGATTACGAGCCTTCATTCGCCTCATGTAGAGCGAGTGAAGGCTCTTTTGGGTTCTCGCGGTAAAAAACTTCGAAATAGTGAGCATGTATTTGTCGCTGATGGAATGCAATCTCTCCGAGGAGCGCTCAATCCGCATTCCGAGTTCGCGCCACATATTCAAAAAATCTTTGTTACAGCCGAGGGCCGTCGTAAATTAGAAAATGAATTCTCAGCACAGCTAAGCTCCCATGATGTCATCAACGTCAGTGATGCAGTGATGAGCTCAATGACAGATACGCAGTCCCCACAAGGAGTTCTGGCGCTGTGCAAGTATCTACCGCACGATCTCACGACCATCACGAGTGCCAAAAAGATTGCATACTTCTGGCAGCTGCAGAATCCGGGCAACGCTGGAACAGCGATTCGAACCGCGGATGCTTGCGGTTTTGATGCCGTTGTCTTCTCCGATCTGAGTGTCGATGCATTTAGTCCAAAGGTGGTTCGCTCAACCGCGGGATCACTGTGGAACATCCCTGTTGTGGAAGGTATCCCAATCCAATCACTTCTTGAATGGAGTGAAAATCGAACAGTTCTTGGATTCGACGGTGGCGGCAAAACATCGCTCCTGGATATTGCACCTACTAGTGAAGTAGTACTTATTTTCGGAAATGAAGCTCGCGGCATTCCAGATTTACCACCAGAGGTGCAGATTCTCACTATTCCAATGCTGGGCCACGCGGAAAGCTTTAATGTGGCTAGCGCCGCTGCTATTGCAATGTTCCACGTATCTCATTAAGTATTGAGTAAGATTGGCGGATTATGAGCCTTTCAGTCTCCGCTATCGAATTAGCAGCCAAGCAAGCTCTCACAGCTATTGCTGACGCAAAAAGCCTCGAGGATCTCAAGGCTGTGAAGATTGAGCATGTCGGTGATAAGTCTCCGATTGCCAAACTTAATCAGAGTTTGGGTTCTATAGACGCATCGGAACGAGCAGAGTTCGGCAAAGTTTTAGGTCAAGCTAAGGCAGATATAGGCGCGGCATTCTCAGCCCAACAACTACAGTTAGAAATAGAACGTGATGCAAAAGTCTTACTGGAAGAAGTTGTTGATGTAACTCTTGCAACGAGTAATGAGCATAGAGGTGGGTTGCATCCTTTGACTGTAATCAAGAACGAGGTTTCAGATTATTTTCTTAGTCAGGGTTATTCAATTGCTGAGGGACCTGAACTAGAGGCAGGATGGCTGAACTTCGACTCGCTTAATATCCCAGCTGATCATCCAGCGCGCACCATGCAGGATACATTTTTTATTGAACCTGTTGAGTCCGGGCTTGTTCTTCGCACACATACTTCACCGGTTCAAGTACGAACCATGTTGACGCAAGAACCACCCATTTACATTGTTTCCCCGGGGCGCACTTTTAGAGCTGATGAGCTTGATGCGACCCACAGCCCTGTTTTTAGCCAGCTTGAGGGGCTTGTCATCGATAAAGATATTTCGATGGCCCATCTCAAAGGTGCTCTCGATGATTTCGCTGCAAAGATGTTTGGCGCAGATGCCATCACACGTTTGCGCCCCTCATTTTTTCCGTTCACGGAACCGAGCGCGGAAGTAGATGTTTGGTTTCATAATCGCTGGATTGAATGGGGCGGTTGTGGAATGGTAAATCCTAAAGTTCTAGAAACTTGTGGAATCGATACAACCATTTACAGCGGTTTCGCATTTGGAATGGGTCTTGAACGAACCTTGATGGTTCGCCAGGGAATCAAAGATATGCATGACATTGTCGAGGGCGACATTCGCTTTAGCCGTTCCTTTGGATTGGGTTTGTAATGCGCCTGCCTCGTTCCTGGATGAGTGAGTTTGTTAAACTCCCAGCAAAAATCACCGATGATGAAATTGCGGCGGCTCTCGTCCGAGTTGGCTTTGAGGTGGAAGAAGTAATTTCACAAGGGGAAGATTTGTCGGGTCCACTTGTTGTAGCGGTGGTCGTTTCTATAGAGCAGGTTGAAGGACAGAAGAAGCCGATTCGATATGTAGGTCTGGAATGTGGTGAAAAGCAAACTCGTTTTGTTATATGTGGAGCTCAGAATTTTGAGGTAGGAGACCTGGTAGTTGCTTCATTACCGGGGGCCGTTCTTCCAGGTGGATTTGCCATTGCGGCCCGCGAAACATACGGACACACATCCAATGGAATGATTTGCTCAGCTAAGGAACTTGGAATGGGCGAGGATCATTCGGGAATTATCGTTCTCCCGCAGGGGGTGGCTAAACCCGGGGCTGATGCGATCGAGCTTCTCCAAATAAGAGACACGATTTTTGATGTATCTGTGAATCCAGACCGCGGATATGCCTTGAGCATCCGGGGTTTGGCTAGAGAAGTAGCTAGCGCGTTATCGATTTCATTTGTTGATCCAGTGGATTATGCAGCTTCGTTGAAATTTAAGGAATCAGGTACTCCCGTACAAGCCAAACTCTCATCAGGTGGAATGGTGATGTATGTGCGGACTCTGGCCGGCTTCAATACACGCGTGCTTCCGCCGTTGTGGATGCGTCGTCGCATCGAGAAATGTGGAATGCGCTCAATATCTTTAGCAGTTGATATCACGAACTATGTGATGCTTGAACTTGGGCAACCACTACATGCATTCGATGCTGACAAAGTAAGTGGACCTCTGGAAATTCGCACCGCCGCGACAAGTAAATCCTTAAAGACTTTAGATGGCCAAGAGCGCAACCTTATTCCAGATGACTTGGTTGTTGCAGATTCAAAGCAGGTTTTAGCACTCGCCGGAGCCATGGGCGGACTCGATTCTGAAATAACTGACTTAACAAGTCGCATTGCTCTTGAAGCGGTACGCTTTGATCAGATATCGATTGCTAAGAATTCTCGTCGCCATAAGCTTTCCACTGAAGCATCGCGCAGATTCGAGCGCGGAGTAGATCCGGTTCTCGCCGAGCTTGCTTCAGCACGGGCAGCGTCGCTGATGATGGATCTGGGGGAGGCCACATATGTTGGCACTTCAATGGATGGAGAAGTCGCGCTCCTTCCTGCTATTTCGTTAGATCCCGCCTATGTCGGCAATCGAGTCGGGCTCGAAATCGATTCGGAGGTAGTGCGCGAGAAGTTAGAACTTGTTGGATGTGCGGTGGAAATAAAGGGAACCAATTTTGAGGTCACTCCACCATCTTGGCGAGTGGAGCTTCTCTCTCAAGCTGATCTGACCGAGGAAGTAGCGCGCAATATTGGATACGACAAAATTCCTTCGATTCTTCCACCTCGCAGAACTGCTGCTGAACTAACTCCAAATCAAAAACGACGCAGGCTTTTGGCTCAGTCTCTTGTTGCTCGTGGATATGTCGAGGTTATGACTTTTCCTTTTGTGAATGAAGACGTTGTTGCTCGAATGGGTTTTAAAGGGGTTCGCGCCGCTTCATATAAGTTAGCTAATCCGATGTCAGAAGATACGCCATGGTTGCGTCCACATTTGATGCCAGGATTGCTGGAAGCAGCTAAGAGAAATTTTGGACGTGGATTTAAGGATTTTGCAATCTTCGAAATGGGTTTGATATTCCGAAAGAGTATCGAGCTTGAAAAGGGAATTTTTCCAAAGATAGGAACACGACCATCTGCAAAGGTAATCGCGGAAATCTTTTCTTCAGTCCCGACTCAGCTGTCATTTATAGGAGGCGTACTTGTCGGACATGTCAGAAGCGAATCCTGGAAGGAAAAGCCTCGCTCCTATGAGTGGACGGATGCACTTGCTGAAGTGGAAATAATTCTCTCGCAAATGAATTTGTCATGGACGGTTAAATCCTCAGATTTGGCTCCTTGGCATCCTGGGCGTTGTGCGGAGTTCCTTATTGACGGAAATCCCGTTGCTCATGCTGGAGAGATTCATCCAAGAGTTGTGAGTGATTTCGGGTTACCCGCCCGCTCATCAGCTTGGGGAATAAACCTAGATGCTTTGCCGCCAACCCCACTCGTAACTCCCAAACCTATCGTTGTCATGACTGCTGCGGTTCAGGATCTCGCACTTGTGGTTAGCGCCGATATATCGGCAAGTGACGTTGAAAATGCCCTTCGCGAGGGAGCCGGAGATTTACTCGAATCGATTACTCTCTTTGATAGGTATGAAGCAATTGGAGAAGGAAAAGTTTCTTTAGCTTTCTCGATGGTGTTTAGAGCCAGCGACAGAACGCTTACAGCAGCTGAGGTTTCGGCGTTTAAAGACGCGGCGGCTGCGGTGGCTGGGAAAAAGCTGGGCGCTACCGTCCGAGCGTAGCTGGGCAAGAATATGCATAAATATGCAAATTGTTGCATATTTATACGCAAACGATTAGACTCAAACCGTGAATAGTCAATCCTTGAAGACCGGTGTCGTAGGAGCAAGCGGGTATTCTGGAGGCGAACTCTTACGTCTTCTTGCGGCGCATCCTAATTTTGAAATCTCTTATTTGGCAGCATCTTCAAATGCAGGAGAGTCAATCACAGACGTTCATCCTCACCTGACAACTTTTGGAAACCGCACCTTTGAAGTAACATCCCTAGAATTGATGAAGAAATGCGATCTTCTTTTCTTTGCTCTTCCGCATGGAGCCTCGGCCACGTGGATCTCCCAGTTACCCGATCACATCAAGGTGATTGATTTAGGGGCGGACTATCGATTAGAGAGTGAAGCGCAATGGGGTAAGTATTACGGGGGAGCTCACGCAGGAGTTTTGCCGTACGCACTTCCTGAACTTCCCGGAAATCGAGCTCTCATTGCTGACTCCTCTCGCGTCGCAAACCCAGGGTGTTACGCCACTGCAATTGCATTGGGTTCGATGCCCGCAATTTCTCACGGCCTCATAGATTCTTCGGACATTGTCGTAGTGGCGGCCTCGGGCACAACCGGTGCTGGGCGCTCAGCGAAGGTCAATCTCATTGCCAGCGAAGTTGCCAACTCATTAATATCGTACAAATTCGGCGGAGTTCATCAACACACGCCAGAGATTGAACAGGCGCTCTCTCGGATATCAGGCGCACCCGTAAGAATATCCTTTACGCCTATTTTGGCTCCTATGCCTCGGGGAATACTTGCAACAATTACAGCAAAACTAAAAACCGAAATCAGTACAGAAAAAGCCCATGAAATATATTCTGGATCATTCGCCGGAGAAGAATTTGTGCGCGTTCTCGCACAAGGCTCCATGCCTGCCACAGCATCTGTCACAGGGAGCAATTCAGTCCATATGCAAGTTGCGGTCGATGCGCACGCAAATCGTCTTATCATTTCTGTGGCAATAGATAATCTTGGTAAAGGTGCAAGTGCTCAAGCCTTGCAGAACGCAAACATCATGTGTGGTTTTCCGGAAAATACCGGACTCGCTACCCAGGGAGTACGTTAATGGTCAACTTACCCAAGGGATTCAAGGGCTCCGGAGTGAGCGCTGGTATAAAAAGTACAGGCGCTCGTGACTTAGCATTGATAGTTAATGAGGGCCCTCAGAAATTTGGTACCGCTGTCTTTACCTCCAACAAGATTGTTGCTGCGCCGGTGATTTGGTCTAAGCAAGTTGTGAAGGATCATGAGGTGTCCGCCGTGATTCTTAATAGTGGTGGTGCGAATGCATGCACTGGCCCGGAGGGATTTGCAGATACTCACAAAACTGCGGAATTCGTTGCTCAGAAACTTGGGATCAGTGCGGGAGATGTGCTGGTCTGTTCCACTGGCCTTATCGGTGAGCGTTTGCCGATGCCAGCAGTCTTATCGGGGATTGACCTAGCTGTAGATGCTTTGTCAGCTGAAAACGCTGAGTTGATTGCGCAAGGGATTATGACTACCGATACGCATCCAAAATATTTCACAAAAGAATTTAAAGGCGTAACTATTTTTGGGATGGCGAAGGGCGCAGGAATGCTTGCCCCTTCATTGGCTACTATGTTGAGTGTCATCGCTATCGATGCACTTGTAAGCGAAAGCGCAGTGGATTTGCTCAAGGAAGTGGTCTCTGAAACTTTTGACCGCATCGATTCAGATGGATGTATGTCGACTAATGACACGGTTACCCTGATGGCATCTGGAGCTTCTGGGATTGTTCTGTCCAGGGAAGAGCTCAAGAGTTTACTTCTGGAATGTGCTTCCTATTTGGCACACGAGTTGATCGCTGATGCCGAAGGACATACAAAAATAGTTGAAATTCTCACCATCAACGCTGCCTCTTTGGAAGACGCGTTAGAAGTTGGAAGAAGTTGCGCGCGCAATAATTTACTCAAATGTGCACTCAACGGAGCTGATGCCAATTGGGGTCGTGTACTTGCTGCAGTAGGGACAACGTCGGCTAAATTTAATCCACTCACAATTGATGTGTCACTCAATGGAGTGATGGTCTGCCGAGACAGCGCTCCGGGTTCTAACCGTTTGGAAGTTGATCTCACGGGCAAGGAGATCACGATTGTGATTGATCTCAAGGCTGGAAATTTCAGCGGGACTATTTGGACTAATGATTTATCTGCCATGTATGTACACGAGAATTCGGCGTACTCTTCATGATTGTCATCAAATACGGTGGTCATGCTTTGCCAAGGCCAGGCGTTCCGGATCTAACCTTGAAAACAATTTCTGATTTTCATAGGTCAGGGGAGAAGGTTGTTCTGGTCCATGGAGGCGGCCCACAAATAGATTCAGAGTTAGCGATTCATCAGATTTCAAGTGAGATGGTTGGGGGTTATCGCCCGACAACACCGGAAGTATTTGAGGTTGTGCAGAAAGTTCTTTCTGGGCAAGTTCTAAGAACACTTGTTAATCAGCTTATTGGTTTCGGTGCAAATGTAGTTGGTTTATCGGCTAGCGACGGAGCGACAATTCGAGTTTCCAAAATGCTTCCACTTGTTGATGGGAAAGAGGTCGACATGGGACTCGTTGGCGATATCGAAAGTACAAATTCGAATCTGCTTACCGTGCTGCTAAATTCTGGATTTCTCCCTGTTATATCTCCAGTGGCAACAACTTCTACGGGGCAAGGAATGAACCTAAACGCTGATATTGCTGCTGGCGCGATTGGTGGAGCGCTCAATGCTGATCAAGTAATTTTTATGACGGATGTGGCAGGGATTTATAGAAACTACCCAGACCCATCATCCTTAATTTCATCCATTAGTGCATCCCAACTTAAGTCGCTCCAGCCTACTTTTGCCGCCGGCATGGTTCCTAAGGTCAAGGCGGCACTCCATGCTCTTGCAGCTGGAGCAAAGTCAGTTCGAATCATCGATGGACGTGAAAGCTCGCATCTTTCGCAGGCTTTTGATGGTCAAGGTGGAACGCTGGTGACTCAATGATTAATAGAGCTAAAAAGAATTTGGATGAGCGCTGGATTAGCGCCATGGAACAAAACTATGGTGTGCCATCTATCTCGCTGGTGAAAGGTAAAGGACTCTATGTTTGGGATGAGTCTGGAAAGAAATATCTTGATTTTCTAGGAGGGATTGCCACAAATATTCTTGGACATGCCGATCCAGCGGTTGTAAAGGCCGTGTCATCACAGATCCGTACATTGGGGCACACAAGTAATTTCTACTCACATCCCCAAGGAGTTGGTCTGGCAGAAAAACTCCAAGAGCTGGTCGGACACCAATCGAAAGTTTTTTTCTGCAATTCTGGGGCCGAGGCGAATGAAGCTGCGCTCAAGATTTCTCGCTTAACAGGTAGAAATAGAATCATCTCAACTGAGGGCAGTTTTCATGGCCGCACTATGGGGGCTCTTTCTCTCACCGGTCAACCGGCAAAGCGCGCTCCTTTCATCCCGCTTCTTCGCGGAGTTAAGTTTTTACCTTACGGTGATATCCGTTCTATGGAACGCTCAATTAGCGCTCGTATAGCGATGGTTATTTTGGAACCCATACAAGGAGAAAACGGCGTTGTCCCACCGCCTCCAGGCTATTTGCGCGCGGTTCGTGATTTATGCACAAAGCATGGAGTTTTACTCTGCATCGATGCCGTACAAACAGGCATGGGTCGCACTGGTTCGTGGTTCGGTTATGAGTCTGAAGGTATTGTCCCTGACATTATTACGATGGCTAAGGGATTGGGCGGTGGGCTGCCACTTGGAGCGATGATAACCGTGGGCAATGATGTACCGCATTTTTCTCCTGGCCAACATGGATCAACTTTTGGCGGAAATCCGGTTTCGGCCTCTGCAGGCTTAGCCTCAATTAAAGTCATTGAGAAGAAGCAACTCATGAGGAGCGCGCTGCTTATGGAGAAATCTATCCGTCGGGCGTTGATGAAAATGGAAGGAATTTTAGAAGTACGTGGAAGAGGGTTGCTACTGGGAATAGTTTTGAAAGAAAATATTGCGAGTGAATTAGCCGCACTTTCTCTCCACAATGGTCTTTTGGTGAATGCGACGTCAGCAAATGTAATTCGTATTGCCCCCGCGCTCACAGTTTCACAAGTTCACATTCAAGAATTTGCCAAAAAATTTGGCACATCTTTGAAGAAGGTTACGTCTCATGAATAAAAAGGCAGCTATCTCCCCAAGGGCTCGCAAGAGCGCAATCTTGGGTGTACTTTCTGAACAAGTTATTGATTCGCAAGAAGCTCTGGTTTTTGCTTTAAAGAAAATGGGTATCGCTGTTACCCAAGCAACAGCTAGTCGTGACTTAATAGAAATCGGAGCTCACCGAGGTAAGGATGACGATGGAGTAATGCGCTACTTGGCTCCCGCACAAGCCCCAGCGCCTCCAACATCTGCGAGTAATAGTCTTCTAATTTCAGCGACGGCAAGTGGCAATCTGTTAGTGCTACGGACCCCACCTGGTGGGGCTCAATTATTGGCCGGAGCTCTAGATCATGCTCGAATCTCAACCCTCATCGGGACGATTGCCGGAGATGACACAGTGCTAGCAATCGCAAGTACTGCTCAAGGTGGCAGGCGACTTAAGGAAGAAATAGAAGAATTCTTGGGTAGCCCTCGCGTAAAATCAGCTCCACGAAAGAAATCGGCCGCCCAATCTCGAATCAAAAAGAAGAAGTAGGTAGCAATTATGGCTCTTTGGGGCGGACGTTTTTCGCAGGGACCTGCGCAGTCTGTTACAGCCTTGTCGCGCAGCGTTGATTTTGATTGGCGTCTTGCCCAGTATGACATCCGCGTTAATGTTGCGCACGTCAACGGCCTAGCAAAATCAAAAGTGATTGCAAAAGAAGACTCTGTAAAAATAGTGAAAGCTCTTAATGAACTCAGTTTCGAGATAGCTAACGGCTCATTTACATTCAACGAGTCCGATGAAGATGTGCACAGCGCTATAGAACGAGGACTCATCCAGAAACTCGGCCCACTTGGCGGAGCATTTCGTGCTGGTCGCTCACGCAATGATCTTGTCGTTACCGACTTCAAGCTTTATCTCATTGATCATATTTTGGAGATTGCCCACACTCTTACTTCTCTGGTGGATGCCCTGAATCGAGTTTCCGATGAATACAAAGGTGCGCTAGCTCCAGGATTTACTCATTTACAGCATGCCCAGCCGATAATTTTTGGCCACGAAATTGCAAAGCATTCTCATGCCTTTCTTCGCGATGTTGATCGCATTATGGATTGGCTTGAGCGAAATTCATATTCCCCTCTTGGTGCCGGGGCACTTGCAGGTTCGAGTCTTCAACCACATCCTGAATTGAGCGCGGAAGAGTTAGGATTTAAGGGCACACTGCTGAATTCGATAGATGCAGTTAGTGATCGTGATTTTGTTGCTGAAGCCCTCTTTATTTTCTCCGTGATTGGCATTCATCTCTCACGCATTGGCGAAGAATTCACCATCTGGAGTACAACCGAATTTGGATGGGCAAAATTAGACGACGCATTCTCGACTGGTTCATCCATAATGCCGCAGAAGAAGAACCCAGATATCGCAGAGCTTGCTCGGGGAAAATCTGGGCGTCTTATCGGAAATCTCACCGGCCTGCTCACCGTGCTTAAAGGGCTCCCATTTGCGTATAACCGCGATCTTCAAGAAGATAAAGAACCAGTTTTCGATTCTGTTGAAACATTACTCGTCATCTTGCCGGCTGTTATTGGAATGATTGAGACAACAAGTTTTGACAAAGCAACGATGGCCGCTGGAGCCTTAACGGGCCATGCACTAGCAACTGAGATTGCTGATTTTCTCGCGCGCGTGGGGGTGCCCTTTGTACAAGCACATGAAGCCGCTGGCTCGTGTGTTCGTCTTGCGGACACGCTAGGAATCGAAGTTCACGAGCTCTCTGACGCCCAACTGTTAAGCGCTCACCCACTACTTTCACCAGATGTTCGTAAAACTCTTACAGGTCACGGCGCCACTTCCTCGCGGACATCTATTAGCGGAACATCAGAATCAAGTATCACAGCTCAGATATCATCGCTTCATAAAGCAAATAGATCTGCGCTCAAAAATATCGAAGATGCCCGCGAATCCTTTACCAGAATGATGAGAATCTAAATCATGACGAAAGCCCTTTTAGCCGACCTTGAATGGCGCGGATTAATTGCACAGACGACTGATCGAGATGCTCTTGCCAAGGACCTTGAAACAGGTCCAATGTCGTTCTATGTTGGTTTTGATCCAACAGCACCCAGCCTTCACATCGGAAACCTTGCCGTCATCTGCACCATGCGACGCTTTCAGTTGGCGGGTCATAAGCCCATCCCACTAGTCGGGGGAGCGACTGGACTTGTAGGTGATCCGTCAGGTCGTAACGAGGAACGATCATTAAATGATGAGAGTGTTGTTGTCGATTGGGTTAATCGCATACGCCTGCAGCTAGAACAATTCCTATCTTTTGAAGGAAAAGTTGCAGCGCAGATGGCGAATAATCTTGATTGGACTGCGCCAATTTCAGCGCTCACTTTCCTGCGTGATATTGGTAAACATTTCAGTGTCAATCAAATGCTTTCAAAAGATAGCGTTTCAGCGCGGCTTGAAGGCGGAGGCATTTCTTACACAGAATTTTCATATCAGATTTTGCAGGCTCTTGATTTTCTTGAGCTATACAAGCGCCACGATTGCAAATTGCAAATGGGTGGAAGTGATCAATGGGGAAATATCGTTGCAGGGCTTGACCTTATTCGTAAAGTAGAAGGTGGGTCGGGACATGCTCTTACAATTCCACTTGTGACCAAATCCGATGGTAGCAAGTTCGGTAAAACTGCGGGCGGTTCGGTCTGGCTAGATCCCAATATGACTTCGCCTTATGCATTCTTCCAATTTTGGATTGGAATTGAGGATGCGGATGTTGAAAAACTTTTGAAAGTTTTCTCGTTCAAATCACATCAGGAAATTGATGCATTACTTTTGTCCTTAAAAGAGAACGCAGGGGCGCGTGAAGCACATCGTGCTTTGGCTCGCGAACTAACAACACTTGTGCATGGCGAGCATGAAGCAGCCCAAGCCGAGGCTGCAGCACTGGCTCTATTTGGACAAGGTGATTTATCCAAACTCGATGAAAAAACTTTGCACCTAACTCTTGCACAATTGCCTCGGATTGAAATAATGAAAAATGAAATAATTCCAACATGGGTAGATCTGTTAACTGCAACAGGAGTTGTTGAATCAAAATCTGCTGCGCGCCGAATTGTTAAAGAAGGTGGCGCATACTTGAACAATGAAAAAATTAGCGGTGAAGATTTTTCTCCTGCTTTAACTGATGCACTGTACGGTCGCTTCTTTATTTTGCGTAAAGGAAAGCGCGATCTAGCAGCTGTTGAATTAATCTAAAGATTTCCGTAGTCGCACCTCTGTAAATCAGGGGTTTTTCGCATTGTTACCCCTGTTTTGTGGGTGGGAAAGGTCACCCTTCGGAGCGGCCAAATCAGGCCGGCCGATTTGGCTTATACGCCTGGGGTGAGTTATATTTCGGGCTCGCTACGAATCGGACTGGTCGAAAGCCTACTTTTACGCTTAAAAACGCGTAAATCTAGCCACCAGAATAGGCCGAGTAGCTCTCCAAGCTAGTCACACATACCGGGAATTGAGCCGCTTTATGCGGATTTGACCCCATGCGTGCATTCGACTATGTTTGGCGGTCTGCCTCGAAAAAGGTCTTGAAGTGCTGCTTCTAACTGCTTTCGATGCGCGTCCGTACCTTGAGAACTCAACAACGTGCAATATCAATGCCAATCAAGGCAATAATTGACGTGCCTCAAAATACGTTAATAGGCCTTAGATTCCTTTGTATTTTTTTCAGCTCGAAAGAGTTTGGATTAGTACAGAAACAAAAACAATTGGACAGAAATCGAAAATAGCAAAAGCTAGATTCGTTTCTATGCCAGATCAACACTTTCTATGGAGAGTTTGATCCTGGCTCAGGACGAACGCTGGCGGCGTGCTTAACACATGCAAGTCGAACGATGAAGTTCTCTTCGGAGAATGGATTAGTGGCGAACGGGTGAGGAACACGTGAAGAATCTGCCCTCCACTTTGGGATAACTCCGGGAAACCGGGGCTAATACCGAATATTGAAGCATAAGCGGCATCGCTGAGCTTTGAAAGAATTTCGGTGGAGGATGACTTCGCGGCCTATCAGCTTGTTGGTGAGGTAATGGCTCACCAAGGCTACGACGGGTATCCGGCCTGAGAGGGCGACCGGACACACTGGGACTGAGACACGGCCCAGACTCCTACGGGAGGCAGCAGTGGGGAATATTGGGCAATGGACGAAAGTCT
>Ga0136642_1000451_pt1 | contig 21900 bp, 18 predicted proteins | sample LowCatLa1302831Y_FD_115313 | JGI IMG/M metagenome (GOLD analysis project Ga0136642, IMG submission 115313) | Freshwater microbial communities from Lower Cathedral Lake, Yosemite National Park, California, USA - 13028-31Y | ecosystem: Environmental > Aquatic > Freshwater > Lake ... | reverse complement strand
GTAGCCCACTCTCTAGAGAAGAGGTAGCCAAAGTTGCCAAGTTGGCCCGTTTGCGCATCACCGATGCCGAACTTGAACAATTTACCGAGCAGCTGGGCCAAATCCTCGAGCACGCTAACGACATGACCTCGCTCAACTTGGCTGACGTCGAGCCAACGGGGCACCCATTCGGTTTGATCAACGTCATGCGTGAGGATGTTGTGCGGCCATCGGTAGACCACGATGCGGTTTTGGCCGAAGCCCCCGACGCCGAAGGTGGTCGTTTTGGTGTTCCACGCATTATGGGAGAAGCACCGTGAAGCACGCCATTGATATTGCGGCAGCGGTAAGCGCGAAGGAGAGTTCAGCGGTAGCGGAACTAGCCACGTCGATGGCGGCGATTGCGCAAAAGAACGAAGCAATTCACGCCTTTCTCTACGTCGACACCGACGGCGCTAACGGCTTTGCCGCCGCGGTGGATCAACGCGTAGCGCAGGGTGAGAAGTTGCCCCTGGCGGGTGTGCCCGTGGCCATCAAGGACAACCTCTGCCAGACGGGCGTGCCCACTACTTGCTCTTCGAAAATATTGGCGGACTGGCGTCCGCCCTACACCGCAACTGTGGTGGAGCGCCTCATCGCCGCCGGCGCCGTGCCGGTGGGCAAAACCAACCTCGACGAATTCGCAATGGGTTCTTCAACCGAAACTTCGGCCTTTGGACCAACGAAGAACCCTTTAGATCTCTCTCGGGTTCCCGGCGGTTCTTCGGGCGGTTCCGCTGCGGCGGTGGCGGGCGATATGACACCAATCTCGCTCGGCTCTGATACGGGCGGATCGATTCGTCAACCCGCAGCCCTCTGCGGACTAGTTGGCATCAAGCCGACCTACGGGCTCGTATCACGCTACGGGCTGATTGCCTTTGCCTCATCACTCGACCAGGTTGGCCCCTTCGCCAAGACGGTTACGGACGCGGCACTAGTACTTGAGGTCATCGCGGGTCACGACCCTATGGACTCCACCTCGTTACCCGAACCAGCCCCTTCGCTCGTCGCGCACGTAAATGATGGCGTCGCGGGCAAGCGAATTGCTCTGGTCAAGGAACTGTACGAGGGTGCGGACGAGGAGGTCGTCGCTGCGGTGAAAAAGGCGGTGGCGGCACTCGAGGCTGCAGGAGCCACCATCATCGAACTTTCGATTCCCGAGCTCCGTTTGGGACTAAGCGCGTACTACCTGATTGCCCCGGCGGAGGCCTCGAGCAACCTGGCGCGCTACGACGGTGTTCGCTTCGGACTTCGTGAACAGGGCGCTGACGTCTCAGAGATGTATGAAGCAACCCGTACCGCCGGTTTCGGCGCGGAGGTGAAACGTCGCATCATGCTTGGCACCTACGCTCTTTCGGCGGGCTACTTTGACGCCTATTACGGCCAGGCCCTGAAGGTACGCACCCAAATGATTAAGGCCTTCGCGAAGGCCTACGAACAGGCGGACATGTTGATTGGCGCAACCACGCCAACGGTGGCCTTCGAATTTGGCTCTAAGACCTCGAACCCAATGGCGATGTACCTTTCGGACGTCTTCACTATCCCCACCAACCTCGCGGGAGATGCCGCCGTGTCGGTGCCTTTTGGTACCGGAGAAAACAACCTCCCGATAGGTGTTCAGTTGCTTGGCCCCGGTCGAAGTGAGGCCACTTTGCTCGCGGGAGCTCGCGTACTCGAGATTGCCGATGGTCGACCATGACACTCCCTAACGGTTGGGAAATGGTGGTGGGTCTTGAGATTCACACCGAACTAAAAACCGCAACGAAGATGTTCTGTGGGTGCGCCAACTCTTTTGGCTCCGAGCCCAATACCAATATCTGCCCAGTCTGTCTCGGGCTTCCCGGATCACTACCGGTGTTGAACAAAATGGCCGTTGAACTCGCGATGGCTATCGGGGTGGCCCTGCACTGCACCATTGCGCCCTCGACCTTTCACCGCAAGAACTATTTCTACCCGGACATGCCCAAGGACTTCCAAATTTCGCAGTACGACCTGCCAATCAACTCGCGGGGCTACCTCGATTTGCCCGACGGATCACAGATCAGCGTAGAACGAGCGCACCTCGAAGAGGACACCGGAAAGTCCACCCACCTCGGCGGCTCGGGTCGAATTCATGGTGCCGATCGTTCGGTGGTTGATTACAACCGTTCGGGCGTGCCACTCGTCGAGATTGTGTCCGGGCCCGATATTCGCTCTTCCACCCAAGCTCGGGCGTACGCGTCAGAGGTCCGCGGCATTTTGATCGCTACCGGCGCTTCCGACGGCCGGATGGAGGAAGGCTCCATGCGAATTGACGCCAACGTTTCGGTCCGAAAGAGTGGCCAACCCTTTGGCACTCGTTGCGAAATCAAGAACCTGAACTCTCTTCGCTCCTTGCAGCGGGCCATCGATTACGAGGCGTTGCGTCAAATAGATGTGCTGGAAGATGGCGGTACCATTCGCCAAGAGACTCGACACTGGGATGAAAACGAGGGAGAGACCTCCACGATGCGCACTAAGGAAGAGGCGGAAGACTACCGCTACTTCCGCGAGCCGGACCTAGTTGAGCTCAGCCCCGATCAAGCCTGGCAGGACCGCGTTCGCGCAGCTCTACCGCCCATGCCCGCAGCTCGTCGAGCGCGACTGGAATTGTTGTTGGGTGAGCCTACTGAAGCACAACGCGATGCAGTAGGGACAGTGGTCGAACTCAATCTCGACCAATTTGTGATTGCCTCCGCCGAATCCAATCTCGACGCTTCGCTGGCGGTTGCGCGTGCGGCTAATGAAATTGCGGCGGCCATTGACAATGTTGAGAGGTTGAGCGTCGAATCCTTTGTCACTACGGTTTCGATGGAACAATCAGGCAACCTTTCGGCCACGCAGGCCAAAAAGGTATTAGGTGAGTTACTCGAAAAAGGCGGTGACCCCGTCGCCATTGCCAAGGCCATGGGCTTCGAGCAAATGGGCGCGCAAGCCCTCGGTGAATTGGTGGCCCAGTGCATTGCTGAAAATCCTTCGGAATGGCAGCGGTACCGTGAAGGCGATGAGAAGCTCTCCCAGTTCTTTATTGGTCTGGTCATGAAACTGACCAAAGGTCAAGCTAACGGAAAAGCCGTAATTGCTGAACTGCAGCAGCGTAAATAGTTCGTTTAGTACATTCAATGAGTGGAAAGAACCCAAATGTTTCTAGCGGTTGACATCGGAGCTACGTCGGTAAAGTTCGCGAGTGTCGGCGCTGATGGTGAATTTACGAGTGAGGTCGGGCAAATTCCAACTCCGTACCCCTGCGAGCCAACACGCATGGTCAAACTCGTCGCCGATGTTATCGATGGGTTCAGTGAAATGTCAGTCGGGGTTGGCTTCCCGGGTGACTTCGCGGACGGAACGGTCATTCAACCAGGCAACCTGTCTCGCGAATCCGGTTTTGATAGTCCTATCGATCCGATTATTCACGCGAAATGGGAAGGGTTCGAATTACAGCGCGCACTTCGCGAAGCTACTGGACGCAATGTTCGTGTGGTCAATGACGCGGCGATGGCCGCCATTGGCTACTCCGACGGGCAAGGACGAGAACTCACGTTCACTCTCGGAACCGGACTGGGAATTGCGCTCGTGGTCGAGGGGCAACTGACGCGCATTCGCGACGTGGGTTCTGAGGAGTTCAAGGATTACGGAACCTACGACGAGGTCTTAGGTGAGTTTGCGCGTGCACAAGACTCGCAAGTGTGGCGAGATCATCTTCACGAAGCGGTCCGCGCTTTTGTTGATGAATTTAAAGCAACCAAGGTTCACTTTGGTGGTGGAAACGCTCGGCGACTGCCCAAGGATGAATTTGCGGAGTTAGGCATCCCCGTTGTTTTTAATGACAACAACGGTACGCTCAAGTCTGTTCTTAAGTTGTTCGCTGACGAATCCGTGAATAAGTAGGCGGGTCGATGACAACAAATTTTGAGATGGAGATTCGCGCTCAGGGTCAAGCACTCGCCACGCGCGCCCCGCGCTCTCAAGAGCTGGCTTTGCTCACTAGGGACCTCTGGCGTGAAGCTAACTATTTACTCGTTGCCGCCCGCGGATCGAGTGACAACGCGGCTCAGTATTTTCAGTATTTGGTGGGACAGCACACCGGGCGAGTAGTGGCTTTGGCGACGCCCTCGTTGTATGAGAATGGTCGAGAGCTACGCATGCCGGGGGCTGGCGTCTTGGCGATTAGTCAATCGGGCCGCTCACCAGGAATCGTCGAGGTAGTGTCTGCCGCTCGGAACCAAGGCCGCCCAGTGGTGGCCATAACAAATTCAATGGATTCACCGGTAGCGCAACAGTGCAATTTGGCGATCGGGCTCGAAGTTGGACCAGAACTGGCCATCGCTTCAACGAAGACCTTCACCGCAACGGCGCAGACCCTGGCGCATATTGCCAGCGCCTTGGGCGACTCACCGCTGCCCGAAATCGATCGCTTTGCCACCTATGTTGATTCCGTGGTGGAGTTCGCCCTCGCGGCGGAACTGCCCCTTGAACTGTTGAACGTAGAACGAGGGTTCACCGTGGTGGGTCGCGGGGTGGGTTTTGGCGCTGCCGCTGAAATCGCTCTGAAGATTCGCGAGGTCACTGGGATCAAGGCCGAATCGTATTCGGCGGCGGATTTCGTGCACGGCCCCATTGGTGCTGATGGTGAAAACGCTGCTCTGGTCGTACTCGTGACGGACGAAATGTCCGATGAATTAGTAGCAAAGCTCCTGAACGAATGCTCCGCCAAGGGAATGGGTACGGTAGTGATTCGCCCACCACAGCGCCAAGGATTTTCGGCAAACGCTGAAATTGTGCTTCCTGAACAGACACCTAACTGGCTGACCCCAATGGGCTATGTGGTTATCGGCCAGATTTTGGCTCTACGACTGGGAAGTTTGCGCGGACGACCTATCGACACCGCCCCCGGACTAGCAAAAGTCACACTTATCGCCTAACACCTCACACGCGGTCACATTGAAACTTCGGGTAGGTTAGCGAGTGGTACAGAAGAGGGGGGAGCGGTTGCGAGGCGGGTTTGTAGCCAGAGCCAAAGGACCGCTTTACATTGTTCTCGTATACCAGCATTAAACACCGAATTATCTAGGTGAGTCGCGAGGCTCACAAATCAAACAAGGAGTATCACAATGATTGGAAAGTTCAAAGCGGGAATGTTCGCTTCGGCACTCGCCATTGTTGCTAGCACGGTCGTCATTGCGCCCGCTGTTACCAACGTCGCGTCGGCCGGTGCCGCAACAACAGCCTCAACACCACTAAACCTGGCTAACGAGCAGGGCATGTTGTGGTCTTGTTCCTTTAACCCATTTAACCCTTCGTACCTGCCCTACTCGGTTGGTTTGACTTACGAGACCTTGGACTTTGTCAACGCTCTCGGAAATGCGAAGGTAACTCCATGGCTGGCTAAGAGCTACGCCTGGTCAAACTCAAATAAGACTCTGACCTTCACGATCCGTGACGGCGTGAAGTGGTCCGACGGCGTGGCGTTTACAGCTGCTGATGTTGCGTACACCTTCAACTTGCTGAAGTCACACCCAGCCCTAGACCTGAACGCAGTATGGTCAGTTCTTTCGGGCGTGAGCGCAATGGGCAACACGGTGACCTTTAGCTTCGCGAGTGCTGCCGTGCCGTACTTCTATTACATTGCCGGCCAGGTGGCAATCGTGCCCCAGCACATCTGGAGCACAATTGCTAACCCCGTAACTGACCCCGTCACTAAGCCCGTTGGTACCGGTGGTTACTTGATGAGCAAGTGCACCCCTCAGAACATTCAGTGGAAGCGGAATGCGAACTACTGGCAAAAGGGCAAGGCCGTCATCAAGACCGTCAACATGCCCGCGTTCTTGGACAACAACACTTGCAACCTGTACCTAGCCCAGGGCAAGTCGCAGTGGGGTTCACAGTTCATTCCGAACATCAAGTCCTCCTACGTGGCCAAGAGTCCAGGTAACTCCTACTGGTTCCCACCGGTAGCGAACGTGGTGCTCTTTCCGAACCTGACCAAGGCGCCTTTGAGTGACGTGGCTGTTCGTAAGGCAATTAGCTACGGTATTAACCGCGGCGCCGTGTCAAAGATTGGTGAGTACGGTTACGAGCCAGCCGCCAGCCAAACCGGTATCGTTGCCCCGACCTTCTCGAAGTGGCTTAGTGCCTCGGCGAAGAGCGCTCAGGGCAAGTCCTACAACCCCACCAAGGCCAAGGCACTACTCAAGGCCGCTGGGTACAAGAAGGACGCGAATGGCTACTTTGCGAAGAATGGCAAAGAAATCACCATCTCGATCAAGACCAACGGTGGATACTCTGACTGGGTTGCTTCGATGCAGGTTGTCGCCACTCAGCTGAAGGCAATCGGCATCAACGCGAGCGTCAATCCTGAGGCTGCGAGCACCTTCTACGCAGATGTTTACAACGGCAACTTTGACTTGGCGTACAACGCCGAGTCGGGTGGACCTACACCGTTCTACGAGTTCCGCCAGTGGTTGTACTCGAAGAACAGCGCCGCTATTGGTACCGCGGCGGCTTCTAACTGGGAGCGCTTCAACTCGTCCGCAGTTGACGCATTGCTGAATCAGTACACCGCGACTGTTTCTTCGGCCACTCAGAAGTCAATCATGAACCAGCTGCAGAAGATCCTCGTGGACCAAGTCCCCGTCATTCCAGTATTGGAAGAGGTTGACTGGTTCCAGTTCAACAAGTTGGCCTTCACCGGTTTCCCATCGGCTAAGAACCCCTACGCTCAGCCCGGTTTGTACAACGAGCCTGACTGGGGCTACGTCTTAGACAACCTGAAGCCCATCAAGTAGTACATCGGAGTCGTCGGGGGAATGAGGTATTTAGTTAGACGTGTTGGGTTCTTGCTCGTAGCACTATGGGCAGCCATCACGTTGAACTTCCTCATCCCCCGACTGATGCCCGGTAACCCGGCCATCGCGATGATGGCTAAATTCCACGGTCACCTCAATCCGGCTGGTCTGCACGCGATTGAGGTGGCGTTTGGAATCCACACCCACGAAAATATGGTCGTGGCCTATGTGCAGTACATCGGTAATACCTTGCAGGGGAACTTTGGAACCTCACTCAGTAATTTCCCTAATTCGGTGACCTCCGTTATTTCCAAGGCCCTCCCGTGGACCTTGGGCCTGGTGGGAATTACAACGATTATTGGCTTCATCATTGGAACCGCCGTGGGCGCTATCGCCGCCTGGCGTCGAGGAGGCGTACTCGACTCGGTGCTCCCGCCAATCTTTATTGTTGTGTCGGCCTTCCCTTACTTCTGGATTGGCCTCATGGCCATCTGGTTCTTCGCGATCACCCTTAACTGGCTTCCGTTCCTCGGTGGCTATACCGAGACCGCCACACCGCAATTTTCGCTCAGCTTCATTCTCGACGTACTCAATCACGCAATTCTTCCCGCCTTCACAATTCTCATCACCTCGATCGGTGGTTGGATTCTCACCATGCGTAACAACATGATTACGGTCGTGGCGGAAGATTACGTAAAAATGGCCCGTGCGAAGGGGCTGCGCCCCCGCCGGATCCTCTGGCAGTACGCCGGTCGCAACGCAATGTTGCCCAACCTCACCGGCTTTGCCATGTCTCTGGGATTCGTTATCTCGGGGGCGATCTTGGTCGAGTACGTCTTCAACTATCCGGGCGTGGGCTTTATGCTCCTGCAAGCGGTTGAGAATGAGGACTACCCGCTCATGCAGGCACTGTTTTTACTCATTACTGTCGCGGTGCTCGTGGCAATTTTCCTCTCTGATGTCGCGACCGCGATTCTTGATCCTCGAACTAGGAATCAAGAATGAAGTTTCTCGCGGTTCTTAGAGGCGGCTGGGTGTTTATTCGCCGGGACAAGAAGGCCATGGTGGGCAGTTTTATCTTGCTCGGCCTGCTCCTTATCGCCGCCTTTCCCAACTTGTTTACGCCCCACGACCCAGCGGCAGAAATTTACACACCGGGAAGTGGGCTTTCGTGGAACCACCTTTTAGGGACAACGGCCTTCGGCCAGGACGTCTTTTCCCAGCTTGTTGCGGGAACTCGTCAGTCGATGATGATCGCATTAGTCGTCGGTTTCTTATGCACCATCTTGTCGGTGCTAGTTGGCATCACCGCGGCCTACGCCGGAGGTTGGTTGGACGACGCCCTCTCGTTGATAACCGATGTGGTGTTAGTCATTCCCACCTTTCCGCTCATCATCGTGATTACCGCGTACCTTAAGAGTGCGAGTTTCTGGCTGATGGTGTTCGTCCTCGTAATTACGGGTTGGTCTTACGGTGCGCGTCAACTCCGGGTACAGGCGTTGTCGCTGCGAAATCGCGACTATTTGCTGGCTGCTCGCGCTCGTGGCGAATCAAGTCTCTACGTGATTTTCGTCGAATTAATTCCCCCAATGACTTCGCTTATCGTCGCGAATTTCTTGGGCGCCGCACTCTACGCGGTGTTGGCCGAATCGGGACTCCAATTCATTGGACTCGGCGACATCAGTACCGAAAGTTGGGGCACAATGCTCTATTGGGCGCAGAATAATGCCGCGTTGAATGCGGGGCTGCCACTGTGGGCCCTGGCTCCGGGAATTGCAATCGCCATTTTGGGGACGGGGCTCGCACTACTCAATTACGCCTTCGATGAAATCGCTAACCCTGCCTTGCGTCCAGTTCGGGCCAAGCGCCTGAAGGGAGCTAGCGCATGAGCACCATTCTTCAAGTTCGCAATCTCGAAGTTCAATACCAAACGCCCGCGGGTCCTGCGCAAGCGGTTAGCGGTGTCAGTTTTGACTTAGCGAGTGGGGAGTTTCTCGCCGTGGTCGGGGAGTCGGGATGCGGCAAGTCCACGATGCTCTTTGCTATCGCACAGCTCTTGACCTACCCCGCAGCGCAAACGGGTGGCCAGGTTCTATTTGACGGTGTGGATCTGAGTTCGCTGGATGATGAAGCACTACGCCTTCGACGTTGGCGCGACATCTCGGTGGTAATGCAGAGTGCAATGAATGCACTAAACCCAACGCTCACCATTGGCGCCCAATTGGCCGACACCTGCCGCGCCCATACCGATTGGGACGATAAGCAAATTGCGGAGCGCAGCGCCGAAGTGTTGGCGATGGTCTCAATTGACAAGGTTCACTTATCGAGTTATCCCTTTCAGTTGTCCGGAGGGATGAGACAGCGAGCCATGATCGCCATGGCTCTGCTCCTCGAGCCAAAACTAATCATTATGGACGAGCCCACCTCGGCACTGGATGTGGTGGCCCAAAAGTCGCTAATGCGTCAGGTTGAGACATTGCGTCAGAAATTGGGTTTTGCGGTTCTCTTCGTAACTCACGATATGAGCGTCGTTTCGCACTTCTCTGATCGGCTCGCTGTAATGTACGCCGGCGAGATCGTCGAGATTGGCGCTACGCGCGAAGTATTTGATCGCCCGCAGCACCCTTACTCCGTCGGCTTGATGGAGGCCTTCCCTTCTCTGCTCGGCGCAGCCAAGGAACTTACCGGGATTCCTGGTAACCCGCCTTCCCTCGTGAACCCCCCATCTGGTTGCCTCTTCGCCGACCGTTGTCCAAAAGTAATGGATGAATGTCGAAAGTCGGCCCCCGAACTTCTCGCCAACGGCCCCCACAGCGTTCGCTGTTACCTGGTCAACCCGAAAGCCCGCGGATGAGTAAAACAATTCTCAAGGTGACCAATCTGACTCGAACCTTCCGTGTCGGGGGGTTTCGTTCCCGCGGAACTCTGCACGCAATCGACAACGTCTCCTTTGAAGTGCGAGCGGGCCAGATAGTCGCCCTCGTCGGAGAATCAGGCTCGGGTAAGTCGACTATCGCGCGCGTTCTTGCCGGACTCTACCCACCGACCTCTGGAACTATTGAGTTTGAGGGAGCGACTCTCGGCAAGCGGATGAGCCGGCAGGTGCGTGGCCGCATGCCAATGGTTTTTCAAGACCCGTTTGGTTCGATTAACCCCGTCTTGCGAGTCGGCCACGCTTTGCAACGGTCACTCAAGTTACACCGATCAGAGTTGTCAAAAACTGAACGGGAACAACTTGCGGTAGAGCTCGCCAATTCAGTTGGACTTGTTCCTGGTGAAGAGGTTTTGGCCCGATTCCCTCACGAACTCTCCGGTGGTCAACGACAGCGGCTCGGCTTTGCGCAGGCCCTCGCGTCAAATCCCGCCCTCATCTTGGCCGACGAACCCGTATCAATGCTGGACGTTTCAATCCGTATTGGGCTTCTCAACGTGATGCGAAAATTACGTGATGAGGATGGGGCTTCTCTCTTGTACATCACGCACGACCTAGCGAGTGCGCGGTACGTAGCCGACCGAATGATCGTTCTGTACGCGGGGCGGATCGTCGAGGAGGGGACTACTGAAGAGGTCATCGCTGCTCCTCAGCACCCCTACACCAAGTTGTTGATGTCGACTGCTCCCGACCCACGCCTGCCGCTTGGTGGCAGTGAGGGGTCCGATGACTTGGGCGAACCGCCCAAGGTTATTGATCCCGTAGCCGGTTGCCGCTTTGCCCCTCGCTGTGAACTAGCGACCGACGAATGTCGCACCAAGGACCCCGTGAAGGTCGAGGTGTCGATGACTCACCACGCTGCCTGCTTTGCGGTGAAGTGGCAGGCGTGAATATTCTCCCAAAACCTCAAGAGGTAACAACTCTCGAGGGGACTACGACATTGCAGTCGCCACTGCGGGTCTGTGCACGAGAGTGGCGAGATGAAGTTGGCGCTTGGGCTGAAGACTTAGCGAAGAGTACCCACATCGAGGTTGAATTTGTTGAAGACGATGACGCCGATATTGTCTTCAACCTGGCCTCGGACCTCGATGGGTACCGACTACACATTGACGGGCAGATTCGTGTTGAGTGCGCGTGGTCCGACGGGGTCATACAGGCCCTAACGAGTTTGCGACTCCTTGGTCCAGCTGAGCTCTATTCCGCACAGCGAATCGACCTGACGAGTTTCGAAGTGCCTAATTGTGAAATTAACGACTGGCCGGCATTTGGCTGGCGGGGAGCGCACTTAGACGTGGCCCGGCACTTCTGGGATATTGCGACTATTGAACGGTACGTCGACCTACTGGTGATGCACAAACTTAATATTCTGCATCTGCACCTAAACGATGATCAGGGGTGGCGCGTCGAAATACCCAACTGGCCAAAGTTGACCTCCGTGGGGGGCTGGCGAAATGGCTCTCCAGTCGGGCACGAAGATAACGATGTTAGGGATACGATCCGTCACGGAGGTTTTTACACCCGTGAAGAACTAGAGGGGCTCGCTCGCTACTGTGCGCTCCGGGGTGTCTCTATCGTTCCAGAAATAGATCTACCAGGACACGCCCAAGCGGTTATTGCCGCCTACCCCGAATTAGGAAATTATCCCGAAACCCAACTTGAAGTATGGGAGCACTGGGGGATATCTGATCATGTTCTTACTGTGAGCGCCGCCGCCCTTGATTTTGCGGTGGAAGTGGTTTCTTACGTTGCGGGCATTTTTCCCAACGCCACGGTTCACATCGGAGGCGACGAATGTCCCACTACCGAATGGGAGGTCAGTGACTTAGCCGCTTCAGTTATGGAGCTGAATGGATTTGATTCGGCCCAACAACTTCAGGGGCTGTTTACTTCGCGACTCAGTGAGGTCCTCGAGGAATCGGGGCACCAAGTAATTGCTTGGGATGAGGTTCTCGACGCCGAAGTCCCCGAAACCACAGTGATTGCGGCCTGGCGCTCGGAAGAAAAGGGAGTCGAGGCTGCACTGCGAGGCCACTACGTGGTGATGATGCCAATGCAGTATCTCTACTTCGACTGGCTTTCGAGCGAGAGCCCCTCTGAGCCGGTGGCGGTCCACCCGGCGCCATTCGTAACAACGTGGGAAAAGGTTTACTCCTACAACGTGATTCCGGCCGAACTGAACTCTCTGCAACGCAAGCAAATTCTCGGAGCCCAGGCGCAGCTGTGGACTGAATATATTGCAACTCGAGACCGGATGGATTACATGGCCTTTCCCCGACTCTCCGCCTTCTCGGAAGTCGTATGGGGCACCAAAGAGGATTTGCCCGCATTCCGTCCCCGCTTGGTGCGGCACCTAGCGCGCCTTGGTTCGGCGGGAGTTCAGTTCCGCCCACTCGATAGCGGTGAGTGACGCTGAAGTTCTAGCGCTTATGCACGTGGTTTTTCCGACGGGCAGTGAGGCATCGGACCAAACAATTCGTAGCCTCACTGCCGAAGAAATTCGATTGCGCCTGCGAAAGTGTTCTCTCAGCGAAATTGACTGCGAACTAGCCGCCGAGCACTGGGAGAGTTTTAAATCTGAAAGTGTATTTGTTGATCTACTAGCTTCGATTGACACCTGGCTAAGCACGTACGTAGGCCAAATACAACCTGACTTTCCGATTTGGGATGATTTATTCGATCACGGCGCCAGTGGACGATACCTGTACTTGTACTCAGCTGCACTCGCGGTAGACCGACTGAGCGCCTATCTTGACGTAATAGGAGTAGACGAAGAGGTAAAAACCGATACTCTCGCTATTGTTTCTCGTCATGTGAACATTTACAAAACTAAATGGGGCGAACTGGGAACTGACGCGGGTTGGTGGTTACTACTCATGTTGCGGGGTGTTTTACTACAGTGCGGCTCACTACAATTTCACCGACTTGAATTAGGTCGCGGGGTTCTCGCTCCAAGCCCCTGGTACGAGGATGCAGAAATTGAAATGCGTGGGGAGGGATTCCGAGTTGGTGATGAGGCCTTCGGACTTCACATTCCGCAGGGAACCGACCTGAGTCCAGGTGCCGTGGAAACTTCTTTGCAAAGAGCCCGCTCGCTCTTTGAGAAAATTTGGCCCAGTGACAAGGTCCGACTCTTCACGTTGCAGTCTTGGCTACTTGATCCTCAACTACAGAGCTTTTTGGCCGCGACGAGCAATATTGTTCAATTGCAGGGCCGTTTCGAATTATTGGACAACGCGCCCGTCGCCGATGACGACATTCTCGAGTTTGTTTTTCGCCGTCCAGGCGTAGCGGTGGCACAATTGCCTCGCTCTAGCTCCCTAGAACGGGGGGTCCTGAGCGTTCTGGAATCGGGTGGACATTGGCACGCGAACGCGGGGTGGTTGAAGTAGCGGGGAAGGGGGCTTCCTCTGTTTGTTAAATACTCACAGGATTTGTTGTTTTTTGTGAATTTTTAACATAGTCTGTTGCCGTGGATTCTAAAAGCCGCCGGGCAACCATCGTGGACATACTGCGCAGCAGCGGAGAAGCTTCCATCGTGGCGCTCGCTCAAGAATTTGGTACTTCCGAAATGACGATTCGTCGAGACCTCGACGCACTCGAACTTGAAGGATTGGCCCGTCGTTCGCGGGGCGGGGCCATATCGGTTCAGAGTCGATCCTTCGAGCCACCAATCTTGCAACGCGCATCACACATGTCCGACGCTAAACGTCGAATTGGCGAAGCGGCGGTGACCCTCCTACGTAAAGAGGAGACGGTCATTATTGACGTAGGAACTACCACGCAATCGATGGCTCGGTTGGTGCCAGAGGATTTCAATCTGACGGTGGTGACAAGCTCGCTACTAGTGGCTTCTGAGTTGAGCTCAAAACACAATGTTCGCACCATCGTCAGTGGCGGAGTTGTCCGTGCCGGTGAACTCTCACTCATCGGGTCTCGTGCAGTCGAGGCGTACGAGGACCTTAACTGCGATACTGCATTTATCGGCGTCGCCGGGGTAAGTGCCACGAAAGGTCTCACTGAGTACAACCTCGATGACTCCTCAGTTAAGCGTGCGGCGATGGCGGCTAGTCGTCGAATCGTGGTGTTAGCTGACGCAACAAAACTTGGGACAGTGGCACTGGTCACCGTGGCGCCAATAACCAGAATAGATATCTTGATCACCGACGCAACACCCGATAACCCCGAAGTTCAATCAATTGCCAGCATGGGTATTGAAATCATGTTCGTCAATCCCAACCAATAGGAGAACCAGATGTCACGTTTTAAAAGTATTTTTCCAAATGTAAACAAGCCCTTGATCGCCATGGCCCACGTGCCGCCGCTTCCCGGAACACCCCTCTTTGATGAGAAAGCCGGAGTCCAAGGACTGATCGACCACGTCAAGCGCGATACGGAACTTCTCCTCGCAGGTGGTTTTGACGCCATTCTCTTCTGCAATGAAGGAGACCGCCCCTACAAACTAAATGCGGGCCTTGAGGCTTCGGCGGTCATGACTCGAGTCACGACTGAGTGCAAGCCCACTGACCGACCCTTTGGCGTGGACTACCTCTGGGACGAGCAATGCGCACTAGCTATTGCCGTGGGTACGGGAGCGAGCTTTATGCGCGAAGTCATTACTGGGGCCTGGGAGTCTGACATGGGGCCATGGAATCCCGATGCGGCGAAATTGCTTCGTGATCGTCGGGCCTTTGGCCGCGACGACCTAGGAATTTTCGCCAACATCACCCCCGAGTTCGCTTCGAGTATTGGTAACCGCACTCCCGCGCAAGTCGCCAAGTCCACGGTGGTGTCATCGCTGGCTGACGTGATTTTGGTCTCTGGCCCCATGGCCGGTTCGGAGCCTGACGTTCGCACCGTCGCGGAGGTTCGCGAGGCGCTCGACCCGAGCATTCCCGTGCTGTTGAACACCGGCGCCAAGGCGGGCACCATCAAAGAGTTCTTTAAGTATGCCGATGGTTGCATTGTGGGATCTGATCTAAAGCGTGACGGCTACACCTGGAACGAAGTTGACCCCGAGCGTGTGAAGCGCTTCGTCGACGCCGCTCGCTCGTAGTGGCTCAGTCGCTGCTGCTCGGTATTGACCTCGGGTCATCGGGGGTCAAGGCCATCCTGCTCGACCCCGAGCGAGGCATTGTGGCCTCGGCTTCGCACGAAGTTGAACTCTTCAGCGATCACCCTGGTTGGGCGGAGGCCGATACCAACCAGTGGTGGACCGCAGTGGTTTCACTCATCCCGAGGCTATTAACTGAAGCGGGAGCGACGAAGGAAGATGTCAAGGGTATCGCCACGACGGGAATGGTTCCGGCGGTTGTCTGTGTGGACGCTTCGGGGGTGCCACTGCGTAGAGCGATGCTCCAAAATGACGCTAGAGCTACCGCTGAAATTAGTGAACTGCGAACCTCGCTGGCCAATGTGGACTTGCTGCAACTTACGGGTTCAATTCTTAGCCAACAATCGGTCGCTCCGACGGCACTGTGGCTAGCGCGAAATGAACCCGACCTCTGGGCGAAGACGAAACACCTCGTGGGCTCCTACGACTGGCTCCTTATGAAAATGGGTGCACCGGCTCACGTGGAAAAGAACTGGGCACTGGAAAGTGGACTGTACGATCTCACCTTAAATCCACTGCCGGTAGTGACTGCAGCCACGGGACTCATCTGGCCCGAACTCGCTGAAGTTGCCTCACCCTCAACGCCCATGGGAGGCCTTTCACCGGAAGCGGCATCCGAACTGGGTCTCGAGGAGGGCACGCGACTTTACGTTGGTGGAGCCGATCATGTTCTCTCCGCTTACGGCGCCGGCCTCGTGGAGGCGGGCGACGTTCTGATCAAACTCGGTGGGGCGGGTGACATTCTCGCTGTGACCGACGAGGTATTTGTCGATGCTCGCCTGTATCTCGATGCCCACCCTATTCCGGGCAAGTGGCTCCCCAACGGTTGCATGGCGACCTCGGGGTCACTCTTGCGGTGGGAGCAGGCTCTCTTCGGGGGCGCTTCTCTCAGCGAGCTTGACGACCTCGCCCAGCGATCAGAGCCGGGTGCGCTCCTCGCCCTTCCCTATTTCTTGGGTGAAAAGACCCCACTCCACGACCCAGATCTTCGTGGTGTCCTGGTAGGACTGCACCTTGGCACAACCCGTGGGGACATTCACCGTTCATTTCTTGAGGCGATTGCCTACGGCTTTCGCACTCACTTAGAAATCCTTGCTGAAGGCGGTTTGCGCATCGGTAAGGTTCGGATTACTAACGGTGGATCAAAATCACGCCTCTGGCGCGAAATCCTGGCGGATGTTTTGAATCGAGACCTGATTTCCATAATTGACCATCCTGGCGCCAGCTACGGCGCCGCGGTGATGGCGGGGTTGGGGAGTGGGGCGATTAGCGACTGGTCATACGTTGCGGGATCATTAGAACAGGGCGAAATTATCTCACCCAATCCTGCCAACATCACTCGCTACGCTGAGCGGTACGAAGAGTTTGTGGCCTTGACCGTGGCCACAACTAAGTTTTCCCATCTATTAGCAAGGAGTAATTCATGAGTGCACCAATCGCCGCCGTTACTGGGGCCGGATCGGGCATTGGCAAGGCCATCGCTCTCGAGCTAGCTCGACGGGGACACTTCGTCGTCGTTACCGACATTGATCTCACGGCAGCCTCCGCAGTTGCCACCGAGATTGGTAGCGCCCAAGCCAAGCAACTCGATGTGCGAGACCCTAAACAGTGTGATTCAGTGGTGACCGAAATCGTCACCGAGCACGGGGCGCTCGACATCTGGGTATCGAATGCGGGGGTGTCGAAGATGCAGCGTTTCATCGACATCTCGCCAGAGGACCTGGCTTTTAATTTTGAAATAAACACTTACGGAGTTTTTTACTGTGGGCAAGCAGCCGCTAGAGCCATGATTAAGTTAGGCCAACATGGTCGCATTATCAATACTGCTTCGATGGCGGCTAAGCAGGGTCGGGTGCCATTCTTGGCGGACTACGTAGCTTCCAAGTTTGCCGTCTTGGGACTAACTCAAGCAATGGCTTTTGAGTTAGCCCCTCACAACATTCGAGTGAACTGCGTCTGCCCGGGCTTCGTTGCAACGCCAATGCAGACGCGTGAACTGGCATGGGAAGCGCAACTGAGTGGTTCGACTCCCGAGGCGGTGAAACAGAGCTGGATCGACGCAACTCCGCTCTCGCGCCTCCAGACACCCGAAGATGTAGCCAAAGTCGTGGGGTTTTTAACCTCGGATGACGCCGAATTCATTACCGGAGAAGCAATCTCCGTTAATGGTGGCGCCTACATGGACTAGTTAGTGCCGAACCCCACTGGCTTGGCGCATCACTTGTGCGCGCAGTTTTGCTTGAGTCGCCCCATAGCGTCGGCTTGGGCACTCGTAGAATAGTAAAATGAGCCAGCACCCCACGCCACGGTCCACCGACGTCACTTTGGGAAAGGGTCGGGCGCCGGCCCGCGCAATGCTGCGCGCCATGGGTTTGCAAGATGCCGACATGGCTAAGCCCCAAATCGGAGTGGCCTCGAGCTGGAATGAAGTGACGCCCTGCAACCTGCCTCTGGAGCGGCTCGCCAAGCGAGCGAAGGTCGCGGTACGAGACTCCGGTGGCGTGCCATTTGAATTCGTGACCATTGCGGTTTCTGACGGAATCTCGATGGGCCACGAGGGCATGCGTGCTTCGCTCGTCTCACGAGAGGTCATTGCCGACTCGGTGGAAACAGTGATGCACGCCGAGCGCTTTGACGCCATGGTGACCCTGGCCGGATGTGACAAGTCACTGCCGGGTATGTTGATGGCCGCCGCGCGGCTAGACGTTCCCAGTGTTTTTCTATACGGTGGCACGATTATGCCGGGTCACCTCAATGGCGAAGCCCTCGACATCACCTCAGTCTTTGAGGCGGTAGGCGCGAACGCCGTGGGCAAAATGAGTGATGAGGAACTCAAGGCCATCGAATGTGCTGCGTGCCCTGGTGAAGGAAGTTGTGCCGGTATGTTCACCGCCAACACCATGGCCAGTGTGGGCGAAGCCCTCGGAATGTCATTGCTGGGCTCGGCCTCGGCTCCTTCGATTGACGGACGTCGTGACGAGTTCGCCTACGCCTCGGGGCAGGCCGTGTTAAATCTCTTGGACTTAGGAATTACCGCCCGCCAGATCATCACCAAAAAATCACTGGAGAACGCCATCGCTATTGTCATGGCGCTTGGTGGATCGACGAACGCCGTTCTGCACCTACTGGCCATTGCGCACGAAGCGCGCGTTGAACTGGAGCTAGAGGACTTTAACAAGATCGCTAAGCGCGTCCCGCACATTGCCGACACCAAGCCGCACGGCAAGTACCACATGAGCGACCTTGACCAGATTGGGGGCGTGCCGGTAGTGCTGAATCATCTCTTGGAGGCGGGACTCTTGCACGGTGATTGCCTGACGGTGAGTGGAAAGACGATGGCAGAAAACCTCGCGACCTATAACGCCCCCGCTCCTGACGGGGAGGTTGTCCACCCTCTTTCAAACCCGATTCACGCCCAAGGCGGCATTGTGGTGCTATCGGGGTCTCTCGCACCTAAGGGCGCGGTCGTGAAGGTGGCTGGTATTGACAAACTTCAGTTCACCGGTTCGGCACGAGTCTTTGATGGTGAAGACGCGGCAATGACCGCCATTATGGCTAATGAAATTCAGCCCAATACAGTCGTCGTGATCCGCTACGAGGGCCCTAAAGCCGGCCCGGGTATGCGTGAAATGCTGGCCGTAACGGGCGCAATGAAAGGGGTCGGCCGAGGAGCGGACTGCGCATTGATTACCGATGGGCGCTTTAGTGGTGGGACTCACGGATTCTGCGTTGGCCACGTGGCACCGGAAGCTCTGGATGGGGGGCCTATTGGATTGATTCAAGATGGTGACATCATCGCCATTGATTGCGAAGCGTTAACGATTGACCTACTGGTGGACTCGGCTGAACTCGACCGCCGCCACCAAGACCAAAAGCCATTTATTCCTCGCTACACGACCGGAGTTCTCGAGAAGTTTGCTCGACTCGTGCAGGGCGCCGAAAAGGGTGCGGTCACCACCCGCTAAAGAGTTGTGCTCCGGGTGGCCAATGTGGCAAGATAAGTAAGTGAAAATAAACCTACGAATGGTGGTAGTGCTAGGCGCGCGGCGCCGGTAACTCGACCTTCTCGTCGTACCGGAGCCTCCCAAAAGGGAGGCTTTTTTGTTTATTGAAATGAAAGGACAGGCAATGAATCTCACTGGTGCGCAGGCTCTTATTAAGAGTCTCGAGCAAGAAGGTGTCGAGACCATTTTTGGTCTACCCGGTGGAGCGATTCTTCCTGTCTACGATCCAATCCGAGACTCCACTATCCGTCACGTCCTAGTTCGTCACGAACAGGGTGCGGGCCACATGGCCGAGGGGTACGCCCTCGCCACGGGAAAGCCCGGGGTGGCCATTGTGACTAGTGGGCCCGGGGCCACCAACATTGTGACCTCAATCGCTAACGCCTACATGGACTCGACCCCGCTGGTTGTTATCACCGGCCAAGTGGCTTCGGCATCGATCGGCACCGACGCATTTCAAGAGTGCGACATTACGGGTATCACGATGGGTATTACGAAACATAACTTTTTGATAACGAACGCCCAAGAGATTCCACGCGTCGTTGCCGCAGCCTTTCACATCGCCACTACTGGCCGCCCCGGTCCAGTGCTCATTGACTTTCCTAAGGACATAGCTCAGACGATGATGGAGTGGTGGTACCCCGAATCAATCGAAGAACTTGACCTGCCGGGCTACAAGCCGCAGATTGTGGTCGATCAACGCAGTATCGAAGATGCAGTAGCGCTTATTGCTCAAGCTGAACGACCCGTCCTGTACGTCGGTGGCGGAACGCTTAAGTCCAACGCCACGAGGCAACTGCTGGCCTTCGCCGAACGAACGAAGATGCCCGTGGTGACCACCCTGATGGCTCGAGGGGCCTTTCCCGATAGCCACCTCCAACACCTTGGCATGCCCGGTATGCATGGGACCTATACGGCCGTTACCGCGATTCAGCGCTCAGATCTTCTTATCTCGCTCGGCGCTCGTTTCGACGACCGGGTGACGGGAAAGATTTCGGCCTTTGCGGCCGGGGCAAAAATCATTCACGTAGACATCGACCCGGCGGAATTCAACAAGGTCAAACCAGCCACCGTTACGGTGCGCAGCGATATCGCCACCGCTCTCGAAGCCTTTGAGGTTGCGAAGGCCACGCCGAAAAATCTTGATCCGTGGTGGGCGATGCTCAATGGGTGGCGCGAAAAGTATCCGCTCGTCTACGCCCCGACCGACGATCCGGCCCTGTTGCGACCCCAGGAAATAATCGAGGCAATAGCCGCATCGGCCAAGCCAGGGACGATTGTCTCCTCCGGGGTTGGTCAGCACCAAATGTGGACGAGTCAGTTTTGGAAGTTTGACGAACCACGTACCTGGATTAACTCCGGGGGAGCGGGGACTATGGGATTTGGCGTTCCCGCCGCTATTGGGGCCAAAGCCGCACGACCTGATGTGGACGTGTGGTGCATCGATGGTGACGGTTGTTTCCAGATGACCGCACAAGAGATTGTCACCGCCACTTCCGAAGGATTTCCGATCAAAGTGGCTATTTTGAATAATGCGTATCTCGGCATGGTCCGCCAGTGGCAAGAGATGTTCTACGAAGAGCGCTTCTCCGAGGTGTTCTTAGATGCTGACCTGCCCGATTACGTAAAGTGGGCAGAATCAATGGGTGCGGTTGGACTGCGTGCACGAACCATCGAAGAAATGCATGACGCGATTCGTCAAGCAAATGCGATTCATGATCGCTCGGTGGTCATTGACTTCCGCACCCCTGCGTCGGAAAAGGTTTTCCCGATGGTGGCCGCGGGTGCCTCCAATGATGACATCATGGTGCACCCCCTTCAAGAGGTACCGAGCTAATGACCCCCGAGCCATTCTTAGGCGAGGTTGACCGGACTCCGGTCACCCACCACATTCTTTCCGTGCTGGTCGAGAACAAGGCCGGTGTGCTCGCTCGTATCGCTGGACTGTTCGCACGGCGCGGATTCAACATCTACTCACTCGCGGTCGCCCCTTCCGAGGGGGAGGCACGGTTTTCACGCGTAACTGTCGTGGTGGACGCCGAATCGGCCCCGCTGGAACAGATTGTTGGCCAGCTCAACAAATTAATTAATGTCGTAGCCATTACCGACCTCGCCCCCAAAGACGCGCTGGAGCGCGAACTGTTACTGGCCACGGTCGTTACCGATGGTAAGAATCGTGGCCGAATTTTGGGGCTGGTCGAGATGTTTAACGCCTCCATTGTTGATGTGGACGCCCACTCGCTGACCCTGATGTTGGCGGGCACCCCGGCAACCTGTGATGAGCTCGAAAAAGCCATGGAGAGCTTTGCTGAGGTTGAAATACACCGAACAGGTCGGGTCGCACTACCTAGACTGACTAAGACTGAAGAGAACTAAGGAAAAGAGGAGAATTATGACCACGATGTTCTACAAAGAAGATGCCAAGCCAGAATTCTTGAAAAACAAGAAGATTGCCGTCTTAGGCTACGGGTCACAGGGCCACGCCCATGCCCTCAACCTGCACGAGTCGGGCTACGACGTACGCGTGGGCTTGCGCGACGGTTCATCTTCAATCGCCAAGGCCAAAGAGGCGGGACTCAAGGTCACCAGCATGGCCCAGGCCTGTGAAGAGGCCGATGTAATCATGATGCTCGTTCCCGACACCGACCAAAAGAAGACCTACGACGAGGCGGTCGCTCCCAATCTGACGGCCGGCAAGTGTCTCTTGTTCGCCCACGGATTCAACATCCGCTTTGGACTAATCAACCCGCCCGCCGACGTTGACGTCGCGATGGTTGCGCCTAAGGGTCCCGGCCATTTGGTTCGTCGCACCTACAAAGAAGGTGGCGGAGTGCCCGCACTTATCGCCATCCATCAAGACGCTACCGGCAACGCGCACAACATCGCTTTGGCCTACGCCGACGGCATTGGCGCTACTCGTGCTGGTGTTCTCGAGACAACCTTCACCGAAGAGACCGAGACGGACCTCTTTGGTGAGCAGGCGGTCCTGTGCGGTGGCGTGTCGGCCCTGGTTAAGGCGGGCTACGAAACCCT
>Ga0136642_1000450_pt1 | contig 21957 bp, 18 predicted proteins | sample LowCatLa1302831Y_FD_115313 | JGI IMG/M metagenome (GOLD analysis project Ga0136642, IMG submission 115313) | Freshwater microbial communities from Lower Cathedral Lake, Yosemite National Park, California, USA - 13028-31Y | ecosystem: Environmental > Aquatic > Freshwater > Lake ... | reverse complement strand
TTATTAACATCAAACTTGTAATCAGCACCTGGAATACCACGTATTACTGAAATTGATTTTATTTTATTAACATTAAATTTTATTTCACTACCTGGTAAGGCACGTATTACCTGTATGGGTTTTCTCAATGTATTCACATCAAACTTATAATTAGAATTAGGTATACCACGAATTACCTGTATGCGCTTCTGTAAGTTATTTGGGTAATAATATACAGCATCATTAGATGTTGGATTGATACCAATGGCTTTAAGTTTAGTAACATTATTAACATCAAACTTAAAATTAGAACCAGGAATACCACGAATTACCTGTATGGGTTTTCTCAATGTATTCACATCAAACTTATAATTAGAACCAGGAATACCACGAATTACCTGTATGGGTTTCTGTAGATTATTTGGGTCATAATATACAGCATCATTAGGTGTTGGATTGATACCAATAACTTTAAGTTTAGTAACATTATTCACATCATATATGATTGCATCATTAGATGTTGGATTTTTAAGTGAACTAATAGATTTTATTTTATTAACATCAAACTTATAATTAGAATTAGGTATACCACGAATTACCTGTATGGGTTTTCTCAATGTATTCACATCAAACTTATAATTAGAATTAGGTATACCACGTATTACCTGTATGGGTTTTTGTAGATTATTTGGGTAATAATATACAGCATCATTAGGTGTTGGATTGATACCAATGGCTTTAAGTTTAGTAACATTATTAACATCAAACTTGTAATCAGCACCTGGAATACCACGTATTACTGAAATTGATTTTATTTTATTAACATTAAATTTTATTTCACTACCTGGGATACTACGAATTACCTGTATGGGTTTTTGTAGATTATTAGACAAAGGAGCTAAGAATACCTGAGTTCTTGTATATGGTAATTTAAGTTTAACGATATTGTTTGTTAGATATAGAATCTTATCACTTGGTGTTGGGTTTCTAAAAATGGCAGTTGCTTTAATCTTATTAGTCAAATATACAGTTGAATCTCTTGGTGTTGGATTCTTAACTATTTCAGCAGCTTTTAATTTTCCAACTCTTATACTATTGTCAGTAATTGCTTGTGCATTTCCCATTGAAATGGTTATATTTGCGCTGCTTAATGCTACGATTGGTGCTATATTCACTATAAATGAAGTGCTACTCAAAACATTTGCAATAACAGTATTGTTTGCGAACTGGCCAGTACCACTATTAATTTTAGGAGTTGCGCCAACCCATCTGGAATCTGTTGTTGTGCCAGATATCGTTACAGTAGAAGCACTACTTGATGCGGTGGTAGTGTTGCTATATAGATTCCATTGAACGGATCCTGATGCTGCGCCGGGTGCTGGAAATACTGTTGCTGGCATGTGAATATTTACCTAAAAAAATAGCTACTGGTTAAAGTAGCTATTTTCTTTGGTTTTCTCTTTAATTACGCAGGGAAAGCAAAACGGAAGTTGTTAACAAAGATTGCCGCACCACCTGTTGCTTGTGTAGTAACGTCTTCTAAGCTTCTCCATGACTGCTGAATTGAAGAAGCATTCTGTGTTAGAGTAAATCGTTCTGTTAACACTGGAGTTTGACCAGGTAATAGTGTAGATGAGACGGACAGTGGGGGAGTAGTTAACACCCAGTGATCTGCCGCTGTGCCCGCAGTGTTATAGAACATGTCTGTATTAGCCTGAGAAGTAAGAGGAGCAATATATGTTCCTGAGTTATTGTTGACTGTAATAGACACAGTATCCATCAATGTTCCTAAAGCACTTGGTAGAATCTTTAGACCATACATGCGACCGCGAACGTCAGGATCATATGCTGGACCTAACACAACAACTGGACTAAACATAAAGCGTTTTGCGTTATAGATATTAGTAAACACAGGAATGATCTGTCCCATGTGTGGCTGTGGCATAGTGTTAGCAATCAATGTCAATAAGTTTGATGATACTGTTGGAACAGCACCGGTATATGCTGGATTATATGAACCACCATAGTTACCAAATTCCATCATATGTCCCCAACGACCAGTAGTCACTGTCAATGATGAGTAGATGTGAGCATTGAAACCAACAAGATCACTTACAGTATTACGCACTCTTGAAACACTTAATACACAACCATGTATTGGAGCAGCAGTAGTACCTACCTGTGGAAGTGTTGGAATCTGCTGTGCGCCAGTTGGCATTCTATTGCCGTTGACATAAGCAAATGTTGGATATGGAGCAGTACCAGTTGTGAACTGAACGCTCTGATTGAAACCAGGTGCTGCGGTAGTTGGAGGAGAAGCACCCGCTGCTAATTGAGAACCACCATAATAGTTGACTAATGCACCACCACCAAATGTAACACCTGAGGTAGTTCCTAGACCAGTGCTGGCATCTTCTGGCTGTGCACGTTCGAATTCAACACACCCAATCCATTGTGACTGTACGTTGGCACTGGTTCTGCTTTGTACTGCCAAGTAGCGAGGGTTGGCAAACAAGAAGATCGTTCCACCTGATAACTGTGTCAATCCAACGATGTCATAGACACCATATAGTGAAGCAACTACTGGAGAGTTAGTAGTCTGTGCTACAACTGTACCAACGGTATAGATCACATTAGACAAACCAATCGTGTTGGAGTTGAAAGATGTAGCAGCAGTGATCGGAGTAGGATAACCACTGGCCAATCCTTGTGAACCCATCTGAAAGTTGATTGATCCACAAACTGGCATGAGAACTGACAAAGTAGTTGTTGTGGCAAGGTTACCGTATACCATTGTTCCACCGCTTTGATCTGCTTGGTTGATACCTACACCATGTGACTGAGCATAACTTGCTGCCCAACGCTCATATACTGGAGTAGCATAAGCAGCCTGCGCACTAGTAATAGTAGTAGTGGCGTTTAACGCACTGTTGGTGCTCTGGAATAGAGGCCAGTATCTAAATCCAACATACTTACGATCAACTGATTGATTCAGTAGAGTTGCGTTACTTTGCTGGGCATTATAATTAGGAGCACTGTATACGTATTCGATGAAGTCAGCACCAGTGGCAGGGAAATATACCTGAGGTGGGTTAGCGATATTAGTGTACAATGGGTTCTTAGTTGGAGTTGCTAAAGTGATAACAGCACCCGCTATTGAAGTGATATATGTATACAATGGTACACTTCTGTATATTGGAGTTGGCTGCGAAATTACGTTAGTGGTAGTGACGTTCTGCGCCACAACTAACTGTGTATCACTGTTGATTGCTACAACAGTTAGATACTGTCCGCCAACGATGATTTCAGCACCAATATGTAACTGTGTAGTGAACAATGTATTCACCCCGGTTACAAAAGTTGCTACGTATGAAGACACCTGACCAGTCAATACCTGAGGGGGACCACCTGCTCCACTTATCTTAATGAAGTTGTACTGACCAACAGCTGGGGCAGTAGCAACAGTGAGTGAAGTTGTACCAATTGGATAAGAAGTACCGTTGGTAGCAAGAATTGAAGTGCTCTGTGTCCACTTACCAGTTACTGGAGTATAAAAGCTTAAGCCTGCGATAGTTGTTGTTGCGACGTTGGTATTATAAACACCAGGTCCGCCTGGAGCAATAAAATAAATTGCGGTGCTGATTGGAATTGGAGCTGTTAATGCTGTATTTAATGTTACAGTAAAGACACCAGTTGTATTGTTTACTGCTGTAACATAAGTTGAAGCAGGGCCATAAGCAAATGCTGCTGAAGCACCGCTCTGTACTAGCATACCAACTGTAACAGTAGATGGAGCAGCAGTAAATGTCAGTGTTGTCGAACCTGCTGCTATTATCACAGCAGTAGTTGTAAATGTAATTGAAGCGGATGCTCCATACTGCTGGCCTGTAAGATATGTAAGGCCACCTACGTTTGCGCCTGAAACAGTAGTTGGAATAAGTTGCTGGCCTGGCAGTGCGGAGTTAGCACTGATTGTAGTGAGTGTTAGTGCTGTAGTTGAAGCAGAAGCAGAAGATGAAGTGAACACAGCGGCTGGGCCAGTGGTAGTACCAGCAAGACCAGTGCCACCTTCACGAGTTCCTTCTAAAGTATATCCATGAACTTTAAGCTTCTTATAGAAACTAGTTCCGTTAAAGAATGTGTATGTACCAACTGCCTGGACAGTGAAAGCATTGCTTACCGTAATAGTAGTCGATGAAACGTTAGTTACATATGTGCCTTGGGCCAGCCCAGTTCCTACAATTAACTGACCGATAACGATATTAGAAGCACTTGCTACAACAAAAGTAGTTGCAGCAGGAGCACCACCGCTTGAAAAAGTTGTTGTTGCTGTGGCAGCAGCGCCTGAGTTGTTAGCAGTTGTATGTGTAAAGTCGTAGTTGACCTTAAACTGTGTGTTGCTTATCAGTGAAGTAACTGTTACTTCAGTACCGTCAATCATTATATCGTCACCAACACGCAGGTCTGAAAGAACAGCAGCAGCAGTACCATACAAGTTCATATTAACATAAGAATCTTCACGTTTGAATGGAATCAAATAAACCAACTGACGTAGAACACCAATTGCGGTACCACTGTAACCTACATAGTCAGTTGCGTAAGCATACAATGAGTTAGTTGTCATCAATGAACCGCTAAATGTATTGAAGTTCACAGTTCTAACCTCGTCACCTAGCCATACCTGATCTAACTGACTTGTCTGAGTCATATAAACTGTACTAGTTGTTGAGTTTACATTGTTATAACCTAGATCCCAGAACCAGTTAGCACCAGTTGCCTGTAGTGAGCTAACATTGAGCGCAGTACCAGTAATTGTAGTGATATTGTTGGTTGTATAGACACCAGCACCGCCAGGAGTTGCGAAATAGACTGTAGAGGAAACATAACCAGCGGTCAAGTTGTTGCTTATTGTAACAGTTGTTCCGCTAACTGCTACGACGTAAGTACCAGCTGTAATACCAGTAATAGCAGCACCGTTACCAGTGACCAAATGACCTACTAACACTGTACCAGTTACAGAACCAGTTAGTGAAATAACATTAGTGCCAACTGTACCAGTGACCGCAGTGCTGTTAACTGTAACACCACTGGCAGCATACTGTTGGTTAACAATCGTTGTACCAGCAGGAACTGAAGTTGTAGCAGTACCAGTACCAGCAGGAACTGACAAAACAGAACCTGGCATAAACACGCCGCCGCCTGCGATAGTAGTAATGGTTAATGCTGTTGTACCAGTGCTGGTAGCAGCACTTGCGCCGTATAATGTACCGGCAGCAGCTGAAGCATTAGAAACAGTTCCTCTGGGTAGAACTTTATAACGCAAGTTTGAGTCACTGAAGTCCATTGGGAAGTTGACTGTCATTGAAGTATTGCTTGCGATAGCAGTGATAGTTCTTAGACGACCGTTAATGCTAATGGTACGACCAATTACGCCATTGGTTGCCTTAGAGATAGTGGAACCTGAAGGAATAGCAAGTGTTGGAGGAATAGTAACTGTAGCACTGGTATCGGTAGCTACTGTGGCAATAGCAAAGTAATAAACAGCGCCAGTAGCCAATGTAATAGTGATGTTGTCGCCTGGATACAAGCTGTTGTTACTTGGAGCACCAGTGGAGAATACTGTTGAAGTACCAGTGATCGTACCGTTAGTATCAATCGCAACCGTACCAGTCATTGCTGTTGTTGCTACCGAGTTAGTTGCTTCTGCCAAAAAGTATGTACCAACACCAGTAACTGTCTGAGAGTTATTAGTAACTGATACTACACCGTTAGTTGAGCCTCTAACAATAGTGCTAACAAAACCTGATGATTGAGTCTGTTGATAGTTGCTGATTACCTTGACGGCACTGGGCAATGTAACCGCAGGGCTAAAAGCAACACCAACTGTTATCGAAGTATCTGAGGGCACAGCAGTGATAGTGCGTTGCTGACCAGCAATCATAATAATATCACCAACACGAGCCTGCGTAGTATAAATTGAACCAGTGCCAGTTACCGCTGTACCTGAAGCAGTAGCAGTGCCCTGAAAAGTATCGTTTCTAAACCATGTGTCTACGGCCTGTAGTGTTGGGAATAGGTCAGCACCAGTGGCAAATGGACCATAGGTTACTGAAGCACTATTTCTACCAAGTTCGTTAAGCGTTGCCATTAATAAATCTCCTCAGACTGAATGCTGCTTGTTTTATTATATTTATACAGCGAATTGATTTACAGATTGATATTATATAATCCCATAGATAGATTTAGGCCAGCACCTGATATAATATTGACTGTATATGATTCACCCGTTTGAATTGCTATGTTAAGATTATTATACTTGTTAAAAAGTGTGCCCGAAAATACAGTAAATGCTTGGACAAAAGCACCATTTCTAAACAATGCCAGTGTCAAGTCCTGTGAAACAACAGCACCCACTGACAATAATATAGTTTTAATAGTGTCATTTGACAAGGGATAGAATCTTGCTGTGCCTGTTAATATTCCAAAATTTCCTAAAACATTAAATGTTTTGATTGGTGATGCGGAACCAACTGATTGATAACTGACAAACACATTGCCGGTATCTTGTCCACTAACTAGTAATCCAGTTGATTGATCAAAGTTAATGCTGGTCACTGATCTAACAGTATTCGTAACAGCGCCGACATTGCCCAGTGTATTTCTTAGAGTCAAACCAGCAGCAGTGCTGTTAATCCAACTTGGATTATTGCTATTATCTAATGCTAAAATTTGTCCATAAGATCCACCACTTGGGAATGGTTGAAGTGTTACTATGCTTTCAGTACCACTTACATTTTTCTTGAAGAATAGTTTACCGTCAACAGTATTCAGAGCAACTTCGCCTAATGCCAAGTTACCTGTAAGCGGAATATTTCCCGCTTGATCACTGCGTTTTAATTTAATAGTGGACATTAAACATATTTATTGATTAATATGAACCACCATCAAGATCAGCATATACAAGAGCAGTTCCAGCACTGTTTACTTGTAATAACTGCCCGGCTGTGCCTTTGGACAACTTATCTAGTGTTCCATCTGACTTACCAACTAGCAAGTCATAAGCACTGTAACTTGTGAAGCCAGTACCACCAGCATATGTACCAATCGTAGTACCACTCCAAGTACCAGTTGTGATATTACCTAATGTTGTGATAGTTGACTGACCAACATAATTACTGGCAATGTCAATTGCGTCAGCACTTACTGTGATTCTGTTAGCAGTTCCGCCAATATTGAGAACGCCAGTAGTATATGTTAGACCGTTACCAGCAAGTGTTGACTTTAATTGAAACTGGTTGGAGACAATTTCAATGCCGCCAGTTGTGCTATTAACATTAGCGTTGAATACTGTGCCATCTAAGTATAAGCCAATGCCTGCTTTGTATGTTCCAACACCTGCAAACTGACTGAATACGACCGGATCAGTTCCTAAGACAACAGCGTCCGTTGTCTGTACCCAACCAGTAGATCCATAATCATTGCCTTTGATAATGAATATGAAATCGCCGCCGTTAACTAACCCTGTGCTGTTAAAATCTGTGGCGCGAGTTAATATTGTGCCTGCTGCGTTGATAGTATAGATACCATTTTGTATCTCATTAGCTTGATTCTTAACAAGTATTCTATCATCAGTGACGAAATCAACACCAAATGTCAACCCATCAATTATAGTAATAGCTGAACTTAGTGTTAATGTTGCTCCAACACCACTAATGCGATTATTATATGTTACTGTCCCGCCGCTAATAGTTGCCAAATTAGCATGAGTTGCCACAACAGCAGGATTATGAACATGGAAGCCATTTGTTACAGCATCAACATATGATCTGTTAACAGCATCATTAGGACCCTGTGGGGCCGCAAGACTTGTGATTCTTGTGTTACCAACATCAACAACACCAACACCTGTTGTTCTTAGATTGATATTACCATCAGTCTGTGTATTGATGATTTGGTTGTCGCTGTAGATCTTAATGTTACCAACTTGGAAACTTGTAAGACCGGCAAACGCAGTTACAGTGCTACCAAGATTTACTGTTGTAGCACCAATAACAACATTGGCATTAGCAAGACTAGCATTTGTAATGCCGCCAGCTTTGATGCTTACTTTGGCATTTGTAATACTAAAATTATCGCTATCATATGTAGCAACACCAATTGTGCCTGATGTTGAAGCATTAGCAACACTTGTAGTTACTGATACAGTAGTTCCAACTCGAGAAATGGCAGTGCTGATTGCGCCACGACCAACGAAGTCAAGTGTATCATTAATTAGACTTACATTGGCATTATTGCTATCGCTGTTGATGTTAAGATAAGCAGCAGTATCTGGTTTGTTAATTAAATCATTATAGCTGCCGCTTGTAGCAACTGTGGCTAAAGTTGGCTTATTCTTAATATAGTCTATCGCACCAGTATCAGTCTGTGTATAATCAGATTGAACTTGAGCAGCAGTTGCTGATGACCAATATACAACACCGTTACCATAAGTCTTTAGAATATAACCGCCAACACCATCAACAATAGGTAATGTATAAGCAGAATCGATAGTCAATCTACCAACAGTAATTCCGCTTGTGGTTGTATTACCACGACCAACAACTGAGTCTAATGTGCTAGTGACATTAGCAATGATATTAGCATTACCATCATATGTTGAGCCTGAGCTAAATGATAAATCAGTTCCACTCTGCAATGTGTGCGCAACTCTATCTGCTGTACCAGCAGTTGTTGCCTTGCCACTAATATCTACAGCTAAACTTGCTGTACTACCGCTTGTATTAAACAGATCAATAGCCGTAGTACCAATATAAATCTTAGGTTCAGCGAAAGATACAGCACCACTTCCATCAGTCTTAAGGATATAATTTGCTGTGCCATCGCTTGCTGGTAATGTATAAGCATTATTAAAAGTTGTGCTACCATTGGCATTAAATGACCAAGTATGTCCAATGCTGCCGCCAACACCAGTTTGGATCTTAACAGCGCCGCTATTTAGGTCACTTAGATAAGTGCCAGAACCTAACTCTAATTTATTGTAAGCATTCGTGCCACTTAGTGTAGTTAATCCAGCAAATGCAGTGACAGATCCACTATCACCGAATACATTGATAGAAGTAGTTCCAATATATGCCTTAGGCTCGTGCCATGAAGCAGTTTCTACTCCATTGGTCATCAAGACATAATTGTTTGTACCAGCACTGCGAGGTAGTGTCCACGTCCCAGCAATTTGGACCATACCAGTGCCGTTGGGATCCAATACTAGATTTTCATTTGTGTTAGTTGTTGTGATATTATTATTATAGATATAGGTATTACCAGCATACCACTTGTCAATCTTACCTGATGAATTTAATACTGGAACGCTATTGGCATTTGTTGTTAATGTGCCAGGACTACTAGCATCGATCAATCTAGTATAGTATAGACCACCAATTGGGCTATGTAGTGCGGCATCACCAGCAGTCTCGGAACCTGTACCAATGAATAGTCTGTCACCCTGGACACTGTAATTACCAGCAGCATAACTATATGCCATTTCACCCTGACCGAGTTTCGTCGGAGCGCCTGGATTAGACGAACGCTTGATTTTAATAATTGATGCCATTTAGTTAATAACCTCCGCCGTCTAAATTTATTTGTGCAGTATCAATAGGTTTAGTTTCCCATCTTTCTTGAGCTGCTGTGTATATTAAAGTAACACCATCTTGTAACATTGGATGACCTGCTCCGCCAGTATAAACATCAGGAATGTCTATTACTCTATTTATTACCTTGCCTGGATTTGCGTCTACCCAATCACCATTAACATATATAAATGTCTTCAAAACATTAGTATTATACCATAGATCACCTGCTATAGGTCGTCGCGGACTAGTGCTACTAATCTTAACTCTAAAATCACCTTGTGGATTTGAATCTACCCATGTATTATTATAATAGATATATGTTCTGCCAGTGTTAGAGTCATACCATAGATCACCTTGATATGCAATCGTCGGAGCAACTGTGCTAACTGTTGCTCTGGTTGTGCCAGATGGGTTAGAATCAACCCATGCATCGCCATAATAGATATATGTTCTGCCTACTGCGCTGTCGTACCATAAGTTACCAGCCGCTGGATTCGTAGGAGCAGTGTCACTGATAGTCACACGACTATTACCGCCGCCGGCACCTGATTGATTTTGCCAACTTAACGCACCTGCACCATCAGTGACTAATACTTGATTAGCTGTGCCATCAGTAGCAGGAAATGTAAAGTTAGGAAATGAAACTGAACCATCAGCATTTAATGTTAAAGAGACAGTGCCATTAGTTAACTGATTTGTTGCTCGTGGCCCTGCTGTAGCAATTACATATTCAATATCAGTCGCAGGGTCAGTCCATATAAGGCTATTTGTATCGTTATTATACCAAACACCATTTGTGATAATACGGCCGCCTGGTCTAACGCCATCGCTTAGTCTAATACTATTTGTTTCGTTTTCAAACCATAAACGGCCAACTTGGCCAACTATACCATTACCGCCTGGATAGTTCTTTCTGCTGGTTACTAGTTCCTGGAAGAACTTCTGGAACATATTAGTGTCCTAATATAGCAGGATCATTCATCATAGTAGGAGGATCTGCTTGATTCTTGGCTACATCAGTCTTAATAGTATCTAATTGTTGTTGTAGAGGAGGAGTCCACTTGTTTCTGCCGTCGGCGCCTTTTCTATCTGCTGGATCAACTACAGGCTCACCACTGGGTCGAATCGCATTGTCTGCTACTGTAGCAGTTCCACCGTTAATGTTAATAACAATCTGCTGCGGTGGTGCAGTTTGCGGAGCAGAGCCCTGCTTCTCAATTGTATCAATCATATTAACAAGTTTTTGGATAAACTCAGCAGCCCGCATAATTACACCTTATTACAAGTATTTATTACTCTTGGGGTCTGCGAGAAATTCCTGCTGCTCTCTTTATAAGTTCAAGTTCATCAGGCTCGTTATCATTTGCTTTTGGTTCGCCGCCGCCACAACCGCAATCACCTTCAGGCTCCTCAGACTTTTGATGTTCGGGTGCTGGGAATATGCCCTTAACTGCTGTGCCGTCTGTGCTGGCTTTGTTGTCAACCTTAACTGGAGTTAGAATAGCCATGGATGGTACTTCTACAGTTCCAATGCCACCGTCATGCTGTGGTTCCATAGTTGGTTTGCCTATCTGTGGCTGTTCATCAGAACCAATATTGTCCAATGCTGTCATAATGCTTCTGATTAGGTCTTGTGGATTCATCATCGTTCCTTATTTTTACGCCAGTTCTTTAATAGTAAAAGCAAACCAAACATCCAACTTAGTCCCGTTATCTACTCTTTTCATACACAGAGTTAGCATGTTTGGTGTGGCGGCTAATTTATTTGATCCACTCATAATTAGTGTGCCTTCCAGGGTCTGCCGTCTTGTAACGGTGCTGAGTTGTCTTGCACGGTATTGTTAACATATTTGGAAGGCAAGAGATCAATATCCAAAGTGTTTAGATATCTCCAATATGGTTTTGATGAATCATATGATCCTGAAATGGTACCATCAGCAGCCACAATCTTGCCTTGTCTTTTGGCTTCGGCTATTCTTAACCGGCCTTCTTGCTTTAACTGTTTGGTTGCTAGTGTTGAAATACCGTTGGCTGACATAATAGTATTTATCCAAAATTATCCAATTGACATTATCCTGTATTCTGCTATTATATAAAACATAGCAAAGGAGCCAAATGTGTCCAAAATGCCCACAACTAGTGCAAAAAAACTCAAAGATAAAAGCTACATTACTAAGGATTTCGATCCTATTTTGGATGCTAAGGCTCGTGAAGCTATTTTGGGTGCTCGTGTTGCACTCGTGCTTAAGCAGGGTTTCTTTGGTAATTTGGCTATGCGTCTTAAGCTAGTTGCTGCGGACAGTTGGCTAGAAACGGCTGCTACAGACGGTCGTCACTTCTATTATAATAGCAAATTTGTTACAATGCTCAGCACTAGACAGATGATGTTCCTGTTCTGTCATGAACTACTTCATGCTGCTTATGACCATATTGGTCGCACTGGTTCACGCAATCGCAAGATTTGCAATATTGCAATGGACTATGTTGTCAACGCTGACTGTATCAATAACGCTCTTGGCGAACGTATTACACAGGTTCCTATCCTTTATGATCGCAAGTATGAGGGCTGGACGTGGGAAGCTGTATACGACGATCTTATGAAAAACGTCAAAGAGGTCACGCTTGACGAACTTGCTGAAATGGTACTAGATGACCATCTTGATTCCGATGACGGAGAAGGTGATAAGGACGGCAAGGGTAACGGGCGTCCTAAGCTGAGTGATGCTGAGAAGCAACAGATTAAAGACGAGTTCAAAGAAGCAATGCTCAGTGCCGCACAAGCTGCTGGTGCTGGTAATGTTCCTGCTAACCTCAAGCGTATGCTCAAAGACCTCACGGAGCCTAAGATTGATTGGCGTGAGTTTATCCAACAGCAGATTCAAAGCACTGTTAAGAATGACTACACTTATACTGTGCCTAACAAGAAGAACTTTCAAAATGGTTTTTCCATGCCCAGCATGTTGAAGGAAGACAGCATTGATGTTTGTGTTGCTTTGGATACTAGCGGTTCAATCACTGACGATATGGCACGTGACTTCTTTAGTGAAGTGCAGGGCATTATGAATACATTCAGTGATTACAAACTGAAGATTTGGTGTTGGGATACGTCAGTTCATAACCCTCAAGACTTTACTCCTCACGGCGGTGATGATCTTATGGAATATGAGATTAAGGGTTTTGGTGGTACTGATCCCACTGTCAATTGGGATTTTATGAAACTCAATGACATTAATCCTAAACTACTGATTGTGTTCACTGACGGTGAAATTTGGGGTGAGTGGGGTGATGAGTCATACTGCGATACAGTATGGATTATCAACAACAAACACAACAAGACAATTGAACCTTCATTTGGTCGTCACGCTTATTACGAGAACGACTAATACAATATGCTTCCGTGCTCGTGGAGAGCTAACAGACTCTAAAACTGTAAGTGGAGGTTCAATTCCCCCCGGAAGCACCACTTACTAGCATATATACTAACAACACAATGATATTAAACACGGCCCATGTATGCAGTATGCAGGCGGTTGCGGACGTAACAGCTATGTTATTGATATTGACAAAGATGATCTAACCATGCTGGCAATGGCATATGCTAATCAATTTCAAATTTTGACTGAAGATAATCCCTATTATCAATGGTATGGCGATGATAGAAATGGTAAAGAAGTTTTTCTAAATCCGGAGTTTGAAGGCCATGTTGTAGATTCTAAGACGATGACTGCCTGGGAAGATGAGGATTTAGATGAATAATAATTTGATATCACGAATTAGATATGCTAATATATGTTTAAGTAAATATTTTGCAGAAGGAAAAAACAATGACCGACGAAACTACAACTACCGAAACTGCCGAAGCAGTAAGCTTTGGAATCAATGATCTAATTTTTACTCTTCAGGTATATGAAGCTGCTTCACAGCGTGGCACATTCAGAGCTGATGAACTAACCAATGTTGGCGCTGTGTATGATCGTCTAAAAGCATTCTTGATTGCTAATGGCGCTGTTCAAGGACCAACTGCTTCTACAACCGGAGAAGAGTAATGTCATTTTTTAAACACGTTGGTTCTGCCAACAACAAGAAAGTTATTATTGTTCAGCGTCAGCTACCTGGTGAGGAGTCACATATGGCTGCTATTCTCTACAGTGATATCCTTCCTACACGTTATCACGATGATGTGATGAAGGTACTGGAGTCTGAAGAAGGACAGAGTGCTTATGAATTTAAGGATGTTCTACAGCGTCGTATGATGGCAAATGGCGAAAACATGCTACAGGCATTGAGTGGTGAAAACTACATCAAGCGTGTTGCACAGAATGCCGTTACTGTTAAGCCAAATAGCAAGAGCACTATTAGACTTGATGAGCTTGTTAAGCTACTCAATGAAGCAGGCAAGGGTGAGTCAGCTGTTAAGAAGCTAGACGAAATGGATCGACAATTAGGTATGAACGATGATCCAAGTCAGACTAATACAGCTAGAAATAATGCCAAGATCAATGCTACTAATGTAGACAGTGCTGATACCATGCATTATAATACGCCAGCTGCTGCGGCGCCAGCACTTGATTCAACTCAGATGATGATGATGGAAATGATGAAGACTATGCAGGCCATGCAGAAGGAAATTGCTGAAATGAACAAGTCAGCAAAGAAGTCTGCTAAAGCAGCTAAGACAACAGCAGCCTGAGTCGAATAGTGGGTGAGGATATTGCACCCAACGGCAATGCAAACAGTCGTTGGGAACGCATCATAGCTGAGTCCGACATTCGAGAAGTTCCTATTAATCTTGTTAAATCGATTGAAATCTGGCTTAAAGACGGAAATCAAAAATGCTTTAACATTGAAGAGTTAGTAACTGCTGGTTTAAGTCACAAAGAAATTGAAGAAGAAGTTCAAGAATTTGTAGAAACATATGACGATGACATTGATACGTTAGACTTTCATATCAATGTCGAAGCTTTAGCCAATGATGTAGAACAAAAGACAAAGAGACTTTTGGGATGATAAAAGCAATTTTTGCTACCGATCTCCAGGGCGGCATGGGTTATCAAAACTCACTGCCCTGGCCTCACGATAAAGAAGATTTGAAGTATTTCAAAAAAACAACAACTGGACATATCGTTGTAATGGGTTCTAATACATGGCTGGATCCCATGATGCCTAAACCGTTACCAAATAGAACCTGCGTTGTTGTAACTAATCAAAACATTAAAATATTTGATCGGGCACACGAAGTTATAGCTGGTACATGGCTAAAAGAAAGTCTTGAGATGTTGGATCAGCATAATCCAGATAAAACAATTTGGATTATTGGTGGTGCGAAACTGCTACTAAGCTGTCGTCCATATATTAAGGAGATTAATCTCACAACTTTCATGACAGAATACAATTGTGATGTTAAACTAAACATGGCTGAATATCTCGTGGGTTTTGGTAAATCTACAGAAGCATTTGGTCGTAATAAAATATATGCTACATGGACAAGGCTATGACTGAATTTAATTATTTAGAACTATGTAAGAAGATACTATTTGCAGGACTACCCAGTGATGATCGTACCGGGGTCGGCACTATAAGTTTGTTTGGTGAACAACTGCGTTTTGATCTCAGTAAAGGTTTCCCTGCTATCACAACAAAGAAACTGGCATGGCGATCAGTCGTAGCAGAACTAATTTGGTTTATTGAAGGATCATGTGATGAAAGAAGACTTGCTGAAATTCAGTTTGGAACCCGAGACCAGTCTAAGAAAACTATATGGACTGCCAATGCAACGGCAGATTACTGGATTCCCCGAGCACGATTTGACGGAGACCTTGGTAGAGTCTACGGTGTCCAATGGCGCAACTGGCGAGCACCTTTCAATCAAACAGTCGACCAACTTGAAGAACTCATCCGAGGACTAAAGACTGATCCCAATAGTCGTAGACATATTATCTCAGCTTGGAATCCAGGTGAACTACATCTAATGGCATTGCCTCCCTGTCATTCTTTTATTCAGTTCTATCTGCGTAATAATCAACTAAGCTGTCAGATGTATCAGCGCAGTGCTGATGTATTTTTAGGAGTGCCATTTAACATTGCTTCATATGCATTGTTCACACATCTTATTGCACGAGAAATTGGTGCTGATGCAGGAGAACTTATTCTAACATTTGGTGATGTTCATATCTATAAGAATCATATTGATGCAGTAGAAGAGCAGTTGACAAGGAAACCATATGACTTTCCAAGTCTTGATATTGGTAATGTTAGTAGCCTGTATAGTGCCACTGTAGATGATTGTAAGTTGATTAACTATGAATCACATGCCACTATCAAAGCTGATATGGCAGTATGAAGACAGTAGCAATCACAGGCGGATTAGGATTTATAGGTCACCATTTGGTAAAGACCTTTCTCGAACGTGGGTGGAATGTTATAATAATTGATGATCTTAGTTTGCATGAAGATGCATATCTTACAAAATATAGAATGGAATCTATACAGAATAAGAAATGTCAGTTTATAAATGCAAGTTGTAATCATGCATACGATATCAAGAATAAACTCAGAGGCGAAGATGTCAATGCAATAGTTCATCTTGCAAGCATACCCAATCAAAAAATGGCAATTGAAATGCCCAGTTCAGCTGTGCATAGTATCACTGGTAATACACTACTAATGTCATCTATAGCAACTGAACTTCATGCTAAATTTGTTCATGTTAGCAGCAGTATGGCTTATGGGCATTTCACAAGCAGCTCACAAAAAGAAAACACCATCCTGGCTCCTACTAACTTGTATGGAACGCTAAAGTCACATAGCGAAGACATTGTTAAGTTGTTCAGTGAAAACTATACAATTATACGACCCAGTGCTGTATATGGTCCTGGAGATAGCTTTGATCGTGTGATTGGCAAATGGATTCTGGCAGCATTAAACGGTGACACATTAGTTGTAAATGATCCAGCTAGACTAATGGACTTTACATACGTAACTGATCTCGTTCAAGGCATATTTGCTGCAACTGCTGCTAATTATAAAGATAGAACATACAATATAACAAGAGGGCAAGCTCGTAGTTTAGGTGAAGCTGCCTTACTAGTGAAAACTTTAACAGGAAGTAAAAGCCCTGTACACTATACAAATGCAACAGTTAATGAGCCAGTTCGCGGCGCACTTGATATATCAAAAGCAAAAGAAGAATTAGGATATTCACCTAAAATAGATCTTCAAGAAGGAATTGAAAATTATATAGCTTGGGTACGAAGATATAAAAATGTCTATTAAATTCTATAACTTAATCGAACAATACACAGATCAAGAATTTGAAATAATGGACGCCATTGCACAGGTTGCAGAAGGTGGTCAGTTCTTTGCTGATGAAAATGTTTCAAAATTTGAAAGCCTTGTCAGTGCGTTGTATAACGGGGCATCAGTTGCGGGCTGTAACTCAGGAACAAGTGCGCTGACCGTTGCACTATTAGCAGCTGAATTACCTGAAAATAGTATCGTTGCGATCCCAGCTATGACTTATGTTGCTACAGCAAATGCAGTTCGTGCCGCCAGACTACATCCAATATGTGTCGATATTGACGAACATTGGCTGATGGATTATGACCACTTAGAAAAATGCTTAGATCTTTATAAAGATAAAATGTCCGCAGTTATTGTAGTTGATCTATATGGCCAAGGTGTTAACTTAAAATATTTTAAGGCACTATGCGACGAACATCATGTTAAATTAATAGTTGATGCTGCTCAAAGTTTTGAAATATTTTACGACAGATATCATCAAATTGATTACTGCGATAGTCTAGCACTTAGTTTCAATCCTCTGAAGAATCTAGGTGCAATGGGTAATGCAGGAGCAGTAGTTAGTAAAAATTATAATGTTGAAATACTTAAGAAATATACACAACAGGGAAAGCTAGGCGGAGATGTTATTCGTTGTGGTCTTAACTGTAGAATAGATGCTGTGCAAGCAGCAGTATTGAATATCAAATATCAAAGATTTGATGATGCAATGCGACGTAAAAGTGAAATCAGTTGGTACTATAGACAACAGTTAGAATTGCTTGTGCCAATGCCAGAACGTAACTATGAATGCACACATACAAATTATGTATTTGAGATTGCACCACTTGAACCAAACAAAATGAAACTTGCGCTTACTGTAAATGGAATTGATTTTGCAAGTCATTATGATAAACCATTACATCATCTTAGTGCTTTTAAAGAGTATTCAGACAATTGTCCCAAAGCAACTGCATTGGCAGGACGTTGTATTAGCTTGCCTAATCATTGGCATTTGACCGACGACGAAATCGATCATATTGTTAATACAGTTAAGTCTGCTGTATAGCGTCAAATCTCTTACGCAACCAATCCCATTCACTGGTTAACATGATCCAAGCATAATCTCCATCTATAGATTCAAAATATGCCTGTGCATCTTCAGCTCCACGCTTATACCAAAACTGATCAGCTGTCAACCATTTATGTAATCTATAATCTAGTTCAATGTTATCACTGTCCTTAGCATAGTACAGTAGTTTAACTGTTTCACGAAATGCAGTGCGCCATATTTCCCATGGATCAGTTAGTCGAGTCTCACTTATAACTTCTGGTACAACAGCATGTTCCTGAACCAGTGTCATATCCAAACCACCTTTGTTCTCCAACATCAAACGCTTGTTATAAGCAATAGGTGCCATATGTCCATATGTTATACCCAAGTCTTTATTATGGTTATAGAAGATATAGTGTTTAGCCTGCTGCCAATAGTCAGGACGCCATTTAAACTGAACAAAGTTATCGGTCATCCAACACTTAGCAAACACAGCAAGGAACCAATCTGTATTACTTTTGTTAGCAGCAGTTTGATATGCTTTAAGTCTAGGTGTCACACCTTTAACTATATAGGGAATGTCATATGATCTATGATTAAGTCTATCATAATTGCTATCGTAGTTTGTCTCATAATTGTGAAGGAATACAATATCCATCTTACAGCCATCTGCTGCTTCTATACTGCGCTCAAGATGTGGATACTCATAAATCTCTTTTTCAACAATGCATTCTCGAGGTACTAAGCTTACACTATTACACGAGCTCATGCCAACAACAGGACGCTGCTCCCATAAACATGGTGTTGGGAAGAAATGAATTTTAGAACTATCTTTGTAGTATACAGTATATAAACTAGGTGAACGTTCATTATTATTAATTGCGTCAGCTATATTATCTTCACTGTATATAATTCCAGGCCATGGATAACGCTTGACTACAGTATGGTCAAAATTCCATATGAATTCATTTAAATGGCGAAAACTTGGAATATGTATCAGAAAAGTTTCACCTTTAGTTTGACTGGGGGCAGGCCAACAGTGTGTATAATGTATTTGATCTAAGTCTGGCATCCAACTGAAATCAAATTCTTCGTAATTAGCACAAGATGATGCAACAAACATCCATTCTTTTTTACAGCGTTTTACAGCATTGCGCAACATGTCTTCCATACGACCGGTAAATCTAAATCGTCTAGTCAACTGCATAACTTCATTGGCATAGCCCATATCGAAGAATACATCTTCACAATGTTGATTATCTTTGAACTTTAAATCCGTTTTGATATATTTGAATTGTTTATTTTTTATAGTATTTCTGTTGATCAGCCAAGTATAACTTAACTGTTCTTGATTCTTCATAGTAAAGCAGTGTATATAATCATGGTCCCATGGCTCGGGCATCCAGCTAAAATTAAATTGTGCATAGTCAATTCTACTGTCAGTCACCCATATCCATTCAGTTGCAAGATCCTGCCCCAATATCCAATTAGCTAACGAGTCTTGCCAGTCTGCACCCGACAACATAGTATCAACAAAATTAGGCCACGTCAGTTGACCTTGTACATTGTCATTAAATTTTAAATTAGACTTATGAAACTTCTTTTCGTCAGTGGACTGATCATTAATTAATTTTGTGAAACTTAACTGTTCTGTTCCCTGCATTGCGAAACAGTGTGTAAGATGCCAATCCCAGCTGTCAGGCAACCAATCAAAGTTAAAATTACTGTAGTCAACTCTTGCATCTGTTATCCAAGTCCATCCTGCTGTTGACAGTGCTGGCAGTATTTCACTGTGGAAATTAGTTTCAATTGTTTTATTAGCTCTTAACAGCTCAACAGGCAGTAACCATGTAGTATGGCTGTTGGCATTGTTATGACTGCCCCATGTATGACATTGTCCACGCTCAAATCTATTAGGAATCCAGCGTAGATTAAAATTTGTATAGTCTACGGATTCGCATAGTATCCAAGCAAACTCAGTTTTAGAGTTTGCAATTGCTGTTTGTTTTGCTAGATCTATGTCTGATGTATAATAAAACTTATCATACATGACTCATATAACCAGGCATTAAGAACTTAATCTGTTGTTGCTCGTAATCTAAATCACTCCAACAGTAATCATATGTGGCAGTACGATCTAGACATTCAATACTATAGATGTCTAATCGCTTGCTCATCATTTCCCAAATCTTATCTCGATCAGTTGTACCAAAAGATTTGACTAGATTAACTTTGCCAATTTCTAAATAGCCTAGACTTAGCGAAGGATCCTGTGTATTAAATCCATTCATTTCTAACCATAGCTTAAAGCTATCCATTTCCTTAGTATGCCATGGATGCGGACCTCCATATACCACATCCTGCCCCCACTCGATATCGAACTCACCACTGTAGTATTCAAGATGTGTAATGGCATCACAAATAACATGAGGCATTGCTGCACCGCATTCATCCCTGTAGACTTCATACAGTGTCTTACCAATCTGTGCCCAATGCATATAGACATGACCAAACTTGCGATCAAATCCGTTGGTTAGAAAACCTTTGCGATGTTCATCGTTTAGCTTATAACGAGTGGCATTTAGAAATGTTGTAAGCTGGCTGGGACGCTGCCATTCAGGTGCTGTAGCTTTCTTACGCATACTAAGGCAAAGTGATTCAATCTCATGACAAAGATTATTAAGCTGACGGATACTGTATTTCAATTCTGGCTCAGCTGACTTGTAGTATGGAGATAGATTATCAACGGTGCCTTGCAACCGCTCAAAATGATTATGAATCTTATTCATAATATCATGATTTACAAGAAGATCTTTAAACACTTCATCTTCATCAACATAATCAATAGTCTCATAACCTTCAAGATTATCATTGAGTCTCTTGATATGTTGAGATAATATCTCACAAAGATATACTAAATCTCTCTGTGTATCAGCCCAGCCGTGCCAACAATAGTTCTTCTCCAGTGGCGTTGCCTTCATTAGTTCTTTAGCCAATGCCACTTGCCAATCCAATGCAAGTTCTGAAGAATTTGGTTCGATATATACAGGCAAAAGATCTCGTTTGCTTACAGGGTTTCTAACAGTCATTGTAATCATATTGCGTTCCACCAATCCTGTGCAGGCTTATGTGCTGATAAAATATCCTGCATTGTTAGTTTAGCATCTTTACGTATTGATTCCAATTTCAATAAATGACGCTTACCTCGTTGTATAGCAGCAGGATCATTATACTGTTCTTCAAAAGTCTGTCGTGTCTTAAGTTGTTCTAGTAGATCCCACATGCTCTGTGTACGATGTGTGATCATTGGTTTAATCTCATTTTGTATTTGTTCAATCCACGGTATTAGTATTGAACGCGGTAGTGCAAGAGGACTTAAGAGAATATCGCTGCTAAAACTAAAGACACACTTACTAAGAAGACCACACCCGAGCTCATTAGAAAGGCGAACAATGTTGGGTATATCACACAGGCCAGGCACAGTGAGAGTAAAGTCAATACGCATTTGATTAGGGTGCCGCTGACGTGCCACACCAGCTCTAAAATTCTCAAGCCAAGTATTATAATCAAGGCCGCTACGAATATACTCACCAATGCCTCCTGTTCCGTCCAAAGAAGCGCAGACTTCCCAATATTTAAAGTTTCCGAGTATGTCATAAAGGTTTCCTTTCTTATAGTTAATGTGACTTAGATTAGTATTATATCGTGCATGAACTTGATCAGCATATCCTAACTCAACAATGCGTTCCATTGCACGCCAATGTTCTGGATACAGCAGCGGTTCGCCACCTACCCAATAAATCTCACGTATTGTCTTTGCTTCTACAGCATCCATAAACTCTGGCACTACAGTATTGCTAACAAATTCTTTAATTGCTTGTCTACTTTGAGGCTTTAACCAATTGTTTTTTGGATTATCTAGATTTACCATGTTGTTGTTTACAGCTTCGCTTTCCCAAGCTGAACTTAACATGTCCCCACACATGCGACATTTGAAATTACAGACATTACTATAAC
>Ga0136642_1000448_pt1 | contig 22083 bp, 22 predicted proteins | sample LowCatLa1302831Y_FD_115313 | JGI IMG/M metagenome (GOLD analysis project Ga0136642, IMG submission 115313) | Freshwater microbial communities from Lower Cathedral Lake, Yosemite National Park, California, USA - 13028-31Y | ecosystem: Environmental > Aquatic > Freshwater > Lake ... | reverse complement strand
GTCCTTTCTCGCCGCAGTTGTTGCAATACATTACCACTGGGTTTCGTTGTGGGACCAAAGTCCGTTTTTCCATTATGTAAATAAAGAAGTTCCCTTGTAAATACAAATGGGTGGGACTACAAGCACCCCCACTAACGTGGCGACAATCGTTCCCGTGGCTGCCCAGCCGTACATCCCTTCCTCCATGTCCTCGACCTCGTCTATCCTTCTGGGTCTGTTTGTGGGGTTTCTGGTGATTATTGTGGTGGTGGCGGCGTTCCGCAGCATGGGGCGTGGAAAGACGGTGGATGCGACGCCCACACCCGTCGACGCCAAGGTGGGTGGCACGATTCCTGCGTCGGCGATTCCGCTAAATCCAGGGGCGGACTACAATCTACAATTCTGGATGTTCGTGCAGGACTGGGACTACAAGTTTGGCAAGGAAAAGGAGGTCATTATGCGGACAGATGCGACCAACCCAGCGACCGTGAATCCCCGCATCACCCTCCATCCCACGGACAATACTCTGAATGTGTACTTGACAACCTTTACCTCGGGGTCCACTAGCGTCGGCAAGTATCAGCCAGGATCGGCCGTGGGCTCGACCGAGACAGGATCCACCTGGCTCTGCGCAATTGAGAACATTCCCCTGCAGACCTGGTTCTCGGTGTCCGTGACAACCTTCCAACGCAACCTCGACGTCTTCATCAACGGCAACCTGATCAAGTCCACGGTCATTCCCGCCGTACCTCGGTCCGCGACGGGCAACCTCATCGTGGGCGCCAACGGTGGCTTCTCAGGATACATTTGCGGTGTCACTGGATCGGGCAAGGAGCTCAAGCCCGCTCAGGCTCGCGAGTACTATGCGGCGGGAACCAGTTGCTCGTCCTTGGTCAGCGGCGGCGGCGCCGCGGGTCCTACAGGAACTGTGTACAACCTCTTTGGATACACGATCATCATTGAGGATTCCTCGGGCAAGCCAGTCGTCTCCACCGCCGTCTTGCAGAATGGGAACTACGCCTCGTGGAATCCGTTCGGGACAGCAGACAGCAACGCTCCCGTGGGCCCCAAGGATCCAGCGAAAGACACCTCACCCACGGGACCCACGGGTGCCACTGGGACAAAGTAGTTAAACATGTGTATCCACATACTACAATGAGGCTCCTTCTCAAGTTTCCTACACGATCGCGTCCTCAATCGGCATTGAAGACGCTCCAAGCCTACTGCACCATGGCAACACGCCCCGACCTTATCGGGATTGCCATGTCATGCGACCAAGATGACGACAGTATGACGCGCGGCCTTGTGCGAGATGAGTTCGAGCGCACCATGGGCGCTGTCTCGTGGCATCGGATATTTTATGGGAACAGCAAGACCAAGATTGAGGCGTGCAATGCCAACATGTCGGAGATTGACTATCCTTGGGACATTGTCATGCTGGTGTCCGACGACATGCTGCCGATTGTCAAGGGATACGACGATGCGATTCGCTCTCACATGATGGCGTCCTTCCCCGACACCAACGGAATTCTCTGGTTCAATGATGGACATCAGAAGGACAAGCTAAACACCTTGAGCATCATGGGTCGCGTCATGTACGCTCACTTTGGCTATCTCTATCATCCGTCCTACAAGAGCTTCTACTGCGACACGGAGTTCACGGATCTTTGTAGGGGGTCGCTCGCCGATAAGTGTGTATACAGTCACGCCTGCATCGTGCGTCACGAGCACCCAGGGAACGGATATGGGCCCACCGACTCGCTCTATGTCAAGAACCAGCTCGCGTGGTTTGACGACATGGACACGTACATCGCCCGTAAGACGTATCCCTACGACTGGACGATTCTCATTGCGACGATCCCAGGGCGCGAACACTCGTTGCAGACACTGATTGCCTCGATTCGGGACCTTTCTCGCGTGGCGTGCCCCGACGTTCGAATCAAGATTACGATTGGGTACGACAATCATGTTCTGACAATTGGCGCCAAGCGACAGCAAATGCTGACCGAAGCATCGGGAAAGTATGTGTCCTTCATCGACGACGATGACCGCGTGACGCGAGAGTACTTCGAGGATGCGTACGCCTGCATTCGTGGTGGATTTGATTGCTGTCGTCTTCGTGGAAAGATCTCGTCCTGGACCTTCACGCATAGCATTTCCAACAAGCTGGACCAGCCCATGGCGAATGAGACGACCTTTCTTCGTCCACCGAACCACCTGAATGTGATGAAGAGTGATATTGCCAAGACCACTAGCTTCACAGATGCCGTCTATGGCGAAGACCTGGACTGGACGATTCGCTTGGCTCGAACTGGGTTTATCCGCACAGAGTACCAACCCGATGAGTCGCGTATTCACTATATCTACGAGCAAGGAGACCGCACATTGTCGCCTGAGGTCATTGAACGTCAGCGCAGAACGACGCACGAGCAGATGCTGCCGAATGTTCTTGCGACACGGAACCAGATGCCGTCTCCGCTAGATGCTTCGACTACCCCGAAACTTCGTTTTGGAGCACGCGGGTTCGTGCGAACATAGTTTGTAGACTAGAAGCAATGCAGGAGTGGATTGTGGTCGCTGCCGCTATCATCGTCATGGCGATTTTGTTCTATGTCTTTGTCTTCTCTCGTCCGAGCGACACGACCATGGAAGTCGTTCTGGCGGGCGGACAGTCTGGAAAGACACAAATGTATCCATCGTCGAAGATCTTCCGCTCGTTCAATCAGCCCGATGGAGCCGTGTTCAGTTACGTGTTTTGGATCACAGTGAATGACTTTACCTTCAACTACGGCCGCCAGCGCGTCATCTTCAACAAGAACAACTGCCCTGGCGTGTATCTCGATTCCACACCCAACGCGATGCTGGTCAAGATGAACACCTATGGCGGAAACCAAGAGAGTGTGTTGATCCCGAACATTCCCGCTCAAAAGTGGATTCATGTGGTGGTTGAGGTGAACCAGTACGCCCTGAACATCTTCATCAACGGCATCCTTCGGCAGACGCACACCATGTCTGCCCTGCCCCTTCAGAACACGGATTCGCTCATCGTGGGATCGAGCGAATTCGGCTATGACGGCACGATTACAGGACTCAACTACTATGCACGGACTCTGAAGCCCGAGGAGATCGAGAAACTGGCAAAGGAGGAGCCCTCATCGTCGAGCTTGATGCCCTCTCTGCCGCCTTATACCGACCTCAGCTGGTATATTGGACCGTTTAAATCTGCATAAAGACTAAATGAGTTCAGGCGGTCGTCGTGGCATTGACCTGTCGGGCAACACAACTATGCGCATTCAGAGCTCAACAGACTATGTTTACCAAAAGAAAGTCCAGCTGATCTACACCACGAACAATGCAATTCCGACCCAAGGAATCCCTGCATGGACAGGCCGCAACGCCTACCAGAGCCACACGCCCAATGGCAATGACTTTGTCCGTCAGTTCCTCGGTGGACTTCGCGAGTGCGACTGCTCAGGTGGATTCCCTGGCATGACAAACGGCAACATCAAGTCGTTTTCCTGAGACCCCGCAGCTCTTTCCTGAGTGTCGACCTCCGCCCTTGATCTGCGGTGGGCGAGTACGAAAAGAAGAAGGTAAGAAACTCCTTGCTCTTGCGGTTCTTGGACAGCTCGCCATACAATTTGGTCTTTTCCTTCAGCATGTCGTGCAGATTTGATTGCTCGCCCAAGCAATCCGTTGGAGTCAGAAGCTTGAACCGACGTTTCTTTGCGTGATGAGCCAGTTCCATCAACCGCTGAGCCACACACAGAATATGGCTGACCTTATCTTCGTCAATCCCCGAATACACATAGGCAAAGTAGAACTGCAGCGTCGTCGGAATGCTGGCAATCTTGATTCCGTCTGCGGTCTCATGATAGCTGTGGCACGCCTGCGTTGCGTAATAACGGAACATACATCCATCCGACTCGAGGACCTCTGTGCATTCAGGAAGAATCGCCGTTCCAGGCCTCACGTGAGGCGTGTGTCCCTTGGTCAAGCGCTCAATCACCTCGGCATCGGCCAGCAGGGTCACGGGGCTCGTCCAGGTCGCCCGAGACGAATGGCGCTCAGCTGCATTGAAACCGAGCAGGACCACGGGCTCGGACTGTAGCATCTTGATCACCTGCTTCTTGCGATCGGATGTCAGGGGCTCCTCCGCGGGCGCATGGTCCTTGCACTCCAGCGGATACTCGTCATTAAGGAGCATCATGCGGTTATACACCTTGTTCCAACGAGATACATCTCCTTCGGGCCGAGAGAGTTCCAAGTAGGTGGACATACGCAGAAAGTTTGGAGTTACATAGTGAATACCCTCCTTTTCATATCCCTCGTCCCACAACCGATCAAACAGCTCCCTATCCATGTTGGATACGTCAGCCACGCCTGTGTAGTCGCCAAACACCTTGAAGGTTCCCAAGTGGACTCCAGGCTTCACCTGCACATCGGGAACACCTGCCGCACTCAGCTTTTCAGCAATCTCCATCGCGTGTTCCTGGGGAGTTGCGCTGTAAAAGTCGTAATCGGGCACCTCACGGGTAAAGTCATAGAACTGGTCCGTGGGCTTCAACAGATTGTTGATGGCCGTGCCACCATAACACATGACCCGATGCGACTTCAAGAACTCCTCAACGACCTTGATGGATATCTTGACACTCGGATCCTCTGTTTGTTCCTGTTCAAGCTTTTCGAGCTGCTTCTCGGCGATCTTATTGATCTCGTCCGCGTCGGGGTCGCTCATTGTTAGTAGACCGATAAAAAGGGATTGGCTTTCTTTTTTTCCTTGTGAGGCAGCAAGATGCCCAGTCGGTATAATCTTCGTAAGCGTGGTGCACAGACAACCAAGTGGGTGAAGGACGAAACCCTGAATCAGCCCGACCCCGAGTCCGAGGATGAGGACTATCTCCCTCCGTCTGCATCCGAGTCTGAAGAGGACGACGAAGAGGAAGACGACGAAGACGAGGAGGAGTCCGAGTCCGAAGAGGACAGCAGCTCCCTCCGCATCCCCAAAGGCGCCAAGGTGTCCGTCAAGCTTCACATCCACACCATGGCTGGCGGCAAGGGCCGCATCGACATTGAGGAGGAGTCCGAGTCCGATTCGGAGGAAGAGTCCGAGGAGGAGGATTTCATCGAGCATCTCATGAGCAAGTATGTGGGCAAGAAGGGGGGTGTGCCCCGCCACTCCAAGAAGAAGAAGGAAGAGGAGGGACCTGCTATGGAGCTGAATGAGGACGAAGAGGAGTACTACGAAGACCAGTCTAAGTCCAAGCGCCGTCGCCTCAACGAGCAGATGAAGCGGCTGTCCACACTGGTCCTCGATGGCGACGTGCCGTACAAGTTCCGTGTCCTGGACCTTGATGTGTCTGACACGATCAAGGCGTCCGTGATCAAGAAGATCGACATTCTTACGGAAATGTCCATGGAGGGTGAGGGATACAAGCTCCGCTCGTGGGTGGATGCGTTCCTGCGGATCCCGTTTGGCAAGTGTGTACCCCTACCCGTGACCCTCAAGGACGGACCCGAGAAGTGTGCGGGCTTTCTGGAGGAGTCAACCAAGACCCTGGACACAGCCGTCTATGGAATGACCTCAGCCAAGACACAGATCATGCAAATTCTGGCTCAGTGGATCTCCAATCCTTCGTCTGTCGGCAATGTGATTGCGCTCAAGGGTCCGATGGGTGTAGGTAAGACATCCTTCGCCCGTCACGGCGTGGCCAAGGTGCTCCAGCGTCCCTTTGAGTTCTTCTCTCTGGGCGGCGCGTCGGACGCCTCCAACTTTGTGGGACACTCCTACACCTACGAGGGCTCGACCTGGGGACGTATCGCCGACTCCATGATGGCGGCTCGGTGCATGAACCCCGTGCTGTATTTCGACGAGGTGGACAAGATCTCCACCACGGCCCACGGCGACGAGATCACGAGCATGTTGATCCACTTGACGGACCGTTCGCAGAACAGCCAGTTCCACGACCGCTACTTTGCAGGTGTGGACTTTGACCTGTCTCAGTGTCTGTTTGTCTTCTCCTTTAATGACGAGACCAAGATCCACCCTGTGCTCAAGGACCGCATGCAGATCATCAACTGCTCGGGCTACACCTGGGAGGAGAAGGCGTCCATCGTGAACCAGTACATCTGGCCTCAGATTCTGGAGCGTATCCAGCTCAAGGACCAGTTGACCATGACCGAGGAGGCCATCAAGTACCTGATCTCCGAGTATTCAAAGGACGAAGAGGGTGTGCGCAGTCTGATCCGCACTGTCGAGACCTTGGTGACCCGTATCAATCTCCTGCGCATCGCAGGAGAGGCAACGGCCAAGAAGTATGTCTTCTACAAGGAGATCAAGCTTCCACTGACCATCACCTCGGATTTGTGCCGCCACATTCTGCAGGATACCATGCGGCAGACCAATGAATCGTTCAGGCATATGTATACATAATGAGGGTGTTCTCCTTCTGCCTCTATGGCACTGAGTCTAACTATTACACGGGTCTTCTCGAGAATATTGAGATCATCAAGCAGTATTATCCAGATTTTACTATTGTGGTGCACAAGGGATTCTGCGATCCGACTTGGGTGATTCCCGAGGGTGTGGAGGTGAACACCACAAACCGAGAAGGCGCCATCAATGCCCTGCTCCGCTACCTGTCTCTGTGCACGGCCGATGTGGGATTTGTGCGGGATACAGATTCCCGTATCACGGCACGCGATCGGTGGTGCATCGACCAGTTCCTGAAGTCCGACAAGTCCTACCACAGCATTCGCGATCACTATTGGCATCAGTCCAAGCTGATGGCGGGCACCTTTGGGTGGAAGAAGCCGTTGCCCATCATGATCCCGACGCACGAGGTTGGGTATGGGTTTGACGAGCAGTTCCTAACGCAGTGCGTCTACGATCTGATCAAGCCAGACCTCTTGGTCCATACCAGCGTCCGCGCCTTTACTGGCGAACACGCTGAGTGGATTGAGTGTCCCCACGAGGACGCCCATGATTTCGTGGGAAATGTGATCTGGGATGGAAAGCCCAAGTTTGCTCACATGCCCGAGCACCGCGAGCTCATTATGGAGATGCGGAATCACGATCAGTTCGCTCTGGCGCGGCGATACATTCGCGATCGCGACTTGATGGAGATTCCGTTTCATCATCGTTGCGACACGCTCCTAGTCCTAGCACAGTGCGCATACTACCTGAACGATCCGACCATGGCACGACGCGTCTATGCTGCATACGAGTTTGCAGACATTCGTCCCCTTGTTATCGAGCAGTCTAACAGTATTCTCCGTTGGATGGGTCGAGTCGTTGCATCATTTGATCCAACTCGCGAACCGAAGGAAGGGGAGATTGTGGTTGTATACGGAGACTACCCCGACTGGCACCACGGGCTTCCGATCACAAACAAGCTGTTTCGGCATGCGTCGTTTTTCAGTCAACTGACACATGATGTGGTGGAATCGCATCCGGGCTGGGACTCTGTGGATGTGATCTACATTCTCAATCTCGAGACGCGTAGCGACCGCTACATGGAAACATTGAGCTCCCTAGCGAGAGTCGCGGCGCCCCTGCACAAGATCCACCACTACAAGGCACAGAAGGATCCGAGCATGTCTGCATATGCGGGGGCCACCAAGAACCATCTCGATGTCATGGTTCACTTCAACCAGACTCCACATCTCAAGCAGTGTCTAATTCTCGAGGATGATATCGTCTTTACCAGCGATGTGTCTCGGGTATGGTCAAGCATCACAGAGTTCTTCCACCGGCCATATGACTACACGATCTGTTTCTTGGCCATCAGCCGGATCGGATCGCGGGAGCCATTCGACGACCTCCTGTCGCGGAGCCAGCAGGGGTGCACAACCTCTTCGGCCTACTTTTTGCACAAGCCCACATCATACGAGGTTCAGCGCGTGGTACAAGAGGGCTTCGATATCATCGTGAAGGGACAGGATCCCACTTACACGGGCGTCATTGATCAGTATTGGTGTTCGCATCTTCCGTTGATCCATTTCTTCAAGGACAAGTTGGCCTACCAACGCCCTGCCCTCTCCAATCTGGTGGGAGCTGTGGTTGCCAACCTAGACTAGTGCCACCCAGTCCAAGGAACTGAATGGAATATCAATCCGCGCAGGATTCGCATCGGCAAAGCTGACATAACACGAGACCGTTGTGGGGTCGGACAACCGACACGACACGCAGTACTCGACAGCTGCCGACTTGAATACGAATGGTAGAGTGATGCGCGTCACCTTGTCAATGGACTGCGTCTCCACAAAGAGATGGTAGTACTTACGGGGGTTCGAGTACTCCACCATGTGCACCAGTGTCCAGAACTTGTTGCCAACCAAGATGGGAGGTGCCGATCCACAGAATGTAGAAAAGAGCGGAGGTGTCGGGATGGAGCGACGAATCCCTTGGCGGTCAATCACCTCAAAGGGAGACCATCCGTAGATCATCATATCCGTCCCCTGAATCGGCAGCCAGTTCTTCTCACACTGGCGACCGTGGGGAGACTCCAGAACCCTGCACTCGCTATACAGTCCGTCGGGTCCATAGCGTCCACTGAGAAGGCGGACCTTGCCCTCTGCGTGTTCCTGCGTGGTGGACACAAACGACAGCCCCTCCGTGTTCTTGTAGAGCCGAAGATCCTCGAGGCCCTTCACATGGTGCGGAAACTTGGGCATGTCAACGGATACATCGTCCATCTTGGCCACGACCTCCATGGTCTCCAGATTCACATAGGCATTCTCCGTGAGAACAGGCTGGTTCGGGGGTGTCTTGTACTCTCCCTTCTCCATCCAGTAGTTGATGTAGCGCACATTCGCCATCGGATACTCGCATACGGAAATCGCAGATGGCGTGTACCCCGAAAACGGCGTCGGAAGCCGCGACCTCAGCTCGGTATGCGTTGACACGATAGGCTGGACGTAGAACTGGAAGTTGAAGATGATGTTAGTGCGATTGTGGTCGGTCTTGAGGAGGTAGTCGATGCAGGTGCGCAGTCCAGACGTGCGATCGGGAACGACATAGAAATCGAGGATTGTCCTCTCGTAGTCAAAGAGGTAATTGTACACATCCATCTCGAGGAACAGCGAATCCTTGCTCATCGGAACACGCTTTCCGTCGATCAGGTACTGGTAGGCCTTGAAGTGTTTAGAGTGCTCGCGGTAGTGCTTGACCAACTGGTAATACGCCTCTGCGCGTGTCGGACGCAGTGCAATGGCCTTCTGCATCCAGTACTCAAACTTGGGGATATTGTTCAGCTCAAGCCAGCACTTGCCGATCATGTAGTGGCTGTACCAAATCTCCTCCTCCCACCCTCCCGTCACGATGCGCTTCTTGTACATCTTCCGAGCATCGTCCCAGCGGCGCAGGCAGTGGTATGACTGGGCAAGATAGAACATGTATCGCCCGTTCGTCGGATCCTCGTTCAGACCCCTCTCCAGCAGACGCACATCGCGCTCGAACTTGTCAGACTTGCAGCCCCCGTCGTTGCGGTCGTCAATGAAGCACACCGATCTGGCTAGGTGCTGAGTTGGACCCGACCAATACTCGTGGGTCACACCCACGCAACTCCACTGGTAATCCATACGAACAAGGCGTGTATTGGGATACTCCAGGGTGCCTGCCACCTGCACGACGGTATACCCAGGCTCCGTCAGTTTCTGTTGCAGAAGGGTTCCAGGATTGAAGATCATGTCCGCATCCAGCAGAAGGCCGTAGGTGTCTTTGAGATCCCAGCACTGCTCCTTCAGGAACGCATGGGCTCGAGTGAAGCTCACAGATCGATTGTATCCAAAGTCCCGCCACGGCTCGACGGTAAGACACCCCACCCGTGTCTTTAAAAACTCCTCGGCAATCTCGACGGTATTGTCCGTCGACCCTGTGTCTAGGATACAGAATGCATCGGCTATCTTGTCGACGGCCTCGAGGCATCGGCGTAGGATTGCAGACTCGTTCTTGACCATCAGGATAAGTACCAACTTCATCTGCGTCGGTTTACGAAATCCAGACTCCTCGTGTGTAAACAAATGAGCACTGACTTTGTCAAGCAGACGCTTCGTGAGAATCTTGGACGCGTCGTGATTCCCCATGTGGCGGACGGGTTCTGGAGTGTATACGACAATGCCAAGTCGGCGTGCGAGCGAAACAAGCAGCTTGACCAGATTCTGCGCACCTTTCAGAATCTCCTGACGCAGGTTCCCAAGTGGACACCCGAGACTCTGAAAAAGGAGGTCGACCGCATCGCCACCGCGTCCAAGTGCGACTACATGGAGGATCTGCTGCTGGGCGTCTTTGTCAGCTACATCCGTGCGTTTGCATCGCTCCAGCAGGTTCGGTCGGAGCATGTGGACATTCCCTTCACGCGTCCGTCCATGGAGGTGTTCATTCACAAGTTCTATGTCATGGCAGCCCGTGGGTTCTGGTCCAATGCCTACCTCTTCAAGACGGTGGGCGTCACCTCGGAGCAGCAGGCCCGTAACCGTCGCGATATTGAGGTGATGTTGGCTGACATTCTGAACGAGGTGATTGATAGCTTCATCCCGTGGAAGGACATCAGCAAGGCGTACTTCAAGGCCCCCGAGGAGGGTGCGGTGGCCCCTGCCCCTGCCCCTGCACCTGCCCCTGCACCTGCTCCCGAGCCCGTGGCACCGCCGCCGACACCAGTGGAGGAGCCGAAGCCCGCTGTCAAGTTTGGAGAAAACGAGACACAGGAGTTCGAGTCGGAGACGGAGGATTCGGACGATGAGCCGCCCGCCATCAAGCTTGGTGAGGATATTGGGCTGAGCGAGGATGACTTTGAGTCTGACACAGAATCTGAGGCCGAGGGAGAGGTCGACGTCAAGCCGTCATCAGAGGCAGTCGCGTTGAATCTGTGAGTTGAAAAAGATGAGAGCCAGACAAATGGACGAGATGTACTACTATGCCATGATCGTGGGAGTGGTTGTGGCTGTGGCAGCTGTCTTGTATGTGATGGACCGTCGCTCCAAGGAGGAGCCGATGGTCTTCCTTGACGGGGCGAAGATTGCAGCTGGAGCGGGCACGCTCGCAGGTGGAGTCGTCTTTGCGTTAGGTGGTTCGGACGGTGTCTCCGTGGCGACCGAGCCTGTCATCGCGGCCGTGCAGGACATGTTCGTGGGCAAGCCCGAGTTCTAAGTCGACGGGTCGGAGCCTGGTAACATGCCCCCCATCGGCGGAGTTGGTGCGTCGAAATCCGCAGGCGCCATCTTGCGAGAGTTGGTGTAGTGCTCGTCGTGTGGCAGGGACATCAAACCGTATAACGCAACCAAGAACACAAATGTATGGAGAGCAAACCCAGCCGCCGTAGGGCAACCGCCCTTCGACGCTACGGCGCCGCCGAACAACCGAGCCGATAAGATGAACGAGGTGGGACTTGCCACCAAGAAGAAGAGAAGTGCAGAATACAGCGAATACTTGAACTTCAGACCTTCAGTGAGCGCCATTATCCTTCAATCAGCAAAAAGTGTTGTCCGACAGGAATCCTCGGCACCACGAACTGCTTGAATTTGGACATCTCCTTGCGAGGAATCGCTGTGTCCTTGCAGTACCGAGCAATCGCCTTATACAATCCAAATCCGTGGTAGCGATCGTGATTGTCGCGCTTCTTGCGGAACATCACGGACGAACCATCGGGAAGTGTGGTCCACGCCAGAAAGATGTCGCGCAGAGGGCTGTCGGTTGGGGCATCAGGGCCCTTCGGGAACATGTCCCAGAACACCGACGAAGCGAACCGCACCAGATCGAACGACGGATTCAGTCCAATTCGGGGGTGCGACTGATCATGAAACGGCTCGCAATTGTACTGCCCGCCCGCCTCCTCGTCGGGCTTGAACTGGCTACTCAGGAAAAACCGCGGCTCCTTCATGCCCTGGAGCTTAATGGAAAAGGCCGCACGGTCAAAGTCGATAATCTTGATCAGCTTGCCATAGGTGGGAATCGCATAGCAGGTTCCACCCACATTGTAATACAGGACCTCCTCCGAGGTGGACACGAACATAACATTGTTGCCGTGGAGATCATTGTGGACAAAGCCGCAGGTGCGCTGGGCATGGGCAAGAGCCACGACAATCTGTGCGACCCACGCCATGTGGTGGGCGGGGTCAGTGGACAGCTTGAGCAGGTCGTAGAAGGTTCCTTCGCATGATTCCATCACAGTGGTGATCACAGGCACGTCCTTGAAGGTGGCCCACGCAAACGGCTCGTCGTCCTCACTCTCATCGTCAGGTTCCTCTTCGTCTTCGTCGTCGCAGTCGCACGACTCAATCTCATAAACATCTTCCTCTGAATCCGAGGACTCCTCGCTATGCTCGCTTGACTCAATCTCGTATTCCTCAATCATCGACCCCGCTTGAGGAGCCTCCACGTGAGCCGCCTCCAGTTCCGTCGTCTCCAGCTCGATGCGCGCATCCTCCAAATCCACCGCCGCGCGCTTTCCCCGTGTGTGTGTGAAGCCACCCTCTGCGCTCTCCTCGCGAAGACGGAGGTCGAAAGTCTTGCCGATCTGATCCGCAAACCACGGGCGGTCGCAGAGGTCTTCATAGTCGTCAGAGATGTTCAGTTCGTACTTGGTGGCTACGGCCGTGTAGACGCCGAAGACCTTGGGGAAGTGAGCACACCCCGTTCCCGCCAGAGCAATCGACGCCATGGCACCCACATATCCTGCCGTGTGGGGGCTCTGGGTCTGTTCCTCCATCTCCTTGGCCACCTCTGCAGGCTTTGGGAGAGAGGGTGTTGCATACACACCCTTCATGGTCTTGTATGGACTCAGAACCATGGTTGTCTTGCGGTGGACAGCAATCATGTGATTCTGTGTGGTCTGGATGCGTCCCGCGTTCAAGACCGCCTTGACTCCCTCGGGAAACTTGACGCCATACTCCGACAGGTTCGACAGCCTCTCTGTCTTGAAGAGCGTCTCCAGAGGAGGGAAGAAGGGCTGCATGTGGGTCAGGTCCCAGTCAGTTCCATCCAGCTTCGGGTAGCGATGCAGCTTCAAGTCCAGAGACTGGGTCCTTAGTTCCTTCACCATTGTCTTGAGATGGAAGGAATGAAACACTGGGTCTGAACGCCCAAACTCTTTCCACAGGACAACACAAGATGAACTTTTCGCTGCGAAAGTTCGACATTGGGATGATTAAGTCCCGATGTGAGATTGATTCTCGCAAGAGTCCCATGATGGTGGTGATTGGAAAGAAGGACACGGGCAAGTCCTTCTTGGTGCGCGATATCCTCTACAATTGCCAGCAGGACTTTCCTGTGGGCACGGTCATCTCGGGCACAGAGGTGGCCAACGAGTTCTTTCAGCATATGGTGCCGTCCAAGTTCATTCACGACAAGTACACACCCCAGATCGTGATGAATGTCATCAAGCGTCAGATGACCATCAAGCAGAAGCGGAATACGGCTAAAAACAGCTCTGGCGGGCAGTCCAACATTGACCCGCGTGCCTTTCTGATTCTCGACGACTGCCTGTACGACGCAACGTGGATTAAGGAAGAGTCCACTCGGTACGTCTTCATGAACGGGCGCCACATTGATATGATGACCATCATCACCATGCAGTATCCGTTAGGCATCACGCCCAACCTGCGCACGAACGTGGATTTCGTCTTCATTCTCCGCGAGAATATCCTAGGTAATCGTCGTAGGATTTACGAGAATTACGCAGGTATGTTTCCGACGTTTGAGATGTTCTGTACGTTCATGGACCAGTGCACGGAGAACTTTGAGTGCTTGGTGATTTGCAACAACGTGAACTCCAACAAGTTGGAGGACCAGGTCTTCTGGTACAAGGCCGCCGAGCACCCTCCGTTTCGGATGTGCGACTCAAGCTTGTGGGCGAACAATCAGCCGTTCCACTCGGCTATTCTCGCCGCCGACGACTGGACCGCTGGCGCCGTCCAGAAGAAGAACGGCGGGTCCGTCTGGGTAAATAAGCAGCAGGGCGGCGGCGACGGGAAGTAGAGCGACGACCACCTTGGGCGCCTGGACCGTCCGCAATAAGACGAGCGAGTTTGCTTTCTATATTGAATATCTTCAGTTCTTTTTCCAATTGAGTCAACTCCAGCGCCTTTGCCGAGGCTTCCTGGAGTTTAACCTGCGTATTGAGTTCAACTTGTGTCGTCAGTGCATCAAGGAGACGCGCAACATATGAGACTCCAACCAGCGCGCTCATCACCCATGTAATGCAGAGCACTACGGTGACAGGATCTTCTGCGACAATACCAGCAATCGTCATTCCGAGCACATTCGACCATTTGATATAGTTCATTGTGTGGTCCCTGAAGAGGTGTGCTACCATGAACATGTAGGTGTTGAAGGGTGACATGAAGTTCTTGAACCCCGCGAGCACCTTCACACCCTCGTTCATTTGCTCCTGCGCATTTCGCTTCGCACGGATACCCTTAACGATCTGTGCCCCTTCGGTCTCAGACGCAGCCTTTAACTCGGTTCCACTTTGAAGTGCTGGAGGAGGCTGTTGACTGAGAAGATCGGCTGTCGAATTGAAGTAGTTATCATACGCCTTAACCTTGTCAAAGTTCGCATCTAAAAACGCCCATTCTTCCAGAGCCTCGAGATCACTCAAGACCTTGGCAGCGGCCTGCTTCTCGGCTTCAGCTCGAGTTCCAGGGCTGGCTTGAATACTCTTGATTGTTTGTCCAAACCAATTATAGGCTCCAGTGACACCTTGCGCCGCCGCCTGTGTACCTTCAACCCCAGCCTTTCCAACAGCCGCGAATGCAATATCAGCACCCATCGCCCCGTTGACCGCCACCGTCAGTAGCCCGTCGCCCACGGCCATAGCAGCCATCTGGGCAGGACCCGTAACCGCAGCAACTGCCATTGACGCCTTGTACTGTTCGGATTTCAACCTGATGCCAAGGGTGATTAATTTATCCGCGATCGGCAGGAAAGCAATTCCAGCCGATGCGAGCAGTCGAACTAACCGATACGCCATGGAGGGCCCTTTTTGGAACTTGTCCAGAGCCCTCGCCCTTGCCTCCACCAACTGACCCCGAACTTTCTGGATCTTCTCCCTAAGGTCAACTTCGGGGGGCAGGTTGCGAGTGACCGTCGCGATTGCAGTTTCAATTTCTTCGTCGTCAACACCGCCGCGTTGCCGCCGCCGAGCACCCTGTACGACCTTCGTAAGGCCGATGCACAACTTGAGATACTCACCGACTTCTGCGATATTGCTTACCTGCGCATTGGTCAACGTGAGTGCGATTGCCATGAACATGAACGCAAGGGTCCAGCAGGTTATGAACATGGAGACATCCTTCTGTCTCTCAGGAGAAAGCTTGAGGTCAGGTGTCTCGATGGGCGATAGATTCACAACTCCACTCATTACTTACTCCAAATACTTTACTCGCGGATAACGCCCTCTGTCGGATGGGTGGGCATACTCAGGTCCGTCAACTGAGCCGCAGCATTGGTCCCGCCGGCCGCCTCCTCGGCATTGGCCTTGCGACGACGCTCGTTCTCCTCCTTCTGCTTCTTGATGGACTCGTCGCGCTGCTCGGCAAAGAACATGTCCTTGTTCACCTCGTTCTCCTTGTACTTGCGCATCAGCTCGTTCAGCTCGCGCTCGGCATACTCGACCTCGGGCATCAGGTGCTCCGAGGGGTCCCACGGCAGCCAGCAACCGACCTTGCCGATGTACAGGTTGTCCTTCGGGTACTTGCGCTGCAGCACCTTGGCGAACATCTGCGTCTCCTCAATGGACGGGAAGCAGCGGCGGACCTTGACACCGCGGATGTTCGTGCGGAAGTTCACCGCCGAGTCGAACTTCTCCTGGAGCTCCTTCTCGTGCTTGAGCATGAAGACCTGGTACTCCTCGTGGACATCCGTGGCCTTGACCTCCTCATTGCGAACCTTGACGAACTCCTCCGCATCCTTCAGCAGGTCGTCGACCTTGATCGAGTACTTCTTGGACACGAACGCCATGAGGTGCTCGAGGCCCTTCACCTTCCACTGGTAGTCCATCCAAGTGATGAACTCCTTGAAGTAGAACTCCTGCTTCTGCTGAATCACCTTCTCCGGGCTCAGGAACGAGATGATGCAGTAGCGCTGGTTCGGGACCTCGGGGTCCTCATCCAAAAAGTCAACAATAGTTCCGTCGTCCTCTGTCTTCGGGAGCGTGTACGTATCCCTGGGCATGTCTTATGCTACGCATGTGTATTTAAACCCCATGTCGTTCCGCGCTGTATCTTCGCGATACAGGGGCGCTTTACACCGTATAGATCTGCGAGTTGATACTGTGTAAGCCCGCCTTGGTTCTGTCTAATTTCGTTGACCTGTTCTAGTGTAAGTTTTGCTTTCCCATTCGTCTCGCCTCGAGGTTGTCTGTCTGTCCGAAGCTTGTCGTCTACGTTCTCCCGATTGGTCCCCTCGCGTAGATGATCGGGGTTACAACATGGTGGATTATTACATGAATGCAATGCATACATGCCTTCTCGTATCGGGCGTCCAAGAGCATGTTCAAGTGCCATGCGATTGGCTCTGATGTTCTTTCCGCTTATACGAACAACGCCGTAACCTTGCGCAAAGCGACATCCAGACCATTCCAAGCACCCATTGTTGGATGGGACGAGCTTCGCGGCGAACCACTCCCAGAACTCGTCGTCTGTCATGTTACGTTTTCGGGCGTTCATATTCCCTTGTCTGGGTTGCACAATTGTATTCCGTTTTCCACATAAAACCCCGCGATACAATAAATGTACGATCTCTACACTTGCGCCGTCGTCTTCTTCCTGTTGTGTCCTGGGGTTGTGATACCCGCCCTCCCCTCGGGCATCGTGTGGAGTGCGTTGCTGCACGCCATCGTCTTCTATGTCGTCCTGTACTACATCTCGAACTATGTCTCTTGGTGGTTTGTCTGGACGATTGCCGCGATCGTCCTCGGCACCCGTTTGTTCCTCGGTTCTGGCTCTGGATGAATTTTTCTTCGCGACCAATGAATAAAATGGAGTCTAAGCCGAAGCCTACCCCCACTGGACTTGACATGTCGGACCTGCTGATGCGTGTGATTAAGTATGCGCTGGAGGGTCTCGCGGTGGCCATCGCCGCCTATGTGTTCCCTGGCAAGACACTGAAGGTGTCCGAGGTTGGCATGATTGCGCTCGTCGCGACGGCCACCTTCGCGATCCTGGACATCTACGCCCCGAGCGTTGGGGCCTCGGCTCGCACGGGCGCTGGCTTCGGTATCGGCGCTGGACTGGTCGGCTTCCCTGGAGGCGGCCTGAAGGTCTAAGCACCACTCTTCAACACATCCGCCACCAAGATAACAACACCTGTCGTCACGGCCGCCGCGTAGCCATTCTGAGTCTGCTGCCCAATCGTCAGCAAGGTCGCGCACGCGGGACTGGCGGTCAGGAACAGCGACTGAGCCACTTCTTGCACACTATGTGGCATGCACATCGAGTTATGAGCCGCCATCGAAGCGTAATGGACCCCGTAATTGAGAACAATCGCAAGAATCACCTTGCTGACTGCTTCCATTTACCTTTAACTAAAGAGTCTATGTTAATGCCCGAATTCGTTTTACGCTACCAAGGACGATGGTTCACCGTGAACCCGCGTCCTTACGAGCCTGAGAGAATGACCACGGATGTGGCGTGGATTCAACTGAAGGAGGGTGTCTCTGCAGAAGAGGCCTATCGCCGTTGGTATGAAAAGCAGCGTAGAATTTCTCGTCTCTTTCAACAATGTACTGGTTTGAATCGGCCGTCCTCCTCTTGATTGTCGTGTTGGCCTACGTGTACTGGAAGCCGATACTCCGCCCTGCCCTGCGAGAGACCCTCGAGGGCAATGCGACGATTTATTTCTTCTACACCGACTGGTGTGGACACTCGCAAAAGGCCAAGCCCGAGTGGGAGGCGCTTCAGCTTCCAGCGACCTACGGCACAACCAAGGTGGTGGGCAAGACGGTGAACTGTGAGAAGGATGTGGCCACCTGCACTGCCTATGGTATCGAAGGATACCCAACCATCAAGCTGGAGTCCTCAGACGGCATCACCGACTTTACTCAGAGCGTCACCACCGACACCCTCGACAAGTTTCTTGTATCCCAGTTTGGTGAAAAAGCGTGAGGCCTGTTCGTAGCCCGCCGTCAGCATGTACTTCTTCTCCTCGTCCGTGACATCCGACAAGGGGCCCAACTTGGTCTCCTCGAAATCCAGCACATTCCGATACTTGGGACGCAGACCCTCGCGCACATTAGCATAGACATTGCGGAAGAACTCCCCAATCTCCATGGATTCGAGCGCAGACGGAAACAGCGGTCCCTGCGAATACCCGATGTGAAACACGAGCGTTTCCTTGGGCACCACGCTGACAATGCAGTCGCACTTCACACCTCCGTCGAGGAACACATTGTTGTTGATGATCTGGGGTTGATACACGCCAGGAATACACGACGACGCCTTGATGGCTGCCAGCAACGGAATCTGACCCGTCAACAAACTTGTATTCTTCCGCGTCAGGTTCGCCGCCACGATCCACAGTTTCTGGGGAGTATCAGCAATCATCTTTCCGCGCAAATCCACTCCGAAGCGCCCAAATGCAGTCAAGAGAGCCTTCTCAAGCATGTCCATGGGAAACATGCCCTTTTTACTCTGGAACGACAGGAGAGCCGACAGGGACATTGGGGGGATAAAGTTGGACAATACGAACTCGGTGCTCAACATGGATTCCATCTGCTCGACATTGAGCCCAAATGCGATACATGTGGCAACGATGGACCCAACCGAACATCCGTAGATTCCGTCAGGGAACACAAGCGGTTGGCGTTCGGACAGTGCCCGCAATCCACCAATGTGAAGTGCTCCACGCACACCCCCGCCACCGAGTGCAATTGAGCGGAACATAGTGTGTAGACAAGGCAAGGATGCTGAAAGCCCGTGATGTATGGGACGAGCAGGAAGAACGCAGGGAACGAAGAATGTCGGCCATGCGGCCCGTTCTTGCCCAGCTCTATGCCAAGATTCGCACACAAGCAATTCACAATCCCAATGCTCCCTATGTGGTGTTTGAGGTTCCCAACTTTGTCTTTGGATATCCTCTGTTCCAAGTGTCCGAAGCCCGTGAGTACCTGACCAAGACGCTGACGGATTCTGGGTTTCTGGTGTGGTCTGTGAACGACGACAAGTATTTGCTGGTGTCGTGGCTGCGGACTCATCAGCGCGCCGCCCATCGCCCGCCGCTGTTGACCACGTATAGACCACAAGTATATGACCCCTCTGTCATGGGCAGCATGTATCGTTCTTGAAAATGGAGTCTTGTGTCCACACATTTACACATCTTATGAACTGTGAACATCCTGACACTGAGTTGGAGGAGGGACAGAAAGTCTGTTGCTGCTGTGGGACGATCCTCGGCAGCCACATTGACGAATCCGCAGAATGGCGCATCTACGCCGAGACAGAGGGCAATCCCTCCCGCACGGGAGGCGTAATCAATGAGCTCCTTCCTGAGGCATCCTACGGATCCATGATGATGCGAAAGCGAACCCCTGGGCAGTCCGACGAATCCAAGTCGATTGGCAAGTTGTCGTCGTGGTCGCTGTCAAGCCACGGCGAGCGTTCGTGGATGGGAATCTTCGATGCGATTCAGGCCTCGTGTGGACGCATCGGACTTCCCAAGGCGATCATTCAGGATGCCTGTGCCACCTTCAAGCGAATTGAGGATGCCCGCAAGACGCGCGGTGAGTCCCGACGTGCTCTGATGGCTGGATCCGTGTTTGTGGCGTGTCGTCAGCACAATGCGACACGGACCCACGAGGAAGTCGCGGACCTCTTCCGCGTCTCTATTCGGGCGTTGTGCAAGGGTCTGGCGCGGTTCGAGTCCGAGATGTCATCCGTATTGAACACACAGCTGGGAATCGCCGAGAGGATCTGCGCAGAGATGAATGTGACGGAGATTGAGCGAACCCAGATTCTCCTGTTGATTACGCAGCTTCCTGAGATGGAGCACACACCCAAGACCATTGTGTCGGGTGTCGTGTTCCACATCCTCAAGGGGCGGCTGTCCGATGTGTCGACAGCTTCGGGGGTTTCCACAGTCTCCATCCGCAAGATGGTGGACAAGTTAAATACCAGTGCCAGGAGCGTAGAGACCAGCCTGCGGTAAAGGGAAGAAGGACACGGTAAATCGAGTATTGGTCAGGCTACTGGTAATGTCTGGAGGCGTAGACACATTGATGTGGCTGAGGGTGTTTCCGCTGATCGTAACAACAGCTCCTACTCCAGTCCAAAAGACCATCGCTACATCGTCGGCAACCGTAATCAAGGTCGTGCCCGTGCAAAGTGCGACATTGGATGGAGTGGTTCCGCCTGCCACGAAGGGGGATCCAGACGCACCCGACACTCCTTCCAAGGAGTAGAATCCACGCTTTGCACCGATAAATCCAGACGACCGAAGACGTGAGTTTAGTCCACTATCGGTTTGATAACTGACCAACCCATATCCATCATCCGCACGGAAGGTGCCGTTCACATCCAATGTGAATTGACCTGGATCCATGCCAAGGGCAAGCCCCTTTCCGAAGCGTCCCGATCCAGAGACGTCCAAGACCAAGTCGGGCACGCGACCGTTTCCATCTAGAAACGTCATAGTGGCGTCTGCTTTTCCAATGGCGACAGCATTCCGAGAGAGATCGGCGGACAAGACAATGTTCGAGGTCCACCCCATCTGCATGTAGTAGTTTGTCGGCAGGGTGGATGGCGCGATGGAGTGACCCAACGTAATGTTGTTGGACCCCGCGTTCCCCGCGCCCCCAGCCGTTCCAATCCAAATGTTGCAACTCCCAACGATCCCTGTGCCTGCGCCGATGGCAATTGTGTTTGCCGACGCAGTGCCTGCACCCGCGCCACCCAACGGGTCAATCCAGATGGAGTTTGTCAAGGCGTTTGTGTTGCCACCAAGGTTGTTGCCGAGAAACATAGAATTGTTCGTGTTGGAAATGTTCTGTCCAGCGGAGTACCCAATCGTAAGTACATTGCAGGAGTTGGAGATCTGACTCCCCGCGTTGAATCCAAGTGCAATATTGTTGAACGACTTCTGCAGGTTGAGGAAGTTCACACCCGCACCCGTTCCAACAAACACATTGCTATTGGAGTCGGAAATGTCCGCACGATACGCAACCAGCGTGTTCGCGGTGACCGTGTTCACATTCGAAATGTCGAGTTGGGTCGTGAAGTTGGAGGTGGCAGGGGTGTACGTGTATACAGGTCGAAAGACCGAGGTCAGGTATGCCTGCACGTTCGAGGTGCTACTCATTATGTAGTATCCAGACCTTTTCGTTTAGGCAATAATCGCCACCATATATAATGGCGTTTACTCTGTTCCCGATTAAGTCGTCCGAGCAGCATCTGTATCGTATGTACAAGCAGAGTGTCGCGGTCTTTTGGACCCCCGAGGAAATCGACTTTTCCAAGGACATTGCTGACTGGGCTAAGTTGACGGACCCCGAGAAGCACTTTGTCGGCCGCGTGCTGGCCTTCTTTGCGGGGTCCGACGGAATCGTCATGGAGAACCTTGTCACGCGGTTTCAGGGCGAGGTGGATTCCCAGGTCGTCAAGCTCTTCTACTCCTTCCAGAATGCGATGGAGGGCATTCACTCGGAGACCTATTCCCTGCTGATTGACACGTACGTCAAGGACGAGGAGGAGAAGTCGAAGCTGTTCAATGCGATTACCACCATTCCCTGCATTGAGAAGAAGGCAGAGTGGGCTCTGAAGTGGATGGGGTCCGACAAGTCGTTCGCCACCCGCTTGGTCGCATTTGCCTGCGTGGAGGGCATCTTCTTCTCGGGCGCCTTCTGCTCCATCTTCTGGCTGAAGAAACGTGCGCTGCTGCCTGGACTGACCTTTAGCAACGAGCTCATCTCGCGCGACGAGGGTCTCCACACGCAGTTTGCCGTGTCCCTGTTCCACACACTCAAGGACAAGATAGTGGAAGACACGGTTCATGATATCATCAAGGAGGCGGTGGAGTTGGAGAAGGAGTTCATTTGCGATGCCTTGTCGTGCTCGCTCATCGGCATGAATGCCAAGATGATGTCGCAGTACATTGAGTTTGTAGCAGATCGGTTG
>Ga0136642_1000447_pt1 | contig 22158 bp, 19 predicted proteins | sample LowCatLa1302831Y_FD_115313 | JGI IMG/M metagenome (GOLD analysis project Ga0136642, IMG submission 115313) | Freshwater microbial communities from Lower Cathedral Lake, Yosemite National Park, California, USA - 13028-31Y | ecosystem: Environmental > Aquatic > Freshwater > Lake ... | reverse complement strand
CGTCGAAGAGGCGTGGTACCGCCGATTGAAGTTGGAGGCGAATGAGAATGAAGCGCGAACTTTCAAAAGTTGATCCTGCTAAAAAATGGAGCGGACCGGTTCGTGAATATGATCTGATCAAAGAACTTGTTGTGGCGGTAGTTGTTGTTGGACTTCTTGCGCTCACACTGGCTGCTCTCTTTAGTTCTCCTGATGAGAAGGCCCTGACAATGAAATCATGGTCACAGGAAGCACCAGCTGATTTTGTTCAAACAGCTGCTGCCGAACTTGCAGGGACAACGACAAGTGCAAGTTACGGCCCTCCGTACAACAACAATGGTGAAGGCCAGAACATTGGACCAATAAACCTCTCCAAACTGGCTGGAGTAAGAATTCCTATCGATCCTGCAAATAGCTTCGTGATTGAACCGCTGAAGTTACAGAGCGACCCAACGACGATGGCAGCGGTCTCGCAGTGGTTGGCAGCTCCCTCGAAAGAGCAAAGCAGCTGGTCTAATGCGTATTCTGATGCGCTCCTGAAAGATGGAAAAGCGCTCACTTTGGCCGATCCTTCGAGCAAATACGGACCGGTTCCAAATCTCGTTACCGGGCTCTTTGCGATGGCGAAGACTGGAGCCCTTGATGGAGCGCTGACAACGAGTGACACAACCCTTCCGACCAACTTCACCAAGCCACTTCTCTTCTTGGGCGATAGCGGAACGTACTTCCCAGATAAAGCCTCCGCACAGCACTTGAGCGGAGATCAATGGGGCGTTATGAATGAGACGGGTTCATGGCCAGGTCAATCATGGTTATGGCTCTACTCTTTCTGGTATCAGATCGAACCATTTAAATCATCAGGCAATGCAGATATCTTGGTGATGTCTTTGATGGGGATACTCAGCCTGGGATTGCTACTACTCCCAATTCTTCCGGTGCTATCAAGAATTCCTTATTGGATCCCTGTACACCGTTTGATCTGGAGAAATTGGTACAACAAGAAGAAGAACTAAGCGAGGACGAAAGTCTTCAACAGCGTAAATGCCGAGAGGCTAAAGAGCAGATAAGCAAAGGAGCTCTTGAGTAGCTTGGCATTTACCTTTCCACTGCGTTGCGAAGCTAGCCGTGAGATAACGATTGCAACAAGGGCGATGACGATCGGTGTCTTCCAGTCGACGACATGCCAATTGCGATAACGCTCCAAGAACGAGGTCGTGCAGTTTATGGTGATAATTAAAAGCGAGGTTCCTGCAGCCTTATTTTGAGGCGTGTTATAGAAGAGAACCAGCACAGGTATGGCGAGGAAACCGCCGCCGATTCCAAAGAGTCCAGTCAGTGATCCGATGATGAGCGATACCAGAATCAAAACGGGAAGTGACATTCGATGTTCGGGGTCTGCAGTAAGTGGCCCCCTGAGCATGGATGCTCCTGCAACCACTAAGACGATAGCGAAACCTGTATGAAGAACTTTGACATTGATATGGCTCGCTAAAGCTGTCATCGAGAGCGTTGTTACTAAGCCGATTCCCCAAATTGAGACTGCTTCACGTACTAGTACTTCTTTCGTCGTGAATTTAGGTATAACTCCCGAGAGTGCAGCAAGCCCTACAATCACAAGAGCTGCGATTGTTGCCTGCTCGTTGGTGAAGTGGAAGATATAGAGAAGTATTGGGACTGAGACCATCGCCCCACCTGCGCCTACGAAGCCAAGGACTGAGCCGATAAATGCGCCGGCCAAGATGGCCTCAAGAATGATCATGGCGCCATCCTCGCAGAGTCCACGCTCACCTGTGGGAGCCTGAGCGCTATACGCAGCCGCCTTGCCACTGTCAGTGGAGGAGGCTATCTTTCGAACATATGTTCGAATCAACCCATACCCCAGAGACCCCAGCCGTTCCGGCTGTGCCGCCCGTACTAGCCCCAGAAGGGGAGCCCGTTGAGTTCCTTTACAAGGGCAAGCGCTTTCATATCCATGCCATCGTTTCGCGTTGGCGCGAATCCGGCGGATGGTGGAACCGGATCGATGATGGAGAGAGAGCCCATCATCAGAAACATCTTGAGCAGACAATCTTTGATGATGGAGCTCGCGCGATCTGGAGAGTAGAGGCGGCCCCTGTTGGTGCGCTCGCTACCTTCGAGATAGAACTTGATGAGATCACCGGCAGATGGCAGATCCGCCCAACATCTCGCCCAACATCCCACCCAACATCAGGGACCTTCTAAAAATGTTTACCCATCTCCACCTTTCAAGCGGGTACTCCTTTAAATATGGAACCGCACAACCCGACGCTCTTGTAGCCCGTGCTGCTGAAAATGGAATGGGGGCGATCGCTCTTACTGATCGCGACGGTATGGCTGGAGCAATTACCTTTGCACAAAGTTGTGAGGCTCATGGGATAGCGCCGATCCTTGGAGTCAACCTCAGTTTTATCCAGAAGAAGTATCGAGTCACCTTACTTGCCCAATCAGGGAAATTGCCAGCTCTCTACCGTCTTATTACTGCAATCAATCGAAGCAACAATGAGAACCTCTTAACATATGAGATTCTCAAAGAGTATTCCGAATACTCTTCACAGCTCTTCTTACTACATGGCCATGAATCACAGTTGGCGCAGACCATTGCATCACGTAAATATGATTCGGCGCTCTCTATCTATAACTCAACCCGAGATCTCTTTGCAGAACAAATAATCGAATGCACATCACACCTTGTACGAGGAGATGGCCCACTCTCCACCCCTTATGCAGCGCGGGCTCTTGGATTTGCTAGAGACCACAAACTCCCTGCTGTTCTTACCAATGCTGCACGAATGCTCAATCGAGCTGATGGTCCTGTTGCCGATGTCTTAGATGCATCAAGACTTTTGGTACCACTTCATCAGAGCCGCGTTGAACGCAGCAATAGCGAGGGCTATCTCAAAAACGATACCGAGATGCGCTTTGTAGCCGATGAGATTGCACGGATGGCTGGCGAGAGAGACGGAGGCACCCTCTTAGCTCAGAGTGAATCCTTTGCACAGATGTGCCATCTCTCGCCTAGACGAGATATCGGTATCGGAGGAGTGCACCTTCCAGAGAGCAGTGTTGTTGGCGCTAAGAACCATGCAGAAATGAGTGCCCAGTTACGCAGTAGGGCCGAGGCTGGGCTATCTAAACGCTACTCATCGGCACAATCAGTTGATGCATCAATACGTCTTGAAGAAGAGCTAGCAACGATCAGAACCCTCGGCTTTGAATCCTATTTCCTAACCGTTGCCGATATTACGGATATGGCACGCAGTAGAGGGATTCGCGTTGCAGCGCGCGGTAGCGGTGCAGGCTCACTGACATGTTATCTCTTAGGAATATCTGGCGTTGAACCTATGAGCCAAGGACTTCTGATGGAGCGTTTCTGTTCAACGCTGAGGGGAGAGCTCCCCGATATTGATATCGATGTTGAATCTGCACGTCGCTTAGAGATCTATGATGCAATATTTGAGAAGTATGGTCCCGAACGCACAGCGACTGTTGCAATGGTCGATACTTATAGGGCACGCCATGCAATTCGCGATGTCGGTGCAGCACTTGGAATATCCCCGATGGAGATCGATCTGATCGCTAAATCTATGCCACATATTCGAGCTCGTAATATTGGCAAGGCACTTGAAAATCTTCCAGAGCTCAAAGACCTTAAGCTCGATACTCCTATCATGAAGATGGCGATCGAACTCGCCTCTCGAATCGATGGTTTACCACGTCATCTCTCGATGCATCCATGTGCAATCGTTCTCTCTGATGCAAAGCTCTTAGATGTCGCTCCCACATTGCGCAATCCAGGTAACTATCCGATGGTCTACTTCAACAAAGATGATGTCGAAGCAATTGGTCTTCTCAAGCTTGATGTGCTGGGCGTGCGCATGCAATCTGCTATCTCTTACGCCCTCTCTGAGATAGAGCGAGTAGAAGAATCTCCCATCGATATCGATCTCATTCCACTAGATGACCCCAATACCTTTGACCTTATTAAATCAACCAGGACGCTGGGCATCTTCCAGGTAGAGAGCCCTGGCCAGCGCGAACTTGTTGGCAAATTTGCCCCCTCAACATTTACAGATCTGATTATTGATATCTCACTCTTCCGGCCAGGTCCCGTGAAGAGCGACATGATTACTCCCTTTATTAACACTCGTCAGGGCCATCGCTCTCGCATGACATTGCATCCAAAACTTGATCCCATTCTGGATGAGACAGAGGGCGTGGTTGTCTTTCACGAGCAAGTTATAAGGCTTATCTCTGTCATAACAGGCTCCTCTCTCGCAGAGTCAGATGAACGCCGTCGCCAACTCGGTAGTTACGAGAGCCAACAACTCGTCTGCGATTGGTTCTATCCCACCGCCCTTGCACAAGGTTTTGATATGAACGTTGTCGATAAGGTCTGGGAAGTTCTTCGAGCCTTTGCCTCATTTGGTTTCTGCAAGGCGCATGCCGCTGCTTTTGCACTACCTACATATCAATCTGCATGGCTTAAGGCGCACCACACTGCTGCATTCATTGCGGGAGCGCTGACGCATGATCCAGGCATGTATCCGAAGCGCTTAATTCTCGATGAAGCTCGCCAATGGGGTATTGCGATAGCTCCTATCGATATCAATCACTCAGATCGAACATTTCGGGTTGAAAAAATTAAGGAAGATTCATCCCATCTTTCAAGGGAGCCATATCTTGCACCAGATCTAGCCAGCACAGGACCCTCGCTCAATCTCCCTGATGCTCGTGGATATGCAATTCGCGTTGCGCTCAGTGAGATTCAAGGAATTAGTAGCGGTGAGATAGGGACCATTATCCAAGCTCGTCCATACCTTGATCTCGCTGATTTTGTAATGAGGTCTGGTTCTGCCTATCCCACAACTCAAGCGCTCATTCTTGTGGGTGCCTTTGATCAATTACATAAGTTGAGTAAAGAGCCAGTAGAAGGATCGCTCAATCGTCGAGATCTTCTCCTTCATGCACAAGATCTCTATAAATTATCCGCCTCTAAAAAAGGAAATCTCAGTAGCAATCAATTAACTCTTGGGCTCACTCCGCCACCACTTGAATCAACAGGCTTGCCGCACCTGACACAAGCAGAGAAGATCTTTCATGAAGTAGATCTGACCGGGATGGATATCTCTCATCATATGCTTGAGTTCTACGGAGATTTTCTCAACCACATTGGGGCGATTCGATCTTCTGATCTCATCTATCAACGTTCAGGGGCCACTGTTCTCGTTGCTGGAGTAAAGGTGGCACTTCAAACTCCACCGGTACGTTCTGGAAGACGGGTCATGTTTCTTACCCTCGATGATGGTCATGGTTGTAACGACGCCACATTCTTTGAAGATGTCCAAGATAGTTGCGCAGCACTGCTTTACAGCTCTTGGCTCTTCTTAGTCAGGGGGGAGGTCCGCAGGACAGGGCCTCGTGGCGTATCGATCCGCGCAACAAAGGCGTGGGAGTTAAGTGCTTCTTATAACAAGTGGCGTAATCTCAACTCTTATGAACGAGCAAGCGGTGAGTGAAGAGCGAGAGAAAGAACTCACCATTCTCCATGTAGATATGGATGCTTTCTACGCCTCTGTTGCAGAGAGGGATGATCCGACCTTAAAAGGGAAAGCGGTCGTCGTTGGTATGGGTGCTCGCGGTGTTGTCTCCTCTGCAAATTATGCAGCGAGGAAACTTGGCGTTCGATCTGCAATGCCACTCGGCCAGGCACGAAGACTCGCACCTCGCGCTATCTTTGTTCCGGTCAATATGGAGCGAAATGCTGAAGTCTCAAGCCACATCATGGAGATCTTTCAAGCATTTACCCCTCTCGTCGAACCCATATCACTGGATGAAGCATTTCTTGATGTCACCGGAAGTCGAAGACTTCATGGATCCGGAAGAGAGATCGGTGCAAAAATTCGTGCACGAATTGAATCTGAAGAGGGCATAACCTGCTCTGTAGGAATCGCAGGTTCAAAATTTATCGCCAAACTTGCATCGACGTATGCAAAACCAAATGGAATGCTCGAGATTCACTCCGATCGAATCCTGGAGTTCCTTCACCCACTTCCGGTGAATGCAATGTGGGGAGTTGGACCAAAGACAAATGAAGAGTTACAGAAGATCGGTCTTCGCACAATTGGGGATATCGCAAAGACTCCACGAGCGACTCTGATCCGAGCACTCGGTCAATCTGCTGGAGAGACCCTCTACGAGCTCTCGTGGGGTCGTGATTACCGAAGCGTGACTATGGATGAACCTGATAAGAGCATCGGCGCTGAGGAGACATTTCTGATTGATCTAGATAATCATGATGAGATATTGAAAGAGTTACTTCGCATGGTTGAAAAATCTTCGCAGAGACTTCGAGATGCCGGTCTTGTTTCGAAGACTATTTCCATGAAGATTCGCTTTGCAGATTTCACAACGATTAATCGTTCAAAGACCGTTCCACTTCCTATCAGCGGCGTTCAGGAGTGTTACGAAGTTGTCCGCACTCTCTATGCCGCCTTGGGGCTAGATCGAGCGAGAATCCGATTAGTGGGCGTCTCCCTAGAAAATCTCAGCGAGGGCTCTGGGTCACCCCAGCAGCTCCTTCTCGGTGAGCGCGAAAAGGGTTGGAGAGAGGCGACACAGGCGATGGATGCCGCTACTCGTCGATTTGGGCGTGGCTCCGTTCGCCCTGCGCGCTTGGTCACTCCAGATGATCCAGAGGATGAGGATTCGCCGGAATAGAGATAATCTATAGACGTGGCACTCTCCGAACATGAACAGAAGCTCCTCGCCGAGATGGAGGCTGCGCTCTTAGCTGATGATCCACGCCTTGTAGGCGCTCTCAGCGGCAAAGCTCGTACGCGCCAAGCATCACGCGTTCTCTTTGGATTCTTTGCAGTTCTCGCAGGACTTGCAGTCATTATTGCTGGCCTCATTGCCAAGAGCACACCAGTTGGTATTGCAGGATTTGTCCTTGCACTCGCTGGCGCATTTACTGCAATTTCAAATTTCTCTCTGAAGCAGATGATGGGACGCAATACAGGAACTAAAAGTTCTGGCCCTCGCTTGGGCGATCGCCTTGAGCGACGCTGGGATGATCGCAACAACCAATAACTTTTTAGCGCATATTCTTTTAGCGCATAAAGAGTGCGCGTAACCGCCTTGTTGTAAAGAAGAGTCCAGTAACAATCATCACGACAAAGTAAGCGATATGCCCGAGCAAACTCCAATGAATAATTCCAAGGGAGAGCTCTCGAACAATTTGAATGCCGTGCCAGAGCGGAAGAGCTTCAATAATCATACGCAGCCAGGCCGGGTAGATTGAAAGTGGATAGAGCGCTCCCGAGAATAAGAAGAGGGGGAGCATCACGATATTCACCCAATCCATCTGCTGGAATGATTTTGCATACGATGTGTAGAGCATCCCAATGGATGCGAAACCAAATGCAATGATTACCGCAGCAGGAATTGCGAGCAATCCGTACCAGCCCTTAATGATTCCAAGAGGCATCACGATCGCAGTAAAGCCAGTTGCGTAGATAAGTCCACGAATAAGCGCCCAACCGATCTCACCTAGTGCGACATCCAAGGGTCCAAGTGATGTTGCGAGCATCGCTTTGTAGGTCCCATCCCATTTCAATCTAAAGAAGACATTCCACGTTGAGTCGTAGATCGCGCCGTTCATGGCAGAGGTAGCAAGTAGAGCAGGTGCGATGAACTGCGCATAAGTAACCCAGTGGTTTGGACCAACTTGTATCTTTCCAACAAGTTTTCCAACGCCGTAGCCGAAAGAGAAGAGATAGAGAACCGGCTCTGTGAAGCCAGTAAAGACAACTATCCAGTGCCCTTGTTTAAATGCAATTCTGCGATGCTCAAGAATCGCCCTCGCTCTACGAGAATAGGTGCCTTCACCCATTCGCCCCTTGAGATTCTCAGCTATTCGAACTGCATCGCTCACACTCATTTGGAGAGCCTTCTCTTAAAGTGATGATGTGCGTAAAACAATCCAACAACAAGCATGATCGTCATATAAAGGAAATGGATTGTTACCGCCTGCCAACTTATGTGGTGGCCATAGGAGATCCATCGACCAATCTCTGTTGCGTGCCAGAGAGGGGATAGCCAACCGATGAACTGTAAGAACTTTGGCATCGTTGAGAGTGAGTAGAAAGTTCCAGAGAAGAGAAAGAGAGGCATGATTAGAAGTCTGTTGACAATATTCATCAATAGATCTGAATTCTCAATAGCGGCACAGAACCCAAGCATCATCGCGGCAAACGCTGCCGCTGAGTAGAGAGTTGCCGGAATCAACCATAAGGATCTCAGACCGCTCACGCCCCCAAAGGCAAGAAGTGCGCTGTAGTAGATCAAGGTTCCAAAGAGAGCCCTTGCAAGTGCTGAAAGCAACACACCATTTGCGATTTGATTCGCCGAGATGGGGGTCGCATTCATTGCGAAGAATCCCTTATTCCACTTAAAGCCTTCGAGCGTTGGGTGCATGACCTCGTTGGAGGCGCCAATAATGCAGGCCGAAGCTAAGAGCGCTGGCGCAAGAAATACTAAGTATTTGACGCCATCGATGCCGGTCGGTTGATGCGAATTGACGAACTTGCCTATACCAATGCCAATGGAGAGAAGATAGAACATCGGATTTGCAAAGGCTTCACCAGCGATCGACCATTTCCATTGCAACATATTCCAGATACGTGCTTGAGCTATATACAGAGAGCCATTTCGCAGCACTTTGGGAACATCAACAATCTGAAGCGAACCCTTACGAGTGAGATCTGCCTTAATTACCATGTCATCACTATTCGACAAGCGTTCTACCAGTGAGGCGTAGGAAGACATCTTCTAAAGAACTACGACGTACGAGTGATGTCGTAGGAGCCATGCCGGCTTGTACTACTTGATGAAGAAGTTCTTCGCAATCATCTGAATACATGAGAACGCGATCAGGAAGTACTTCAATCCGCTCACACATTGCACGGAGTTGATCTGAATACTGAGCATTACGGTCAGAACCAAAACGAACTTCAAGGACTTCTTTCGTAGAATATTTCTTGATCAACCCAGCAGGAGAATCTTCGGCCATGATCTTGCCCTTATCCATCACGATAAGGCGATCACATAGTTGTTCTGCTTCATCCATGTAATGCGTAGTAATGAGCAGTGTGACTCCCTGTTCTTTTAATCTAAAGAGACGATCCCACAAAATGTGTCTCGCTTGAGGATCTAAGCCTGTCGTCGGTTCATCAAGCATTAAAATTTCTGGTTCACTCACAAGTGCTCGCGCAATAGTAAGGCGACGTTTCATTCCGCCAGAGAGCGCCTCAACTTTTACACCGCGCTTCTCTTCAAGTTGTGCGAAGGTGAGTAGCTCTTCAATCTTGGTACGAATATATTTTTTAGAGAGACCGAAGTAACGTCCGTAGACATAGAGATTATCTTCAACGGTAAGTGAGTTATCGAGATTATCTTGTTGCGGAACAACGCCAAGGTGTGCGCGAATCTCAGGGCCTGATTTTTCAGGATCTTTACCTAAGACGGTGATCTCACCTGCTGTGCGAGTAAGAGTCGCAGCGATGATGCGCATAGTCGTTGATTTACCTGCACCATTGGGGCCTAAAAATCCAAAGGATTCCCCTTTGTTGACGTGAAAATCGATCCCATCGACCGCGGTAAAGGCGCCGTACTCCTTACGCAGGCCCTTCGCTGAAATAAGGGGCTCTTGAGATGGATCTTTAACGCTCATTGGCCGAACTTTAGCCCCCAGCCAGGGGTGGAGTGGCTCAGGAGAAAATCGAAGAAAAGGGGGAGAAAGTGAGAGAAAGTGGGCAAAGATGGTTGAAAATGGAGAAAAGTGGAGTAAAGTGGGGTTACGAACTTAAATCGGGGGATTTAAGTGTGAAGCTGGGTAGAAAAGGGGGAGTCATTCGATGTTTCTTGGCACCCATGAACCCAAGCTGGATGAGAAGGGCCGCATCATCTTGCCGGCCAGATTCCGCGATGAGCTAGCCAAAGGCCTTGTTATGACCAAGGGCCAAGAGCGCTGCCTCTATGTATTCCCAGCCAAAGAATTCTCTGCCATCACCGATCGCCTGCGTCAAGCTCCCGTCACCGAGAAGGCCGCCCGCGATTACATGCGCGTCATGTTCGCGGGCGCTCATGATGAAGTTCCGGACAAGCAGGGTCGCGTCACTATCCCTGGCGGTCTTCGCACATATGCCGGACTTGAAAAAGATTGCGTCGTGATTGGCGCTAATACACGTTTAGAAATTTGGGATTCCGCTGCTTGGAATACCTATCTCGCAGATCGTGAGAAAGGTTTTGCGGATGTCTCAACGGAGGTGCTGCCAGGACTCTTCTAAATCTCTATTTAGGCCACTGCCGATCTTCAGTTATCGACGCCTCTTCCCCGGCGCCGATATCCCCCCAAGATCCGTCGGTCGGCGGTGACCTAAGTAAAGAAAGAGAAGGGCTGGTAGCCCGATTAGCAAGGGAAGGGGAAGCAGATGCAGCAAGCACCAGATGTTCAACCAAAGCACGTACCGGTAGCGCTTGATCGATGCATCGCTCTGCTTGCACCTGCTATTGAAAAATCTATCGCTCAAAATAATAGTGCAGTCATCATTGACGCAACACTGGGCCTTGCAGGGCATACGCGCGAGCTACTTATGCGCTACCCAGAGCTAACTGTGATCGGACTTGATCGCGATTTGTCAGCAATTGCTATTGCACAAGAGCGAGTAAAAGATTTTGGTTCTCGAGCAGTGATCGTTCATGCAGTCTATGACACGCTAGAAGCAGTCCTTGAAGACCTTCAGATTGATTCAGTCGATGGAATCCTCTTCGATCTAGGGGTCTCTTCCATGCAATTAGATGAAGCTGATCGCGGCTTTGCATACTCGCAAGATGCGCCACTGGATATGCGCATGGATCAATCTCAGGGCATTTCAGCATTTGAAGTTTTGATGACGTATGAACGCAATGCACTCATTCGAATCTTAAGAAATTATGGTGATGAAAAATTTGCACCACGAATCGTTGACCGCATTATTGAGGCACGGTCAGCCGGAACTTTAAATAGCACCAAAGCCTTGGCCGAGATAGTGAAGGAGAGCATCCCTGCTCCTGCCAGGCGCACTGGCGGCAACCCTGCGAAGAGGACATTCCAGGCCCTACGCATTGAGGTGAATCAAGAGCTTGCATCGCTCGAGAGAGCGATTCCTGCCGCACTTCGTGTGATCAAAGTTGAAGGCCGGATCGTGGTCATGTCCTATCAATCACTAGAAGACAAGATTGTTAAAGCCGAGTTTGCAAAGGTCTGTAAATCTGGAACCCCACTTGGCCTTCCAGTTGACCTTCCCAACTCTGCAGCAAAATATCGGTTGATTTTTAGCGGAAGCGAAGCTGCAAGTGCCAATGAGATCGAAAGCAATCCTCGCGCACAATCCATGAGACTGCGCGCAGTCGAAAGGTTGGCTGCGTAGTGGCGATTGCACTTCTCTCTCCGACAATTGCACGCTCTCGTGCTGCTGTCATTGATCGCTCTACGAAAGTAGTTCTTCGCATTGTTCCAGAACTGAGAGTTGAAGCTGGCGAAGAAATTCAGCTTCGCGCATTTATGACAATCTTAGGAGCAGTTTTCATGGCTACCCTGGTTGCTCTCCTCTTTATTAACACCTCACTGAACCAAGATGCATTTGCTCTCCAACATCTGAAACATCAGATGAATGTTGTGAACGATGAGAGAGATGCAATCCTTAGAGATGCTGCACTCAAGGCATCCCCAGATGCGCTTGCAGTGGCTGCGACCAAACTTGGCATGGTTCCTAACACAACTCCTTCATTTATCGACATGAGCGGTACGCCAGGACAATGAGCGAACATCAGATAAGTTCGAAACGTATTCGTCAACTTGTCACATGTGCTGCCGCAGTATTTTTACTCTTTGGTCTTCGGCTCATTGATGTCCAAGCTGTTCAAGCTGGTGGCTACACAGCGAGGGCAAATTCGGAGCTACTCAATTCATCGATTCTGCTTGCACCACGAGGAACAATCACTGATATCAATGGTGTTCAGCTTGCTCGCAGTGTTGCAGCAATCAATATCGTTGTTGATCAGGTGCAGATCGCTGATCCGCTCAAGAGTGCGACTCTAGCTGCACCGTATCTATCGATGAAGGTTAGTCAGCTACTTCCCCTGCTCAATGGCACAAAGAGATACCAGATCATCGCAAAACAGGTTCAACCAGAAGTATGGAACTCCCTGAACGCAGCCTTCTTGGCTTACAACAGCTCAATCATCAAGACACCCGGGGGATTAGCAAAGCGCATGCTCGGCTTTTCCTCTGAGAGATCCTACGTGCGCGATTATCCAACTGGGACTCTCGCAGCATCACTGATCGGTGAGATTAATGCATCAGGTGTTGGTGCAGGTGGAATTGAATCGAGTCTTGATTCGACACTTGCTGGCGTGAATGGACGATACCTCTTTGCAAATGGGGCTGGAACGATCATCCCCGGCTCTCAAGAGATCTTGACCCAAGCGAGAGCGGGTACCGGTGTACAACTAAGTATCGATCGCGATATCCAGTGGGTTGCACAAGATGCAATCTCTGCCGCCGTCAAGAAAGCTCATGCCCTCTCAGGAACTGTCGTTGTTATGGATCCAAAGACTGGTGCGATTCTGGCACAAGCATCTGCGCCAACATTTGATCCGAAGAAACCAATCAAAGATATTGCTGTCTTAAGAAATCCTGCAGTAACAGATGCATATGAGCCTGGGTCTGTAGGAAAAATCATCACCTATTCTGCTGCGATAGAGGAGGGTAAGATCACTCCTCAGAGTGTCTTAACTATTCCTTACGGGTTAAAAGTAGGCGGCACTGTATTTCATGATCATGAATCTCATCCAACACAACAACTCACAGCAACTGGGGCGCTAGCAGTTTCAAGTAATACTGGAGCGATTAAAGTAGGCGAGATGATTTCAAACGATACTTTATATTCCTACCTTCATAAATTCGGAATTGGACAGGTCACTGGTTCACATCTACCGGGTGAGACTCAAGGAATTCTGCACCCAGTGTCAGACTGGTCGGCAACTTCGGCCCCAACAATCGCTTTTGGTCAGGGTTACTCCTTAACAGCACTGCAAGCTACGAGCGTCTTTGCAACGATTGCGAACAATGGAGTGCGAGTGACTCCGAATGTAGTGGCAGGTTATTTTGATCCAAGTGGAAACTTCACGCCATCCAAACCGGCGCAGACAAATCGCGTGATAAGCGCAAGTACTGCACAACAGATGCGGTTGATGATGGAGAGTGTGGTTGGGCCAAACGGAACCGCTGTAGAAGCAGCTATTCCTGGATATCGCGTTGCAGGTAAGACCGGAACAGCGATGCGGGCAAATGGCACAGGTGGATACAGTGGCTATACAGCGTCATTCATTGGTTTTGCTCCAGCAGATGTACCTCGTTATGTGGTCAGCGTTGTCGTGCAGGCCCCGCAAGGTCAACACTTTGGAGGTCTTGTCGCGGCCCCAGTCTTTAAGCAGGTTATGAGTTTTGTACTCCAGGCAAAACATATTGCTCCCACCGCACCATCGAAGATTTCATATCCACTCACTGAGGCAGCGCTGAAGGCAACTAATGCGTCCCATTAATCCTCAGAGTAAGAGCTTTCGCGAGCTCGGACATTTCTTATCGTTAGATATCGAGATGGATGGTTCATTCTCTGGAATCACGACGAATACGACTCTTATCGAGCAGGGAGATCTCTTCTTAGCTCTTCCTGGAGCAAAGAGCCATGGCGCAACTTTTGCTTCAAAGGCAGCCGAGAATGGTGCAGTTGCCATACTCACTGATTCTGAAGGTGCGAAGCTTGTCGCAGGAAAACTTCCGGTATTAGTTTGCGAGAATCCTCGGAATCTCGCTGCAGATATAGCTTCGTGGTTTTATGGTCGACCATTCTCCTCGATCGAGAGCGTGGGTATCACCGGGACAAATGGCAAGACAACTACTGCCTCACTCCTCTTCCAATTATGGAGACTTCAACAGCGCAGTGTTGGAATGATCGGTACAACTGGTATTGCGATCGACAGCGATCATTACCCCTCATCTTTTACAACACCAGAAGGAAGTGAACTTCAGGCAATCGCAGCCACGATGCGCGAGCGGTGCCTCACACACGTGGTTATGGAAGTAAGTAGCCATGCATTGGCCCAGAAGAGAATGGTCGGAACAAAATTTAGGTTGGCGGCATTTTCTAATTTGACGCAAGATCATCTGGATTTTCATGGAACTATGGAGGAGTACTTTCACGCGAAGGCACTTCTCTTCACCCAGGAGTACTCAGAATCAGCGCTCATTAATATCGATGATCCATGGGGCTCGAAACTCACACAGGTAGCTTCAACTCCCTACCAGACGCTCTCCCGTGAGAATCGTGGAGCTGATTGGCACTACACAGCAATTCACCCCATCTCTCATGGATATGAAGTCGCTATTCGTGGCACTGGGGGGATATTGATTGAAGGAAGAATTCCACTCGTTGGTCTGCATAACCTCGATAATGCACTCATGGCAGTAGCACTGGGAGTGATGACAGGGCTGGACCCACTAGCGATCGGTGAAGATTTATCACGCTTGGTTGGAGCGCCGGGGCGGCTGGAGAGCGTTGATCTAGGACAGAAGTTTTTGGCACTCGTTGATTATGCACATACACCTGATGCAGTCGTTCGCTCCTTAAGCGCAGTTCGTGAGATTACATCTGGTCGTGTAATAGCTGTGCTCGGTTGCGGGGGAGATCGCGATATAACAAAGCGGCCATTGATGGGCGATGCGTTAGTAGCAGGATCAGATCTTGCAATCTTTACCAGCGATAATCCCCGAAGTGAAGATCCATCAAAGATCTTGGAAGCAATGTCGAATGGTAGGACTTCAGATGAGAAAGTAGTTCTTGAGATTGATAGACGCGGAGCAATTGCTATTGCAGTGAGTGAAGCGATAGCTGGCGACACCGTGATCATTCTGGGTAAGGGCCATGAAGTTGGACAAGAGATCGCAGGGATTAAACACCCATTCGATGACCGACTCGAACTCGCTCGCGCGATTGAGGCGCTCTCATGATCGCAATGACGGTACAGGAGATTGCACAAGCTGTAGATGGCAAGATTCTTCAGCTAGACCCAGCACGCGTCATAACAGAATATCCAGTGATCGATTCACGAACAGCCCAGAGTGGAACTTTCTTCATCGCCCTACCTGGTGAGAATCTTGATGGTGCTAATTTTATTGAGGATGCGATCTCTCGCGGAGCGAGCTTTGCGATGACTAATAAAGAGAGTAGCTCCCCTTCGATTGTTGTGAAGGATGTTGCTGTGGCGCTACTACGACTTGCCCAAGTAGCCCGAGAACACAGCATAGATACAAAATTTATTGGCATTACGGGTTCGCAAGGTAAGACCACAACAAAGGAATTACTAGGTCATATTTTGAGTACATCAGGTGAGACTGTTGTTCCGGTAGGTTCATTTAATAATGAAATTGGAGTTCCGCTCACAATTCTTCGTTGTACATCGAAGACTAAATATTGTGTTCTTGAAATGGGAGCTCGTCACGAAGGCGATCTAGCAATGCTGGCAAAAATTGCCCAGCCTCACGTTGGAGTGGTTCTCGTTGTAGGCCGCGCACATCTAGGGGAGTTCGGAGATCAAGCTGCAATTGCTCGAGCAAAGGGTGAATTGATTGAGGGCTTACCTCAAGGGGCGATCGCTATCTTAGGAAAGTATGATGATTTCACCCCGAAGATGGGGCAGGCTCGATCAGACCTCACAAGAATCTCATTTGGTGAGAGTTCTGATTGTAAAGTCCGTGCTAGTGATGTCGAAATGCGCGAGGGTAGAGCGCACTTTGATTTAGTGACACCAGGAGGACGCTCAGCCGTCAGCTTACGTTTGCTCGGTGCTCATCAAGTTGCAAATGCGCTGGCCGCGGCAGCAGTCGCCACAACTCTCAATATCCCACTCGATACAATTGCAGCTACTCTTTCAACGGCAGACTCCACCAGTAAAATGAGGATGGAGCTGCACGATATCGGAGAGTTCATTCTGATTGATGACTCTTACAATGCAAATCCAGAGAGCATGGCAGCCGCGCTCTCCACTCTCATTCTCTTTGCGCAAGAGCGCGGAGGTTCATCATGGGCATTTCTAGGCAAGATGCATGAACTCGGCGAGTCAGAGGCCACATCCCACCAAGAAATTGGCAGACTTGCCTCTCAATTAGGAATTGATCATCTGGTGGCGGTTGGCACTGATATGTACAAGCTCGAAGGCAAGAATTCTTCTGATGGCGAGTCGATCTCGTATCACTGGTGCTCAACTCAAGCAGAGGCCCTCGAAGTTGCACGACATATCGAGCCCGGTGACAGCATCCTTGTGAAAGCTTCTCGCGCAGAGAAGTTAGATCTCCTTGCGAGCGAGATCCTGGCAATGTGCACAGAGAGAATGATGGAGGTAGAAGAGTGAAGGGCGTTCTCTATGCAGGGGCGAGTGGATTATTCCTCTCTCTCTTTCTCACTCCTCTCTTTATAAAACTCTTAGTAAGGCGCCAATATGGCCAGCAAATTCGCGAAGATGGACCAACTGCCCACCAGGTAAAACGAGGCACGCCAACTATGGGCGGAATCGTAATTCTCGCCGCTGTGATCGTGGCATATTTCTTCTCTCATCTTCTCGCAGGTTCAGATATCAGCTCTTCGGCCCTACTCGTGCTAGCGATGGTCATGGGATTGGCGGCTATTGGGTTCTTGGATGATTGGCTGAAGATTGTTAAACACCGCTCCCTTGGATTGACGGCAAGGCAGAAGATCTTGGGGCAGTCACTCGTTGCGATTGGATTTGGCTTCGCTGGAATTCATTTCGTGGATAAATATGGCCTTGCTCCCATCTCACATCATCTATCAGCGGTGCGCGATACCTCACTTGTTCTTGGTGGATCGCTCGTCGTTATTTGGGTTCTTCTTATTATTATTGGATCAAGTAATGCGGTTAATCTCACTGATGGACTTGATGGACTTGCAAGTGGGGCTGCCATCATGGCCTTCCTTGCATTTGTGCTCATTGGAATTTGGGAATTTCGCCAGAGTTGTGAATTTGCGCAGGTCGCAAAGTGCTACCAAGTTCGTGACCCACTCGATATGGCGGTTTTAGCAGCGGCATTTGCAGGAGCATGCGCTGGCTTCTTATGGTGGAATACTTCACCAGCAAAGATCTTTATGGGAGATGTAGGTTCGCTAGCAATTGGTGGAGCGATTGCTGGGTTTGGAATCACCCTTCGTACAGAGCTCCTTCTTATTCCACTCAGTGGACTCTTTATCATCATCACACTATCTGTCATTATCCAAGTCCTTTACTTTAAGGCGACGGGTGGAAAACGATTCTTTAAGATGGCCCCACTACAGCACCATTTTGAATTATCAGGCTGGGGTGAAGTAACGATCGTCGTGCGTTTTTGGATCATCGCTGGAATCTGTGTCGCATCGGGCCTCGGGCTCTTCTACGCTCAATGGGTTGTTCGCTAAATGAAATCAATCTCTTCTCTCCTGACAAAACCAGTAGCGGTCTTGGGCGGGGGAGTAACTGGCAAGGCGATCGTTGATTTTCTACTCAGCCGTGGAGCAGATTTCGATCTCTTTGATGAGAAGGAAGTACTGGTATCAGGACGAACTTCCTTAACCGAAATTAAAGACCCACATCACTATGGAATTGCTGTTGTTTCTCCAGGATGGCGAATGGACCATTCGCTGGTAAAACAGCTACGAGCAGCTGAGGTCGAACTTATCTCGGAGATCGATTTAGCATGGTTGTTGAAGACTGAGGTAGCACCGGATCAGAAGTGGATCGCCCTTACAGGCACGAATGGAAAAACCACGACTATTCAGATGTTGGAGTCAATATTTACCGCATCAGGCACCAGTGGGTTGGCTTGTGGCAATGTTGGAGAGCCTGTGATCACAGCGCTCATGGCGAAAGAGCCTTACGACGTTCTCGCCTTGGAGTTATCCTCATTCCAAATTGAATGGAGTAACTCACCACATTTTGTTGCCTCCGCGATTTTGAATATCGCAGAGGACCATATCGATTGGCACGGGAGCTTCGATGGCTACGCAAATGCAAAGATGCGCCTGCTCACAATGTCTGACATCGCGATCCTCAACGCCTCTGACTCAGAGGTTGTAAATAGAAGTACCGCATTCACCGGAGAGAAAATCTTCTACTCTCTAGATACTCCGGCCCCAGGTGAGTTGGGGCTCGTTGAAGAGATATTGGTTGATAGGGCCTTTGGGAGTGATCCGTTAGAGGCGCAGATGATTGCCGAGCTCGCCGATATTCGTCCACAAGTTCCGCACAATGTCTCAAATGCTCTGGCAGCTGCGGGGCTCGCGCTAGCTCTTGGAATTTCTCATGAAGATCTCAAGGAAGGATTAAGTTCTTTTGTATTGGATCACCATCGCCTTGAACTCGTTCTAGAGTTAGATGGAGTGAGTTGGATTAATGATTCAAAGGCTACCAATCCTCATGCTGCAATAGCTGGAATCCTCTCTCACACATCTGTTATTTGGATTGCCGGTGGCTTAGCAAAAGGCGCGAAGATGGACCAGCTTGTAAAGAGAGCGGCGCCACGGTTGAAAGCGGTTATCTTGATGGGCAGCGATCGTGAATTAATCGCCGACGCATTAGCTACGCATGCTCCTCATATTCCTATTTATCGTATCGATAGTGATGGCGCCTCTGAGAAGTTGATGGAGTTGATTGTGAATCAAGCAAAGAAAATTGCCGCAAAGGGTGATGCAGTTCTGCTAGCTCCTGCTTGTGCCTCAATGGACCAATTCACTTCATATAGCCACCGCGGTGATCTCTTTGCTCAAACAGTCTTAAAGCAAGTCAAATGATGCAGAACTCATCCAATCCTCGAAATTCGCGGGAAAAATATATTAATTTCTTTCACAAGCCGACAGCTGCTTATGTGTTGATTTGTGCTTCAACAGCGCTGCTCACAGGCCTTGGGATCGTCATGGTGCTCTCTTCCTCATCAGTGAAGGCTTATGAGACCACTGGATCGACCTATTCAATTTTCTACAAACAACTCCTCTTCATCGCAGCTGGTGGGTTAGCCATGTACTTAGCCATCCATCTCAAGCGCGCAATATGGGAGAAGCTTGCAAGATTCGCACTGATCATCGGTGGAATGGCCTTACTTCTTCCGCAAGCTCCAGTCATTGGTAAAGATATCAATGGCAATAAATCGTGGATTGGAATTGGTTCCTTCACGCTGCAACCCAGTGAATTTGCCAAATTACTTCTCGTTCTTTGGTGCTCGATGATGTTGCGACGATTTGCAGAGAGAGATCACAGCAAGAGTGCTTTTGATCATCTGAAAATTCTGGCTCCAGGTGGAGTTATTTTTCTCACCTTCATCATGGCTGGTAAGGATCTGGGAAGCGCCATGATTGTTATGGGGATTCTCTTTGCGATGCTCTTTATTTCTGGGCTTGAAATGGCCTACTTATTCGGTTTAAGTGTTGCCGGATTTGGGGCAATCGCTTTCTTCGTTCTGACCTCAGCGAATCGATTGTCACGTTTTACTGCAGTGCTACATCCTTTCTCTCCGGATGTTTACAAACTTGCTGGCTGGCAGACTGCGCACTCCATTATGGGACTTGCAAGTGGAGGGTTCTTTGGAGTTGGTCTTGGCGCAAGTCGTCAGAAATGGGCCAATCTCGCTGAAGCAAATACAGATTTCATCTTCTCGGTTATTGGTGAGGAGTTGGGCCTTCTTGGAACTCTTATCGTTCTCCTCTTATATGCAGCGCTTATCTATGGGATATTCCGAACTGCTCTCCATACAAAAGATCTCTTTAATAAATATGCATGTGCAGGTATCGGAGCCTGGTTCATGCTGCAGGTCATGGTGAATGTTGGGTCTGATATCGGATTACTCCCGGTTGTGGGAGTCACTCTGCCCTTCGTCTCCTATGGAGGCTCTTCACTCCTTGCCAACTTCATGGCGGTAGGTTTTGTCTTATCCGTTATACGTCGAGATCCAGAAGTTCGTGCCGCGCTTCGCTCGAAGCGTCGATCACAGGCAGAATAGGGGCTCTTATGAGAGTCTCACTTGCAGCTGCTGGAACTGCTGGCCATATTGAGCCCGCATTGGCTCTCGCACATTGGTTACAGAGTTCAGATTCAGAAATTCGCTGTGAATTTATCGGAACGAGTGCTGGTTTAGATACGGCCCTCATGGAGTCGAGTGGATTTGTACGCCATCCGATCACAAAGGCGCCCTTCCCTCGCAAACTATCTCTACAAGCACTTCTTTGGCCCATCAGATTTTCACGATCCCTTCTTCAAATATCCCGCGCCTTGGAAGGATCCGATCTTGTAGTTGGCTTCGGTGGTTACGTCTGTGCACCTACCTACATTGTCGCGAAGTTGAAGAATCTTCCAATTTTGATCCATGAGGCGAATGTAAAACCTGGGATGGCGAATAATTTGGGTAGACGTTTAGGTGCGCGCTTAACCGTTGCCTTTGAAAGCACACGTACGTTGCACCCGCAGTGGAGTTCCGCAGAGGTGGTTGGTATGCCTCTTCGCACAACTGTACGCAATCTTGCAGGATCAACTTCAGCACAGCGCGAGGTTGTACGAAAGCAGAAATCTGACGATTGGGGTTTCGATCCTAAGCGCCCCATCGCACTGGTCTTCGGTGGATCTCAAGGTTCTCGCCGTATTAATGAAGTGATTACTGAACTTCTACCAGAATCCTCTGCAGCAGGGATTCAAATTGTGCATGCGGTAGGAGCCGCCAATCAGCTCCCTGCTCGGACTGATTCATATCTTCCGCTGCATTACATCTCCGATATGCCAGAAGCGATGATCGCCTCTGATTTCGCTATTACACGCGGTGGAGCGGTGACGTGTGCCGAACTCGGCGCCTTACATACCTATGGGGTTGTCGTACCATTATCAATAGGCAATGGTGAACAAGCTTTCAATGCACTAGAGCTCACCACCCGAGGGGGAGCGACTGTGATTGTTGAAAAGGAATTTTCCGCCCGCTTACTTTCAGAGCGATTCATCTCCTATGTAAAGGTAGCGCAGGCGTACCAGAGCGAATCGAAGGCCGCACTTTTTCCATTAGACGCCGAAGCTCGCCTTGGGCGTATCGCCAAAGAGCTACTAGGTAAGCGTAAAAAGCGCTCATGAAGATCCTAACTTTTGAAGAGCTCCAGAGCAAGAAGATACATTTCATTGGCATCGGTGGCGCCGGTATGAGCGGTATTGCCAGGATCATGCTTGCGCAAGGGCTTTCGATCTCGGGTTCAGATGTTAAGGAATCGTCGGTGACGCAGAATTTAGCGACTCTTGGTGCAACGATAAGAATTGGACATGGAGCCGAGAATGTTGAGGGGGTTGATCTCATTGTGCTCTCTACCGCGATAGCTCAAGATAACCCCGAGATAGTTGCTGCAGAAAAATTTGGAATCCCACGGATCTCCCGAGCGCAGGCGCTCGCGATTCTTATGGCAGGCAAACGATCTGTTGCTGTAGCAGGCACCCACGGAAAGACAACAACCACTTCTATGCTGACTGTCGCCCTTCAGAGCGCTGGACTTAATCCATCCTTCGCAATTGGAGGGATGATCAATGCATCTGGAACGAATGCTTATTCGGGCAGCGGAGATATCTTTGTTGCTGAAGCTGATGAGAGTGATGGATCCTTCCTCGCCTATAAACCACTCGGGGCAATCATCACAAATATTGAACTAGATCACGTCGATCATTTCAGTGATCTTGAATCGATCTATGCACTGTTTGAAGAATTTGTTGATTCGATTCAAGCAGGAGGATTCTTGATTGCCTGCGGCGATGACCCCGGAGTAAAAGAGCTTTTACGACGAGTGATACGGACCGATCTCACTATCAGCACCTACGGAGTTGGCAACCACGATTGGCAGATTTCTCGTGAATCCCTCTCTCCAAATAGTTCTCTTGCTCGCCTCACCCATACCGGCAAAGTCGTTGGAGATCTCGAGCTTCATATACCTGGCGCTCACAACGTGCTTAACGCAGCAGCTGCATTAGCTGCGGGAAGCGCCCTTGGGGTATCAAGCG